>Ga0208766_1000479_pt1 | contig 22160 bp, 17 predicted proteins | sample ETN01SmetaG_3_FD_185792 | JGI IMG/M metagenome (GOLD analysis project Ga0208766, IMG submission 185792) | Marine microbial and viral communities from oxygen minimum zone, Eastern Pacific Ocean - ETNP2014F12-01SV263 (SPAdes) (version 2) | ecosystem: Environmental > Aquatic > Marine > Oceanic ... | reverse complement strand
CCCTCCTTTAGTTTTAATATGTATCGATAGAAAAATAGTGAGCCATGAATCACTGAAAAATAGCGATACTTTTGGAATAAATATATGTAATTCTGAACAAGGAAAACTAGCCTGGGACTTTGCTAATTCAAATATTGACAAAAATGAACTAATCAAATCTTTACCTCACACAATATCTGATCTTGGAACGCCATTACTGAAAGAATGTCTAGCTTCAATGGAATGTAAAATAACTGAGAGGCATGATGGAGGTGACCACTCCATCTTTATTGGACAAATTGAAAGTGGAAAATTCGATGAAAACGCAAAACCCCTAATTTATTATGGCTCAGGACTTGGTGAATTTAATCCAAATTAGATATAAATTTATCCACCAATTTCTGAGGAACCTTTCCTCGTAAAGCAATCTGTGTTCTATAAAAATACATGTAAAACCATATTTCCTTAATTTCAACTTCACCCTCTCTGAGAGAAAGACGACCAATTGGCCTCCATAATCCCATGCTGCCAGTACCTAAACAAAATGTCTCTTTGACTGGCAAATCAGATTCCAAAAACAACTTTTCTAAATCAAATAATATTTCTTCTCCATCTTTGCGAATAAGAAAGCCTTTACCCTTTCTAAATCTATAACCTTGAACCCCTACAAAAATACCAGATAAGGAAAGGATAAAGAAGGAGAATTTTATCGCCTTCATAATATCTAAAGAAAGTTCTGATTGATCAGTAAAAACATATTTCATTAGTACTAAATAACAAATTACAATTATTGTTAAGATTAAAGCAGAGGCAAGATACCACTCACGGCTTTCACTGTTATATTCGACTTTAGACATCAGAACAAGGTTTGCTGTTTGGGTGCTCTTTTACCCTTTTTTAATGCTTTTTCATCCCAATCAAAGACATCTGTGATTCTTGATAATGATTTGGCAATGCGATCTGCATAATAATTATAATCTGGTTTAGGACATTCTTCGTCAGGAATATAAGGCTCAACTTTCATAGGACTAACACTTGCATCTGTAACTATAAACGATATTTTCATACCACTTACAAATGGCCGTCCTGTCTCCACAAATTTCTTGTAAGCTTGTAAATGAGCCTGATTATCCTCGTTAACATATTTTCTTTTGAGGTTTACAGTTTTAGAGATAACAAAGTTTTTATCATCAAAATCACCTTCAGAAACTCTAGTTACCCAGTTTTTTGAAGCTTCCAATGCATTGTCGATATCTCTATCCATCAATTTAGCAAAAATGTCTTCAAGAGCTTCAATCTGAATTGAAAAAGAATCTGTTCTTCGAGTCTCGTATCCTCTAATCAACATGCTCTCTTTAGGCCAAATCTGCTTACCAACATACCTTTTCTTAGCTCCATGCGAAAAGAATGGTTGAAGTATCTTCTCAAATTCAAGCTGTTTAGCACCAATCGAATACCTCTTTGCAATACCCTCTCCAAACTCTATAGTTTTGTCTAAATCATCATGAGGTGAACGGAAGAAAACTGAATCGGTATCTCCATATATGACTTCTATTCCTTCATTCTCTAATTCTTCTAAAATATCTTTAACATATTCTCTAGCATAAGCTGTTATTGAAGCACCAATACTTAAATTAGTGAAACGGTAGAAATATGAAGCAAAAACACCATAAACCGAATTCATCAATATTTTTATTGCCTCCTGAATTCTCTTAAAGTATTGTTCTTCGTTTTCTGTTTTAGCAGAAGCTTGGAGTTTTTTAGCTGAATCCCTTTCCTCCATTAAATTAATTAATAGTTCAGGTAAAAGTCCTTTTTTCTGCTCTGGACTCTGGAATTTTATCCCCAATGGAGTCTCAATTTCTCCATCTGGAGAAAGTGTAGAAAAACAAAGATTTCTATCGATAATAATACTAGGATACATTGATTTAAAATCAAGAACACATATCCATTCATATAATCCCGGATTAATTTCATGAACATAACCACCTTCAATGTGCCCCGTTCTTTTTTGACGATTAGTCATTGGAACACCTATTCCTTTAGAATCTGCAAACCTTATCATTAATGAATCAATCATGTTTGAAGTAATTCCATTGATTACATCATCAAGTGGCAACTTAGCAACTGAACCAATATGTTGATATTTCTGAAGAACCGAAATGTACTCTAATATTTCTAATGCCAATTTGGCATCTTCTAAGCAATAGTCCATAACTTTTTCAGGATTGTCGGCCCATTCTTCATCCATTTTACTTGGATTAACATCGTGCTTTTCTTTTCCTAACAATTCTTTTGCAACTGCATTCAATGATTCTTGGCGCGGTCTGACTTCACGCTTAACATTCCACCAAGCATCAACAATAACTCTTCCTTTAGCTTGCCAAAATCTTTGAAACCTTTGTTCTAAAATAGAACCATTACGACCTATAGCTAAATCAATTCCATGTAACTCAGCCCTTTCAACTAAAAGAGGCAAGTCATAGCCATCAATATTGTAGCCTGTAATTATGTCAGGATCATGGAGATTTATGGCATTTACAAAATCACTCAAAATTTTCTTTTCATCTCCGTAAAGTGTCTCCTCATGGATATAACCTTCTGAAGTTTTAACACAATAACTTAGACAATATATTGTTCTTTCAAGTATCGAATTTTCAATATCAAAACTTAGTGTTTTAAAATCAGATTCAAAATTCTCAGCAGGAAGAATTTCAACCACCTCAATAACTTTACAGGACCATTTGTCTTTAATTATTTTTTTACCACGAACTCTAACACAACCCCCTATGTCATTATCATACAAATATCTATGATGAAAAGGTATATCTGCAGCTAATAATTTCAAATCATTACTCTTTAGCCATTCTCTTATTTTTGGTACTTTACCTGGATGGGGGACTGTTACTTTCATACAATTTTTTACAGAACCATCAACCCACAATTCTTGAGGTTCAATTTTCTCAATATCATCTCTTTTTTCGAGACTTTCAATGATATCTTGAGGAGGTTCAACGACCTGGAAATAAGGTAACTGAAGTGGTGTTCGAACTGCAATGGATTCGCCATCTTTAGTAGTTCCGAAAAGATATACTATATTCCTACTTGTTCCTTGTATTTCTTCAGTACATGAAATTGCAGAAAGTAGTCTAATTGTATAATCCACAGGCATCCAAGCAAAGTGGGCTATTATCGCTATGGGACTATAATTTCTCTAATGCTTGCTCAAAATCTGCTATTAAATCTTCAGTATCTTCGATACCTGTTGAGAATCTAATGAAACCTAAACCAATACCTGCTTCTAAACGAGCTTCTTGAGTCCATGAAACATGTGTTGTGGAAGATGGCATCGAAATTAGTGATTCAACCCCTCCAAGAGAAATTGCTTGGGAGACAATTTTCATATTGTCCATAACTTTTCGGCCAGCCTCATCACCACCCTTAACTTCAAAACAGACCATTGTACTTGAACTATTCAATATTTTTTGAGCTAATTCATAATCATTATGACTCTCTAAGCCAGGATAGATAACTCTTTCAATTTTAGGATGAGCTTCTAACCAGGTTGCTAATTGACCTGCTGAAGTCATAGCCTTTTCATAACGTATATGTAATGTTTTAATTCCTCTTTCAAGTAATGATGCTTGATGAGGGTCCATATTACCTCCAAAATTTCTTAATTTATACCATATTTGGTTAATTATTTCTGTGCTCCCTGCAACCGTCCCTCCCAAAATATCACTGTGACCATTGAGCATCTTAGTAACGGAATGCATAACTAAATCGAAACCATGATCTAGAGGATTGCATGACATCGGCGTTGCAAAAGTACTGTCAACTATAGAAATAGCCCCATATTTCTTGGCTAAAGATGCTAAAGCGGGCAAATCTGAAACTTCTAACAAAGGATTTGTGACTGTTTCACAGTACAATACCTTTGTTTTTTTCTCTTTCAATGCTTTCTCAACTGCATCTAAATCTTTTATATCTATGTAATGAACATCAATACCAAAACGTGTGAAATCTTGATCTAAAGAAAGGATAGTCCCTCCATAAAGATTACGTGTAGTAACTATTCTATCTCCTTGACCAAGGAATGTAAGAAGAGAACTACATATTGCAGCCATACCTGAATTAAAAACAAGTGCATCTTCAGCTCCTTCGAGATGAGCTATTTTCTTTTCAACTGCCCTCATTGAAGGATTATTATATCTAGTATAAACCGGAGCTCTAGGTGTTCCAGCTTTCCACATTTTATAGGCTTCATCATCTAAAAAGAAAGTTGATGATTGATACACTGGAGTATTCAATGATTTTTCACCAGGTGATGTTCCTGAATGAACCGAACGTGTACCTTTTCCTGTTTTTTTCAAGTAATCCTTTTCAGCCGACATTATTTACTATTTAGAGTGGCAGTTAAGAGACTTGTCTGAGATATATCTTAATAATAAATAGGAAGTCTTATATTAGAACGAAAACATATAGGTGACTACAGATGATTAAAAAATGGAATTTAGCCCAGGGTGTGTTATTAGGTTTTATTTTATCTATGTTATTTTTTCCTGTAGCTAATGCAGGATTAGTAGAGATTTATATGAATGGTGCTAAAGATGATTTAGTTGTTGCTGAAGTAGATACTTCTATTCCTTACGGAACCAATATTATTTTAGAATTTCACATTAAAGGGGCATATATGTTTAGTGATGATCCTGATGATGAGGAATTTTCAGTACATAATATTAACATTGACGTCCATTTTTTGAACGATGACGAGCCAAGAGATACGTGCAGGGCTTGTGCATCTCCACGTTATATTGAACCAAAAGATAATGAAATTCGTGATTATGATGTATATGAAGCTAAATTCTATTCTGATGGAGTTGATTTTTTAGGTTATGAAGGCGATATTCGCTTCAATATTGTAATGTCAAATAAAACTTCACAGATTGTATCGGGAGCAGATACTACTATTGAAATGTCGATTGAAAAAGCGTCAGCTAAGGAAGAATCATCTTCTGGTTTCTCTCTTCCTGAGCTTCCGGCACCAATTATGGATAACTTAGTTTACATTATAGGAGGACTAGTTGGAATTATAATTCTATCTTTTGGAATTTATACCTTTGTTTTAGCTCCAGAGGATACAACCTCAAGTTTGTATAAAACTAAAGAAAGTATAGATCCTTTAAGCAAAAGTTTGACTGGAGTCGGATATGATTCCGAATTACCTAGTGAGTCAAAATTAAAAAGATTAGAAGGCTCAGAAACTGATTCAGATGAAGAAGAAGACGATGAGGACGAATACGAAGACTTTGATGATGATGAAGATGAGACTGATTTTGATGAAAGTGAATTGTTAGCTAAACTAACTGGTGGGGCTACTCTAAAAGATACAAAGGATAGCGAAGATGAAGCTGAACCAGAAACAAAACCAGCTCCAAAAAAGAAAGCTATCAAAAAGAAGATTACAAAGAAAGGAATAGCAAAGAAAAAAGTGGTGAGGAAGGCTGCACCTCCAAAAAGTAATGAACCTGATCTAAATATGGGTAAAGGAATTAAAAGTATAACATGCCCTTCATGTGAAAAAGTTCATCATGTTGATGAAAACACACCTAAATTTATATGTAGTTGTGGAAGACGTACTCGAGTTTAAGTTTCCTCTATAATTCCTAATATCAAGAATAGTTTTCGTACTTCATTATTGCCCATATCAATTTTGAAAGGCTTAATAATTAAATCCATTGATTTAGACTTATACTGAGCATCTCCAATAGGAAGCGCTAACTTCCAATCGGTTAATGGTAAACAATCATAATCTGAATTACCATCAGTTATGCCTAAAGTTGCTTTTGTAATCCAAATTTTACGTTCCTCATTTGGAACTTCAACTGAATATGACCTGCCCTGAAAATGACTGATTTTTACTCTTACTTTACTAGCTAAATCTGAACGAATAGCTTCCGATAACTTTCTCTTAACTATTTCTTTATCATAAGAAAAGTCAAACTCTCCAAACATTTCCATGTTCTTTTGTAGTAATTTTGCAGGATATTCTTCACGATTTAATGCAGCTAAAAGAATTCTTTCCAAACGGATTTTTACATCTTTTTCAGATTCAGCCATCACTCGATAATAACTCAATGGATGACGTATTTGACGGCATAAGCCGTTAGGACCTGGACACACTCCTGTAGATACTAAGGTATCACATTTTGGTGCACTATATTTTGTACTAGATGTCGTTCCAGTTATATGTTCAACTTGATAACGTGTAAAAGACTCTTTGAAATCAGGAGCCGTTGCAAACAGTTGCATTACAGATTCAGACTTTTGGTTTAAAGATGAAAGAAAAGTTGTGATAAAAAAACGTGAAGGATGTGGAAGATTAACTCCAGCTTGTAAATCTAATAAATTTGTATTAAAACAAGGTGGAGCCTTTGAAAGATCAAATTTACCTAATTCCTTCATAGCCTCAGCCTGCCTCTCACTAACCACATTATTCAAACCACCTATTCTCTCCACAAAAGTCTTAGAAATTTGAGATTTTAACTCATCAATAGTTCCCTCAAATTGTTTCTTTATTTCACTAGGAGCTTCCGGAAGTTCTTCAAGATGTTGACGAATAACCTCTCTCATCAATCTAATTAATGTTGTACGATCTAGGCTAACAATTCCCTTGCTGACACCTCTGTTAGAAAGTTTCCAATCTCCTTCACGAAGCTTAGAAGCAGCCCTCACATAATCAACAAAATTCATATCAAAAATAGAACCATTTAATTTTACACTGATTGCATCAAATTGATTAACAAACATAGCTAAATTTTCATCGGTTTCAGATGAAAGATATTTCTCTGCACGCCTAGCTTCCGATAAAGCTACATAATTTACCAAAGCCTGATTATCTGCTGCTGCCAAAACTAATCTAGAAATTACATATCCTAAAACAATATCAGATTCATCATTAGTAGGAGGTCCTTCTACATCAATTATACCTAAAGATGCTGAAGTTTCAAGACGTGTAAGAGCAAGAGCTCTGGCCTCAGCATAAAAATAATCACCAAGCAGAGCATCTAACGTAACTCCTTCGAGAATTTTACTTGCTGCTGGCAAAAATGGATATCTCCAGAATTCAGGCACATTACCTTAAGACGATGTGGTTTTATAACAGCAATCAAGGGTGACAGTACGTGGCAAACAGCCTTCTTGAATTAGATAAAGTCCAGAAAGACTATCGAATACGCAGTTTCGGAAGAGTAATAAGAACCACAAAAGCTCTTGACAAATTGAGTTTGAAAGTTGAGAAAGGACAAATTTTCGGATTCCTAGGCCCCAATGGTGCTGGTAAAACTACAACCATAAAATGTATTACTGGAATATTGAAATCTGATTCTGGTTCTATAAAAATAGAAGGAGAAAATATTGAGGATAATTCCTTTGAAAATAAGAACAAAATTGGTTTTTTGCCTGAACAAATAGGGCTCTATGGAAACCTTAACTGCATTGAAACTTTAGCATTTTATGCTGGATTTTACGATTTAGATGCTGAAACCATTGAAGAAAGAAGCTTAGAACTATTAAAAGTCCTAGGTCTTGAAAAAGATTCTAAAAGAAATGTCGGTGAATTTTCACTTGGAATGAAAAAAAGGCTAGCGCTCGCCATTGCACTATTACACAAACCTCAAATCTTAATCCTTGATGAACCGACATCAGGACTAGATCCAAGAGGAGTAAAAGCCTTGAGAAGTGTTTTACGGGACCTAAATGAACATCAAAATTTAACTATTTTACTCAGTTCACATGTTTTATCTGAAGTTCAAGAAATTTGTACACATGTTGGAATAATAAATGATGGAAAATTGATTAGGCAAGAATCAATTCAAAAAATTAGAGAAAAAGTTCGGAAGACTGCAATTAAACTTTCTCTACGGGTTAAAAATTTTGATAAAGAAAAAAGTAATGAATCTATTTTGTTAAACCAATATATAACTAAAAAGAAGGGAATTAGCATCATAGAAGTTAATGATTTAGGCAAACATCAGCAAATTATATTAACATTAAAAGAAAAACTGATACCATGGGTTACCAATAAGTTAGTTTCTGAAGGAGTGCAAATCTTTTCTATTGAACCACAAGACACCTCTCTAGAGGATGTTTTCATGACTGAAACAGGAGGAGATAGTAATGATTAGTAGAAGATTAAACCAATGGAATAATCTAAAAACTTGGCAACCTCTTATTGTAGCTATATCATTAGTGATGGTCGTTGCTATTCTTCACAAAGCCCATTGGGAATTAACTACTGAAACCAGTCCACTAGAAACATGGAAAGGAAAAACTATAACAAAAGGTGATAATGAAACAAACATAAACTTCCCTGAAGATATAGGAGACAGTATTACTTTCAAAGGCATCTTGATGACCTCACCCAAGTTTGAAGTTTACAATAATGACAGTATTGTACTTGGAGAATATTCAAAAGATGAAGCTCTAGTTTATGATGAAGATTTGTATGGTAAAACTATAATTAATTTGAGTGGAATGAGAATTCTAGTTAATGGCGATCTTAGTGGTAAATTCTTTGAAAGTGAAGTTATAACTGTCAAGGCCTATGTTATTGAAAACACTTCATACTATACTGAAAATGAACAAAGCATAACCCTGAATAGGGAAGGATGGGAAGCTATGCCTGAAGATATCCATTTAGCATCAGATACGGATTATTATTTCTTTACAACTGAACTTATCATATTGGCTATAGGTAGTTATTATTCATTTAGCAGAATACAAAATCTAAGAACTCAATTACGATTTGCTAAACACTTAGCATTATTTGAATTTGGTAGAGGACTTAAAGCACCAAGAATGATTGTTTTGGGTTCTTTTTTCACTATATTTATAGTAGGAATTGGATGGTTATTAGGTGATTTACAAAACAGTACTTCTGTTTTTGCTGTGACAAGTGGAAATGATGGTATTTTGAGATTATCTTATTTTAGTTTCTTTGTGGTTTCATTAGCTGCAATTGCAGTTTCAGTAGATACGATACATAAGGAAAGACAATCAAATACTTTGAACATGCTCTTAGCAAGACCTATTAATCGTGAAACTATTGTGCTCGGTAAGGCATTGGGGCTAACAATGGTAGTTGGAGTTCCGGCTTTCATTGCGCAAGTATTAGGTCTTTATTTCATGACTAAAGCTGGAGAAATGCCAACTATAGGCAGTATGATTACTTTCTTACTATTTGGACAAGTTATGATATTTACTATGGTTACTTTTCAGTTATGTTTAGCTATTTCTGCTAAAAACGGTGCTGATGTAGTTATTTACGGATTAGGGGCATGGCTACTATTTTCTGTAGTTTGGACATTGCTTGTTTATGCGGTTTCTTTCGCCATAGGTATAGATGTTTCTGCTCAAAATTTTGAAAATGACCCTGAATATCAGGCTATTGCATCTCGATTAGCATTACTCAATCCTGGGTTTGTTTATCAAATGGCTGTTGGATTATTTACACATCGAACTATTTCTATAGATTTTGAAGGAGTTCCTGGATGGTTACTTTTATTGTCTCTTGTCTTATGGCCATTAATATGCCTTAGAATAGCGACCTGGCTATTCAAGAGGGAAATGAGAGGATGAAACCAAGACTAATAACTACGGAAGATGCCGTTACACATGTTATAGAGTTCACTATGGCTTTAACAATATTTGTTTTATTAATCCAATCATTCACTTCATCAATGAACTATCGTATTGGTATTGATCTTGACAATAATGACAACCGTGTAGTCATGGCTAGAGAAGTTATCTCTGAATTAACAGGATCTGAAGGTAAAATTAATAATGTAACCAATTGGGAGGATTACGAATTTGGAACTGGCGACCCACAATTAAGAAATGGCGTAACAGTAGGATTGCTGAATTCAAATGGAGAATTAGATAAAGATAAATGTGATGCGTTAGGAAAATTCCCTTATAATCCTTTAAGAAATGAATTAGAAGTTACTCAAGAACTAAGAATAGAAATTCGTACCATTGTTCCTAATGAATCAGTGTGTGTTTGGGGTGGTGATCCAATAGGTTCTTCGATAAGTGTAAAATCTGAAAGATATATGATGTACAATAGTGGTTCTGAATTATTACCCTCTTTATTAACTGTAACTGTTTTTGAAGGAAATAGTTTAGGTAATAAAATATACATGACTGAAGTTATGTATAATCCAACTAACACGGGAATAGACTATGAATGGATTGAAATATATAATCCAAATCCAACTGCAATCTATCTTGAAAATTGGATTATTGCAGATAGCGTAGACAAAGACAAAATATTACCTGAAAATGAAGATGATATAATCATATTACCTGCAAATGGAGTTGGAATATTAAGCACTTCACCAAGTGTGTATAAATCTACATATGGTGACTATGAATATGTATTCTCAGTAGAAGATATGGCTATTGGTGATGGACTAGGAACAAATGAAACACTTACACTAACAAAAGGATCATTTGAAGATATTTTTAGCTATACTAAAAGTGACGGTGCTGATGGAAACGGTAAATCACTTACTCGTAGCTGTTATAACTGTGAAGTATGGGATGAGGCTGTAGCTACACCTAGTACTATTTGATTATTCAAAAGCTTGAATACCAGTTATCCAGCGTCCAAGAATTAAATTATGTATATCGTGTGTTCCCTCATAGGTATAAACACTCTCAAGATTAGCCATATGTCTCATTATAGGATATTCATTCAAGATACCATTAGCTCCATGAATATCTCTTGCCATACGCGCTATCTGGATAGCTGCATCTACATTATTCATTTTGCCAAGTGACACCATTTCGGGGGTTGCTTCTCCTTTATCTTTAGCTCTACCAAGATGATAGGCTAACAATTGACCCTTAGTTATCTCTCGAAGCATCCAAGCTAACTTATTTTGAACTAATTGAAAACTTGCTATTGGTTTATTGAACATTATTCTAGATTTGGAATAGTCAACTGAAGAATGGAAACAACCCATTGCAGCTCCTAAAGAACCCCATGCAATACCAAATCTTGCTTGAGTTAAACAGCTTAATGGACCTTTTAAACCTTGAACATTAGGTAATATTCTATCCTTAGGTATCTTACAATCTTGGAAAACTAACTCACTAGTTATTGAAGCTCTAAGAGAATGCTTGCCTTTCATTTCGGGAGCTGTAAAACCTACATCTTCTTTTTCTACAATAAAACCACGAATCTTTCCATCTAATTTAGCCCAAACAATTGCTAAATCGGCGATAGTTCCATTAGTAATCCACATTTTAGCTCCGTTAAGAATATAGGAATCGCCAACTTCTACTGCTTTAGTTTCCATTCCACCAGGATCAGAACCATGGTCGGGCTCGGTGAGTCCAAAACATCCTATTAATTCTCCTCTAGCCATGCCTGGCAAATATTTTTGTTTTTGTTCTTCACTACCAAATGCATGAATTGGATACATTGACAATGAACCTTGAACTGAAACACAACTCCTAATTGCAGAATCACCACGTTCTAATTCTTGACAAATTAAACCATATGCCACATTTGAAAGGCCGGCACATTCATAACCTGCCAAATTGCAACCAAAAAGACCCATCGATCCTATTTCGGGTATCAATTCTACTGGAAAAGTACCCTCAGTATAATATTTTTCAATAATTGGAATAACTTTTTCATCTACCCAACTACGAACTAAGTCACGAACCATTATCTCCTCCTCACTCAAATTTTGTTCTAAATTAAAAAAATCAAGACCTTCATATCGGGACATCAAATATGGTTTGGATAGGGGCTATTTATCTTTTACATTAACCTGTAGACGGAATTAAATACAACGGGCGAATAGCCTGCTAATGGAGGAAATTTGGATAGAGAAATATCGCCCGATGAACCTTTCTGAGGTGGTCGGTCAAACTGCGGTTACTACAAGATTAAAAAATTATGTCAAAGAACGATCCATGCCTCACTTACTTTTTGCAGGACCTGCAGGCATTGGGAAAACGACCAGTGCCTTAGCATTAGCAAGAGAAATGTTTGGAGATTTATGGAAGCATAATTTGCATGAACTTAATGCATCTGATGAAAGAGGTATTGATGTTGTCAGAGGTAAAATTAAGGAATTTGCAAGAACTGCACCCTTAGGAGAAGATGGATTCAAAATAATATTTCTTGATGAAGCTGATGCATTGACAAGTGCTGCACAAGCTGCTCTGAGAAGGACAATGGAAAAATATTCCAGAACATGCAGATTCGTAATGTCTTGTAACTTTTCATCTAAAATTATAGAACCAATTCAATCAAGATGTGCTGTATTTAGATTTAGACCATTGAAAGCTGAAGATTTAGAAAAATATCTTAAATTTGTAGCAATGAAAGAAGAATTAAAAGTATCAAAAGATGCTTATGAATCACTAACATATCTTGCTCAAGGAGATTTAAGACGGGCAATAAACGGATTACAGATGGCCGCTGCAGCCAATGTTGATATTACACAAGATGTAGTTTATCAGGCTGTTGCAGCTGCAAGACCTGAGGAAGTCGAAGAAGCCTTACAGATGTCATTGGACGGGAACTTTTCTGGGGCAAGAGAAAGACTCGATACTTTGCAAATCACATATGGATTAGCTGGAGAAGATGTCTTACGGCAGATGCACCGATGTGTAAGGGATCTAGACATACCTGATAATATCAAAGTACAAATGATTGAAAAACTAGCGGAAGCTGATTTTAGATTATCTGAAGGTGCAAGCCCTAGGATCCAAATTGAAGCTGTAGTTGCTAACTTTGTAGTGCTAGGTAGACATATAGAGAAATAATCAACAAAAAGGTTTACAAACAACCCCCTTGCGACCTGTGGGTCAAAATAGTGGTTATACAACTGTTGACGGCGAATTTGATACCTTAGAAGAACGTAGTTTTTTAACAATTGATGATTTTAATATCGAGGGAAAAACAATAATTTTGAGGATCGATATTAATTCATCTGTAAACCCTGAAACTGGTGAAATATTAGATAATACCAGAATTAAAAGACATGCAGACACTGTAAAAGAATTATCGGAAAAGAAAGCAAAAGTTGTTATTTTAGCTCATCAATCCCGCCCAGGTAAATTAGATTTTGTAAGCCTAAAAGAACATGCAAAAATGATGACTGAAATAATTAATATTAATATCCAGTTTATTCCGGACATATATGGTTCAAAAGCTATCAATTCTATCCAAAAATTAAAGAATAGTGATATTATAATGCTAGAAAATGTTCGATTTGATAAAGAAGAAATTAAATTGAATAAATTCGAAAATGATAATTTTGAGAAACAAAATAAAAGTAGAATGGTTAAGACTCTATCTCCATTAGCTGATTTATTTGTAAATGATGCTTTTGCAGCCGCACATCGATGCCAGCCCTCACTTGTTGGATTTGCAGAAGAATTACCAGCTATTGCGGGAAGAGTAATGCAAAGAGAATTAGATTTCTTAGGAAAAGCAATCGCTTCAGGTCCACAACCAAGAATTGCCATTTTAGGAGGAAGCAAAGCTGCAGATTCAGTGTCTATTTCTGAATATTTCTTGAAGAAAGGTGTTGATTACGTTTTAACAGGAGGTGTAGTTGCTAACATATTCCTATTAGCTGCAGGCATAGATATTGGTGAATCAAGTACTACTTTTGTAAAGAAAAATATACCTGATTACGATAATATAATAAATAAAGCCAAAGATTTAGTGAAGAAATATGGGAATCGTATTGTTTATCCTAAAGATGTAGCTCTGAATAAAGAAGGCCGTAGATTCGGAATACCAATTGGTTCGTTGCCAACTGAATATCCAATACATGATATTGGATTAAATACTTTGGTAAACTATATTGAACATATTAGAAAAGCTGGGACTATCATTGCTAATGGCCCTATGGGTGTTTTTGAAGATGCTGAATTTGCAGTTGGTACTAGAGAAATATTTGCTGAAATAGCACAAAATCAAAATATGACTGTTGTAGGTGGTGGAGAAACGGCAATGGCCTTTAATCAGATGGGATTAACTTCTAAAATTGAACATGTTTCTACTGGGGGTGGAGCCTGTATTGCCTTTATGGCTGATGAGACTATGCCGGCATTAGAAGCTATGAGACGTAGTAAGATAAAATATAGTAAAAAATAATGGAGCCACCGGGGGGATTCGAACCCCCGACCTACTGATTACGAATCAGTCGCTATACCGGGCTAAGCCACGGTGGCACTGGTTTGGCTAAGAATATTAGATTAAATGATTTAGGCTTCAAAAAATCTATCTATCTCTGAAATTATATCATCTGAACATTCCAAATCAGGGATGTACTCTGAAAAACGGCCTGTCCGACTATCTGCTATAATTATAAAACCTTTATCTTTTTCGGAACGTACAACTCTACCTGCAGCTTGTAAAAGCTTACGTACTGCAGGAGATTCTACTGCAAATTTCCAGCCTCTACCATTAAAAGAAATATCATAATAATGCTGTAATGCATTTTGTCTAACACCTGGAGAAGGATAAGGTATACCTACTATAACTGCTAATTCTAATGAAGTGTCTGGATAATCTATACCTTCGGCCAATCTTCCCCCCATAACTCCAGCCAATACTGCTCCAGTATCTGATTTGAAACTCTCAACAGTTTGCATTAATTCTTCTTGGTCCATTCCTGAATATTCCCTATAAACTGGTTTTTTTAATTGTAAATTTTCTAAGGCTAATTCTAGTAATTTATAAGATGGGAAAAACAAAGCTATATTTCCACTAAAATTAGTAGTTATCAATTTTAATTTAGAAACTATTTTGTTCCAAAGATTGGGTTTACTATTAAGCTCATTATAAGAGGTAGTTACATCATCTAGATACACTATTTTTTTATTTTTTGAAGGGAATATAGAGTCTACTCTTTCTAAAATAGAAGTTGGCTTTAATCCAACTAAATCACGAAACATGTCTAAAGGACTAATTGTTCCTGACATTGAAATCACTCCTGCAGTCTCATCTAAAAAACCAGTCATTACTCTTGGATCTAAACATACTTTTTCTAATCTTAGTGGTTTTTGACCAATCAAACGAATAGTATGACTTTCAATTGAATCTAACCAACGGCATAGAAAATCTCCTACTACCCCTAGATATGAACGTGGTCTTTTCCCATTATCTAAAAGATATTGGCGGGTTTGTTGACCCATTTTAGAGATTTCTGTAGAATCTTGTTTCAATCGATAAAGTGTCATTGAACCAAGTGACATCATTTCGGTTTCAAAAGTCGCCACCTCCGAATCTAGTGAAACAATATGAGAAGGTAAATGGCCTTCTTCCTCTCCATCTAGGATGTGTTCTTCAGATAGTTTTTCAATTGATGCTTCGACAAGATCCAAAAAATGGACCGGATCTCTACCCTCGGGAAGTTGATATCCATAATCTTTTACTTCTCTAATCGCACGATTGATAGATTCTAATGACATTGACTCAGAAGCTGCACCTCTAGCCCAGTCGGGAAGATTATGAGCCTCATCTATTATTGCTATTACTTTATCAATAGAAATACCCATCCAACCTAACATATATTTTCTTATAAATTCATCAAAAAAATAAACATAGGGTACAATTACAACTTTAGCTTTCTTTAACATCAATTTGTTAAGCTCATATGGACAAATGCCTTCTTCTTCAGCCTTACTTGAAAATTCCTGTGCAGTTAATATTTCAGATGACCATTTTTTAGTTAATGATTCACTTCTTCGCAAAAGATTACCATAGAAAGAGCAGCCATTTTCTCCCAAATTAGATTTTAATTTTAAAGATTTGCAAATTTTTGATTTTTCTGACCAATTTGATTTCTTTAACTCAATGTCATTCTTCTGCTGAGGACAGAGAGCCTCTCGGCCTTGAATAGCTACAGCTCTAATTTCATTACCTGATTTCTTAAATTGTTGTAACTCATGAATAACCTGTTTCTGTTGAGAATTCGTACGTACACAATATACTATTTTCATATCGCTTTTTTCAATAAAAGGCAATGCAGCAGCCAAAGAAGTAAATGTTTTACCACTACCAGTTGGAGCTTCTAAAACAAGAGGATTCCCATCATTCAATGCCAATTTTATACTATCTATTATTTTACTTTGATTAGCCCTTAAGGAATAGGGTAATTTCAATTTTAGCGTGACCAGATATCATCTGGAATTTCATCATAAACTGAAGGTTCTTGATCGTCTGGTGCATACTTTGGTCCTGCATCAGTTCTTCTTTGAATTTCAGCTATTTTTAAAAGCCAATAATGTATTCTCCACTCTCTACCATCATAAAGTGTTGTTTCTTCTCTTTCAGTTTCCATTAAACCTGCATCTTCCAACATATAAAAAGTATCTCTATCTTCCGGATGCAATACATTATCAATAATGCGATCGCTAAATCCAAAAAAATTAAGAATATGCTCTGCCAAATAACTAGATTCGTCATCACCCATATGGGAATACTCAGGACTATAATTGATTGCAGAAGCAAGTGTTTCTGTAGTTAAAACTTCCATGTGGCCTTCACCGTTCTACCGGGTTTGTCAGGGTCTTATATTAATCTGTTGTAGGTATCATCACTAATTTATAGATAGCAACGATTTTACAAAATAGTGGATACTGAAAAAGACATTTGGGAATTAGTACGTCGAAAGATAGATATTGATTCCAATTCATCAGAAATAGAACCTGTAGAAGAGGTAATAAAAGAAGATAATTTCGAAGTTTTTGAAGAAGAAGATTTAGAACTAAATAAGAACGTCGAAAAACAATTACCTGATATTTTAAAATCAGATTTTAACAGTTTGAACTTATTTAATGATGGGATTTTTGCTGGTTTCATATATATATTTACAATAATGGTAGTTTTAGGTGTCCTGACTATTCCAGGATCAATAACTGCTGCAATAGGAGGATTCTTTGGGGGAAGAAAAGCAGGTGATCCCGCAAGAGCTCTAACAGCTGCAATGTTACCTTTTCTTGTTATTGCTACAGCTTATCTTCTTGCATCATCAGGAGCGCTACCTCCAGGCTCTGGACCAAATGACATTGCTGACAAGATTGGTGAGATGTTAGGGCATAATCCTGACAAAAGTGCTTTAGGACCTATTTCTAGGATGCCTGATAGTAATTCATCTGTGTTTATATCTGTAGTCACTTTTGCATTTATTGGTGGTTTGGTAAATATCGAAAACAAATCAAAAAGAAAACCCAGTGATTAGTTTGTAAGATTAACCCATTCTCTAGCCATATCCCAATAATAATATTCTGCAGACATTAACAATATAATTGTAAAAATTACTAAAGGAACTCCATTTCTAACATAATCACTTGATTTAGGAATACCTGATGCCTGAACAATCAGATTAGGTGGTGTACCAAATGAAGTCATAAATGCAAATGCAGTACTAATGGCTGTAATCAAAGCTATAGAAGCGAGTGGCAAATTTGCTGCAGCCCCAACTGCTAAGGTAATAGGGACAAGTATTGCTGCTGCTGCACCATCGCTCATTACATTGGTCAATAATACCGTTACAATTATGATTAAAAGTATAATTACTGAATCGCCGCCATATTTTGACCCTATTTCTGCTAAATCATATAATCCACTAGCTAGCCAAGCTGCAGCTCCATGATTTACCATTGCTTTACCCATAGTCAAAGCTGCACCATAAATGAACATTACTCCCCAACGCAATCGTTGACGGCTATCTTCCCATTCAAGAACTCCAAAAGTATGCATTAGTATTCCACCAATCATCGCACTGGTTCCTAATGTTAGGCCATTAAATCCTGAAGTTAAAAATAACAAAAAGGTCAATCCCAAAATAGATAATGACAGTAATTGTCTATCATCTATTGATTGAGTTTCCTCATTAAAATAATCAATTTTACGATAACTTACTTTGTTAACTAAAATCAATGTAAGAAAAACGCCAGGAACTGCAACAATGGTTATGGGAGCTGCTAAAACAACCCACTGAATATATGAAATTCGTATATCATATAATTCTTCTAAGAAACCCATCGCTATCACATTTCGAGCTCCACCTGATGGAGTAGCCAATCCTGCAATAGAACATGAAAATGCCACTGCTAGAACTAATGCAACCATTTCATTTGGTCTTTTCCTTATATCTGTTTTATCTGCAATAGTTAATACTAAAGGAAGCATAATAGCTGCAACACTATGATCTGGAATTATAGCTGCCATAAAACTACAAATAAGAATTATTCCTAATATAAGTGAATAATTTGAACCTGTGAAAGGCCCTAGAAATTTTCTTATTATTAAATTCTCAGCCCCTGATTTAGTTATTCCTTGAGCAATAATCAAAGAGCCTAATATCATGAATACGGAATCTGAGGCATAAGAGCTAAAGGCATCATCTCGATTTTCACCTAATAACACCAAAGCTACACCTGCCATCAAAGCCGTAACAGGTAGTGGAAATGTTTCTGAAACCCACAAATATATTATAAATAAAAATAACACAAACACATTTCTTCCAGATGTAGTTAAACCATCTGCAAAAAAATACAATAAAATATTGATAAAAGAAACTATCAAGGCACCTGCTCCAAACTTTCTAAATGTTGAGTTAAGAAAAAGTCTATAGATTACATGCTGTCTTTCTATGGGATTGAGCAAATCGGATTGTAACTCTAATAACGTCTTCCTACGTTTAAGCTGGTTTATACGAGGTAAAACTGCATGAGGTTCTTCATCTAATGCTTCAGCTACAATATCAAGACTTTCTAGCATGTCCTTAAAATCATCATCTTTACTCATCTTAGAACACACACCGGAACTGAAGCACTCAGGACTAATTGATGAATAAGATTATCGCTAACTGCATCATCAATATCTGGAAGAATAACGATGCGAGCACCTATCGAATTTACTATGGTATTAGTTATTGCTTTCCTTGTCTTAAAAAAACTAAATGGAACTATTTTAGAAGTTACAATTACCTCATTCCCTAATTTTTCTCTTAAATTTTTAACTGCCTCATCTATAGCTTCAGCTCCTCCAAAAATTTCAGTACCAATATGTAATAGCTCTACATCGCATTTAAATTTCAAGGAAAAATCTTCAACTCTTCTTATAGCTTCTTGAGATAGTGAAAGACCATCAAAAACAACTAAAGCTGGAGAACCAGTTCCTGGAAGTGGGTGATCTTCTCTAACAATAAATGCATGTGATGATTCTGAATCTAATATTCTTTCAACTTCCGAACCTGTAAATAATCTACTCAATCTAGATCTAAAAGGCCCAAGAATCAAGGTATCTGCAACTCCATCATCTACTAATTGAGCCAATACTTTCCTCCTCTTTCCAGTTTTTAGGATCGGTTTAATTTTAATATCTGTAATTTCTTCAATGAATTGGTTTAGTTGTCTTTCACCAAGAGCTTCTATGCCTCTTCGTGTTTCTCCTGAAGCGGTTATAGTTCCTGTTTTATGTGGATTACTCACAAATACTGCAGAAAGAGGAATTTCTAAACGTTTAGCCAAGGCAATAGCATAGTCTTGTGCTGGTTTCAAACGCTTCGAAGGGTCTAAAGGAAGCAATAGTTTGTCAAACATCTTGCATTGCAATCGACGCAACGTATATTTAACCCTGTCCAGTGAGCGCAGCCTGAACTTAGAGTTCATGACGGAGAAATTGATTTGGCCAAAGTTACCCGAGCAAAAGTTAAGGACAAGTGGAAGAGCAAAATGTGGTACCAACTACATGCACCTTCTATGTTCAATTACGCAATAATGGCACACACACCTGCCGATAGTGCAGATGTTGTAAATGGTAGAGTAACTGAAGTTCCTTTAGAAAAATTAACGGGTGATTTTAATCAAAAGAATTTTATGATAAAATTTAGAGTTAATGAAGTCAGAGGAAATAATGCATTCACTTCTTTTGATGGACACCGCTTAACTTCTGATTACAAAAGAGCTCTAACCAGAAGAAAAAATAGTCGTATAGACTGCAATTTTGTTTTAAAGTTACAAGATGATGTTCAAATTAGAATTAAACCAATTATAATGGTAGATAAAAGAATTAAAAAATCCCAAGAAAGAGTTTTGAGAGCTACAGCACATAAATGCATTGATGAAGCCCTTACTAAACTTAATATTTCTGAAACTTTAAAAAAGATATATTCTGGAGATCTAAGTAAAGAAGTAGCAACAATGTTAAAATCTACATATCCAACCAAAAGAGTTGAAATTTCTAAAATCAATGTTATGAATCCATCTAGTCTTATGGAAGTACCACCAGAGGATGATGAATTGGAAAGAATAATAGAAGAAGCGAATACTAAACCAACTTCAAAAGATAAAGAAATTAGTAAAGATGAAGATACAACTGATGATATAGAAGAGGCTAAATCTGAAGATATAGATTATAGTAATATGAAAGTAGCTGAATTAAAAGAATTATTAAAAGAAAAAGATTTACCTGTTTCAGGCACTAAGGCTGAACTTATCGAAAGACTCCAAGCTTGACCAAAAACAAATGGGAGCTTTTACCATTCTGGTTCCCAAAGTCACAAAATAACCAAATTTGGGCAATCATATTTATTTCACTAATAATACTTAGTATTGATTGGTGGAATTGGAATTCTAATAATAGAATTTACAACTGGATTCCTACATGGGTTATTTATCTAATTATAATTCAATTTACTTTAGCATATTCTGTCTGGAAATTTTCAGAGGAGTGGATGAAAGATGAGTGATTTATTAATTATTGGCATCATTCTAGCGATATATCTTGCAGTATCAATAGGCATTGGATTATATGGCCGTAGCAAGGAAGATAGTGCAGAAGATTATTTTGTAGCATCGAGAAAAATAAATCCATGGATTCTATTTTGTACATTAGCTGCAACTAATTTCTCTGCATTCTTTTTCTTAGGATTTGCAGGGGCAAGTTATCGTGCAGGATGGGGATTTTATGGAATAATGGCTATGGGAACATCTCTAGTTGGACTTTCCATATTATTACTTGGAATACCAATTCACAGATTAGGTAAAGAAAAAGGATATGTTACACCTCCTGAACTAATAGCTGGAGAAACAAACTCAAAATATTTAGGATGGATATATGGATCTGTTTTAGTTGTTTTTACATTACCCTATCTTGCAACGCAACCAATAGGTGCTGGAATTTTATTAGAGACACTATCTGGAGGTGAAATCCCATATTTTACTGGAGCGCTATTGCTAACTTGTGTGATGATTATCTACCTAGTACTAGGGGGCATGAAATCCTCTGCGATGACTGATGTATTCCAAGGAATTCTTATGTTTTCAATACTAATTATATTTGTTATTGGATTTTTTATTCACGAAGACATAGGTGGCTTTGGTGAAGCTGGACAGTCTTTATGGGACAATAAACCTGAGAAATTTGTAAGAGAAAATAATTTTACATGGGAAATAATATTTTCCTATACTATATTATGGCCAATAACTGTACCTATGTTCCCACAACTTTTCTCAAGATTCTATATTGCTGAAAATGATAAAGCAATCAGAACAGCTGCTTGGCTTTATCCTACTGTAGTTCCAATTCTCTTTCTTTTTCCTGTAATTATAGGCGTATATGGAAATATTGTTGATTTTGGCCTTGATGAATATACTTCTCTGGAGTTGTGTGAGGAAAATGGCCATGTGTGGAATGAAGAAAAAGAAGCATGCGGATTAGACTCAGATAATATACTTCCATTAGTCTTAACTGAATATGCACCTATATGGGCTGGAGCTATTGTCTGTGTAGGTGCAATAGCTGCATTCATGTCTACTGCCGACTCACAAATTCTTGCAATGTCATCAATTATAACCAAGGATGGTTTACCTGCAATTACTGAGATTAAAGAAGAAAATGAAAAACAAATTGGGAGAATCCTAATTATTATACTGGCAATAATTGGTTTGGCACTAGCTTATGACCCTCCAGATACAATTTTTGATATAGTTTCACAAGCATTCACAGGTTTAGCAGTTCTTTTCCCTACAACTATTGCCGTACTTTATTGGAAAAGAGTAAAAGCAAATAGTTGTATTATATCAATAATAGTAGGTGAAATCCTAGTTGGATGGTCATATTGGTCTGCTAAAAC
>Ga0208766_1000478_pt1 | contig 22199 bp, 20 predicted proteins | sample ETN01SmetaG_3_FD_185792 | JGI IMG/M metagenome (GOLD analysis project Ga0208766, IMG submission 185792) | Marine microbial and viral communities from oxygen minimum zone, Eastern Pacific Ocean - ETNP2014F12-01SV263 (SPAdes) (version 2) | ecosystem: Environmental > Aquatic > Marine > Oceanic ... | reverse complement strand
GTAGCTAATTCAGCTGCTAATGAAGTTAGAGTTGCATTTTTCTTAGAATGGCCGACTCCAAACCAAGAAGACAAAGTTAAAAAATTATTTGATAAAGCTTTGGGTGTTCCAGTTAAATGGACTAACTTCTCAAATGGTGGAGCGATGACTGATGCTATGTTAGCAGGAGATATTGATATTTCTTATTCACAAGGTTTAGTACCATTCATTAACGCGGTTAAATCTAAAGCGCCTTTGAAGCTTGTAGATATAGCTATGGAATACGGAATGGGTGGAACAACTTGTGTTACATCTAACGCATCTGGAATTACAAAAGCTAATGCTTCTGAACTAGAAGGAAAAAAAGTTGCAGTTCCACTAGGAACTATGGCTGAATATGTTTTCGATGAAAGTATGAAAGTTGTAGGAGCTGACAGAGGTAAAATGGATGTTATTCAAATGGATCCTGAAGAAGGAGCTGCTGCATTAGTTAGCGGTGATGTTGTTATGGCATGTCTATTTGGTGGTAACTCTATTAAAGCTGCAACAGCTGTTGGATCAAGACTTTTAACAGTTCAAGAAGCTCGTGACGCAGGTATCTTAGGTATAGATATTACATCTGTTACTGATAAATTTATGAAAGAAAACCCAGGAATGCTTAGAACTTTCATAGAAGTAACTCATGAAGCTAATGCTAGATATGCTTCAGGCAAAAGTGATCTGAACGTTATAGCTAAAGATGCTGAAATGAAGCTTGCAGATATGAAAGAAACTATTGGTGGATTTAAATTTCTAACACCTGCAGAAACTAAAAAATCTATGGAAAGTGGAAATCTTGATGGTTTCCTAAAAGGAATGGGAACTCCAGATGGAGCTGTAGATACTAGTTTTTTACCTTTATAATTAAAGAGTAAAATAAAATTAGATAGGCGCCAATTTATTAAATTGGCGCCTATTTTTTTAATAAAAATTTTAGTATAAATTCATTATTATGAGTGATTTAGTTTCTCAAAATCTAAACATGATTTTTAAAACTCCAAAAGGGGAAACTGTTCACGCATTAAAAGATTTAAATTTTACTCTAAAAAAAGGAGAACTTTTAACAGTTCTTGGTCCTTCAGGTTGTGGAAAAACAACTTTATTAAATATCGCCGCAGGTTTTCTTAGACCTACCTCTGGTTCAATTTTTCTTGGAGGAAATGAAATTAATGGCCCTGGTGTTGAAAGAGGAATGGTTTTTCAACAAGGTGCATTATTTGAATGGTTGACTGTTGCTGAAAATGTAAATTTTGGCTTAAGAATGAAAAAAGAAGATCCGGTTACAACGGCTAAAAAAGTGGAAGAATGGCTTGAAATTGTAGGCTTGCAAGGTTTTGGAAATACACCAACTTATCAATTATCTGGAGGTATGCAGCAAAGAGTTGCTCTTGCTCGATGTCTAATTAATGATCCGGATTTAATTTTAATGGACGAACCTTTGGGCGCTCTAGATGCATTAACTAGAGAAAAAATGCAGTCGTTGGTTTTGAAAATTTGGAAAGAAACAGGAAAAACTATAATTCTAATAACTCACTCTGTTGAGGAAGCACTATTACTTGGTGAAAGATTGTATGTGATGGCTCCAAGGCCTGGTCGTATACATAAAGAATATACTCTTCCATTTGCTTCCCAGGGATTAAAAGAAGATTTAAGAGAAATTAAAAAAAAGAAAGATTTTGGAACTACAAGAGAAGAAATATTAAGCATGATTTGGGACATGGAAGAAGAAATAATGGGTAAAGATAATTAATATGCTCACTAGAATTGTCACATTTTTAATTTTTTTTGCCATTATAGGCTGCATATTATATGGGAAAAAATTAATTAAAACTGAAAAGGTTGATGCTGTATTCGGAAACCCTGAAAGAGCTAAAGGAGGAACTCATTGGATTATAGTTGGTAGTAGCGTTATTTTATTAGTATGGCTATATTATTCGTGGGATATAGCAAAATCTTTTTACCCAAAATCAGCTAATGAACTTTGTCAAGTTGGAAAAGTTAACGATTCATTACTTTCATTAAAATATTTATTTCCAATAGAAGAAAGACAATTTAAAAGCACCTTTGTTATCAAAAGTGAAAATAAAAATATTAATAAATTAGCTAAAGAAATTAAAAACACTTCAAGCATAAGAGATCAAGATAAAAATAAGCTGTTAAGATTAATTGTAAAAACTAAAAATACAATTCCATTATTAACAAATGAAAAACTCTTAGAGAATGAAAATAAAATTAAGATTAATGAATTAACTAATAAAATTAACCAGTTAACAAAAGAATTCCAAAAAATAAATTATCCAGGAGAGACTGCCGAAGAAGAAAGTAAAAGAATTGAAGAAGCAAAAAAAGAAGGTGAATGGGGTGCTTCAGGAACTGCAGTAGAACAAACGGTAGAGATTCCTATTATTCCTAAAACCAAAAAGGGATTAAAATTTGAAGCTGCCGCAAAAGAATTAAAAATAATTAGCGATGAATTCTTCAAACTAAGAAATCACAATCCTAAATATAAAAATGCATTTAAAGAAATTAAAGATGAAATTAAAAAATATAGATCTGAGTTAGATGATACACAAGAAATTGCTTCTGCTTTAGCAAAAGATGTTCTTAAAATTGCAAGAAGAATTGAATATGCAAGTATTTTCCCTCCTCAAACTTTAGATGGCTTGCAAAAATCAATTTTAAAATTTGATCAAGTTCAAAAAAAAGAGCAAGGACATTTAAGATATGTCGATATTTTATTATTCCCTTCTGGAACTATTGTTTCAAGTGGCCCTAGTTGTTCTGAACAAGGTTCTGGTAGATGGTTGCCTAAACCTTCCGATACTTTAAATAAATTTATTCTTTTATTAAAACCAAGCGTAGGATTTAAAAATATTCCATTGATTTGGTATGAAATGATGGATGTAAGTCAAATAATTGGCTTTATTCTCCCAGATTGGATAGCTGATATTATCCCTGGAAAATATCCAGTTCACAATGATGCTGGTAAAGTAGAACCTAACTTTAAAAGTAAAGTTTTAAATATTGCGACAGGTGAATTTAAATTATTTAAAATACCTATCCCCTCGGGTCATATATGGGACTCGTTTTTAAGAGTATTTTTAGGATTAGTCCTTGGAATAATTTTTGGTGTTCCTCTAGGTTTGTTTATGGGTCTAAATAGATTTGCTAAAGGTTTTTTTGATCCATTAATTGAACTATATAGACCAGTGCCTCCACTTGCTTGGGCTCCATTAATTATTTCTGTTCTTGGAATTGATAATGTTGGAAAAATATTCTTATTATTCATGGTATCATTTTCAATTATGATTATTTCAGCAAGAGCTGGAGCATCAGGTACTCAATTATCAAAGATACATGCATCACACTCTTTAGGTGCTTCAAGATGGCAAATTCTAAGATATGTTATATTTCCAAATTCACTACCAGAAATATTAACTGGAGTAAGAGTTGCTATTGGTATGTGTTGGGGAACATTAGTTGCAGCTGAATTTTTAGCAGGAACTACAGGTATTGGTTTTGTAGAAAACGTTGCTAAAAAATATTTTCAATATGAAGTTATTTGGATAACTATATTTGTAATGGGTATGCTTGGGCTTTTATTTGATGTTACTCTTAGAAAAATAATAGACAAAACAATACCTTGGAGAGGTAAAGGTTAATTATTATTTATTAAAAATCTAATGTTTTGGAAGAACCGTCTTTAAATTTAAATTCAGCTTTCTTTTTAGAAATAAGTTTTATTGATTCAAAACCATCATAATCGCTTATAAATTCATTTAATTTTTTTCTACTTTTTTTGCTCATTTTCATACCAGGCGCATTAACACCTACATCGATTATTATTTCCGCTCCATTTGCAAAAGCTTTAACATAAGTGGGAATAACTTTACATTTTCCAGTCATAGCTTCTGTAAGCCATATAGGTTTATTTATTTTTAATTTTTTTAACAAACCAGAAAATTCATCTACCCAAAATTCTTTGTCACATTTACCTTCGGGTGTACTTATGTGGTGAATATTTGCTATATCAAAATTATCTTTTATTTTAGGTAGTGCAGATTTCCAAAACTTTTCATTTTCAGGAAACATTCCAGCGGCACCTGCCATAACAATTACGGAGTCTTTTTGTTTCTTTTTAATTGTTTTTGATGAAAAGTTAAAAATTTCAACAAATTCATCTTCTTTACCTCTAAAAAACATTTTGTATTCAGGTTCATTCATTATTTCCCAATAAATTATAGGTTTGGTTAAACTTGGCATATCATTAGATCCATCACCATCATATCGATCTATTAAAGCCAAAAGGAAAGTTTTATAGTTATCCATTGAGCAAGGTTTGCTCAAATATTTAGAAAAATGTTTTCCAAAAGGGCTTCTGCCTTTTTTTCTTTTACATGATTTTTGTTCCCAATTAGAATAAGGCCAAATAGTTGCTATAATTGTTTGATTATGATTTTGAGCATAAACAACATATTCGTCTGCCTCCTCCCAAGAAAAATTTCCTTGTTTATTTTCTATTTTATTCCATACAAATGGTCCTGGATGAGGTCTAACCCATTGGTTGTCTTTACCTCTCATTCTTTCATCAAACATTTCTGTTAATTCGCCAAATCTAGATTCAGCAAAAGAAAAATTAATAGAAAAAATAAAAAATAAAAAAATAAAAAAATATTTTTTTATTGTTCTCATCTCTTTGGGTATTTTATTTTGGATCAGGTCCTGGTCCCGGTTCGCCTGGAGTACCTGGTCCTGGATCACCTGGTCCACCTGGGCCTCCCATAGCATCACCTAATGCTCCTCCGGCTCCTGGGTCCCCTGGTCCTCCTCCTAAAGCTCCACCAAGAGCTTCACCAACACCGCCCATGGCTCCACCCATAGCGCCACCTAAGGCACCACCTGGATCGCCCATGGCTCCGCCTAAGGCACCACCTGGATCGCCCATGGCTCCGCCTGGATCGCCCATACCGCCCATTGCATCACCCATTCCTGGTCCTGCAGGTCCTCCTGCCATAGCGCCTGCCATAGCGCCGCCCATAGCGCCGCCCATACCTTCTTTCATAGCTCCACCCATGGCTTCACCCATGGCACCTTCTCCCATGCCACCGACTCCCATAGCTGCTCCCATTGCATGAGAGCCCATTGCTGAAGCTGCCGCACCTTGAGCAGACATCGCTGATCCCATTGCTGCACCTGCTAAACCTGCTCCAGCTTCATTAGCTGCCATCGCACCTTTGGCTACTGATCCCATTGCTGCTCCTGGATCTATACCTGTACCCATTGCTGCAGATACTTGTCCTAAATTCATTCCACCTTCCATTGGTCCCATATCACCCAATTTACCTTCCATTCCGTCAGGTTTTGCACCTGGTCCCATAATATCTCCTAGTTTAGCTCCTTCTGGACCTGCTGCTATTCCCATACTTGCAGCCATCTCTGGATTCATTTCAGCATTCAAATCCATTTTGCCCATTCCAACCATACCACCACTCATTGCTGCTAATCCCATGTCGCCACCTTCCATTCCCATAGCGCCACTTAAACCTTCCATTCCTTTTGCTCCCATCGCAGCCATTGTGCCTTGATTAACCAAACCTACTTCCATCATGTCGCCCATCATACCAGCTGACATATCTCCACCTTTTGCCATGTTGGCTATACCTTGAACAGCTTTGCTTCCCATTCCAGCAACGTTGGACGACATAACTGAGGTTATATCCATTCCAGCCATTCCTGCAGCTCCCATGCTTGCTACCATTCCTGGTGTCATTCCTGTTTGAGCTGCCATTTCTGCCATTCCTAATTTATCCATTGTACCAACTTCCATTCCTGTCATTCCTGACATGGCCTGTCCCATTTCAGCTTTACCCATACCTCCCATCACACCTGTCATACCAGTCATACCTTGCGGTGATGCCGCATTATCTCCTAATACATTTCCCATTGCTGCAGCTGTCATACCATCAGGTGGCGCCATTGCTCCTGGCAAACCTCCGGCTAATGAAGGTTTTGCCATAATCATAGCCCCCATCATCATTCCAGATTCACTAATATTGTCAGGCATTTCAAGAGCTTGGGGTCCAGTTTCTCCCATTTTCGCAGCAAATGAATCTTTCATTTCTGCTCCTTGAGCAATTGCATTTTTTGCTGTAGGAGCTTTTCCTGAAATAGCTTGGCTTATCATTCCTACCGTACCTGACATTGCTCCAGCAATACCTACGTCTGGATTTGCAAATGCAGTTGATAAACTTTTTGCCATATTTTCCATTCCCATATCTGCCATGGCTTTTCCTATTTCCTTCATACCTTCAATTCCCTTCATTCCTTCAGCCATTCCTGCCATGCCTTGCATTCCAATGCTACCTTCCATGCTTTTCATCATGTCTTCACCCATGCCTTTAGCGCTCATAGTTGCTACTATTGCTCCTGTCATGGTTTGACCCATTTTACCCATAGCTTCTGGGTTTGCTGCTAATGTTTCTAATGCAGCAGTTGCCGCTCCGACAGGTAAGGCTTCTAAAGCTCCAGCCATCATTGCTGGGTTCATTCCCATTTCTGCAACATTCATAGAGGCAAAACCAGCGGGATCAAAAGCTCCCATATCAAAAGTTTCAGCTCCCATAACCGATTTCATGTCAACCATTCCTGATGTTGCTAATCCTTTCATGGCAGTACCAATTCCTATACCTTGATTGTCCAAAGCTCCCATCATTCCTTTAGAATCAAAACCCGCATTTTCTACAGCGCTCATTTGACCAGCTAATTTTTGCATTGCCACAACTTTTCCAGCACCCATTTGTCCAGCTATACTTGATAATGCTGCCATTTCTTCTGGTGAAAATTCTTTTCCAAAATCTATTCCTCCCATATCAAGAGCGTTTGGATCTGGAATTGCTCCTAATGCCATATCTGTTACACCTTCAACCATTGACATAGCTTGAACCGCAGAAGTTATGTCTCCTTTAGCCAAACTTTCTTGTGCAAAAGCCATTGCTGTTTCTGCTTGAGCAATTGATGTATCTAATGCTTTTCCAATATCAGATTTTGCTTCACCAAGAGCTCCTGCTGCTCCAGCAATATTTGCAGCAACTTTCCCAGTGTCGCTGGCCAACTGATCGGCGGCAGCCTGTGCGGAATTACCAGCCGCTTCTGAAATATCAGACATTGCGCCAATATCATTTGCGTTAACTAATTGATGAGAAAATAATATTAACAAAAATATAATTTTAAATACAATTTTTTTATACATCATTTGGTTGTCTCTATTTGTTTTTGAGCCTCTATTGTTGCAGCTCTTTGAGCATTAACTTTTGCGGTTGCTATTTGTTTTTTCATATTAGCAAGCACTGCTGCTCTTTGTGATATTTCTGGATCAATTTTAGCTTTTTTTTTCTTTTTCTTTTTATTTTTTTTATGCGCTAGTTTTAGCATTTTTCCGGTTGCCCAAAACTTTAATACAGCCTCTGAAGTTTTTGCTTTAGGAGATATTTGAAGACTCATTCTCATTGCTTCTCTACCTTTTTTAAGTCCTTCTAAAGTTTCAACACTTGCATTTTTATCGTTTAACATTTCATTAAATAAAGCTTCAAAGTATGCCATATCTCTTATCATTAAATGTTGATATTTATTAAGTTGACCTTTTCCTTTTACAAATCTTGCATAAACTTTTTTTCCAGATTCTCCTTGTCTTAATTTGCTTGTTTTATTTTGTTTATGAAACATTTCTTTTGGATAATCTACTTCTTCGTAAATAAATGCTTCTGGTCTTTCACTTTCTGGCCATTCTTTTAACTTTTCATATTTATTACAATATAAACAGTCTTTCTCTTCTTCTTTTTCTTTTTTTTTAGCTTCTGAAAATGATAATCCAAAGAAAACTATAGCAAACGCTATAAGGAAAATTTTTGTGATATTGATGTAATTTATTTGAATATTTATTAAGCCTGAGAAAAATATAAATTTTTTTAAGCTTAATTTATTGATCATTAGACAAATTATTATATGTTTATTTAAACATGATGTCATTAACTGTAATTGATAATAATCAATTAATATTTATAATTTAAAGAAAAATATCGTATAAGTTGAATCAGAATAATGAGTGCAGAAAAATATAAATTAATTGCGAACAAACTAAAATTTGAAGGAAGAGCTTATATAAATGGAAAATATGTTGATGCAATAGATGGAGAAAAATTTGAAACTATCAATCCTGCTACAGATGAAACTCTCTGCTCTGTGGCTAAATGCAATAATAAAGATGTTGATTTAGCAGTTAAAGTTTCAAGAAACGCATTTGAAAGCGGTATTTGGTCTAGATCCACTCCAGAACATAGAAAAGAAGTTTTAATTAAATTTGCAAAATTATTAAGTGAACAAGGTGAAGAAAACTCTGTTTTAGAAAGTGTTGATACTGGAAAATTAATTACCGATTGTATAAATGAAGTTGCTAATGATGCTCCAATGCATTTTCAATGGTATGGTGAACTAATCGATAAAGTTTTTGGAAAAGTCGGTCCAACTGACCCCTCGATTACTAGTTTGATAGTCAAAGAACCTATTGGTGTCGTTGCTGGAATTGTTCCTTGGAACTTTCCTTTAATGATGGCCGTTTGGAAAATGGCTCCAGCTCTTGCCGCAGGTTGTTCTGTAATAATTAAACCCGCCGAAGACACACCTTTAACAGCAATTAAGGTTGCGAAAACAGCTTCTGAAGCTGGAATACCCGATGGAGTGCTTAATGTTTTGCCAGGTTACGGAGATGTAGGCGAAGCTCTTGGAAGACATAATGATGTTGATGCAGTTTCTTTTACTGGTTCAACAGAAGTTGGTGGATATTTCATGAAATACTCAGGTGAAAGTAATTTAAAAACAGTAGGACTAGAAATGGGAGGAAAAAGTCCATTTATAGTTTTAGATGACGCTAAAATAACTGACGATCTTATAGATAATGCAATCAATTCAGCCTTTTGGAATGGTGGACAAAATTGTTCTGCAAATATGAGACAAATAATTCACTCTAAAATTAAAGATGAATTTTTAGACAAAGTTTCAAAAAGAGTAGAAAGTTTGAAAGTTGGAGATCCATTAAATTTAGAAAACAATATGGGTTCTATGATTTCAAAGGTACATTTACAAAAAGTTGATAGTTATATTCAAAAAGGTATTGATGAAGGGGCAAGAGTTTTACTTGGAGGTGTATCAAATCCAAACCAAAAAGGTTTTTTTGCAAAACCCACATTATTTGATGATGTTAAAGAAAATATGACAATCGCTCAGGAAGAAATATTTGGACCTGTTCTTGGAATAATAACAGTTAAAAATGAAAATGAAGCTTTAAAGATTGCAAAAAATTCAAAATATGGTCTGCACGCAAGTGTGTTTACACAAGACATTAACAAAGCTTTCCATCTTGCAAAAAGTTTACCTTGTGGAACTGTATCAGTTAATACTTTTTCGGAAGGTGATATTAAAACCCCATTTGGAGGATATAAACAATCTGGTTCATTAAGCAGAGATCAAGGTACAGAAGCACTAAATCAGTATTTACAAACTAAGACTATTTGGATTAGTCATAACTAAATGATTAGACCATTTAAATTAAGTGTTTCACAAAAAACACTTAATGAAATCTACAAAAAAGTAAAAAAATACCCTTGGAACAACATTGAAAATATTCATGGTTGGACCCATGGCACAAATTATAATTACTTAAAAAAAATTTCAAAATATTGGTGCACTAAATTTAATTGGAAAAAACAAGAAGATAAAATTAACAGTTTTTCTAACTATGTTACTAATGTAAATGGTGTAAAAATTCATTTCATTAAAGAAAAAAGTAGTAATCCAAAATCAAAACCTTTGTTGTTATTGCATGGTTGGCCCGGAAGTGTTGTTGAGTTTTTTAAATTGATCCCAAGACTTGCGCACCCAGAAAAATTTGGTGGAAAAAAGGAAGACGGTTTCGATGTTGTTGTGCCTTCTCTGCCAGGATTTGGGTTTTCATCCTCTACTAAAAGCCCAATTGGCCCAAGAAAAATGGCAAAAATAATAAATAAATTTATGACAAATAACCTTAAATATAAGAATTATTTTGCCCAAGGTGGTGATTGGGGAGCTACTATATCAAATTGGTTAGCTTATGATCATGGTAAAAACTGTAAGGCTATTCATATTAACTGCTTAACTATGCGTCACCCTAGAGGCCCTAGAACTAATAAAGAAAAAAAATGGGCTATCAAATTTGCAAAAGACCAAATTATGCAAGATGGCTACAGAACACAACAAGCCACCAAACCTCAGTCATTAAGTTATGCTATGATTGATAGTCCAGTTGGTACTGCTGCTTGGATATTAGAAAAATTCTTCTCTTGGTCTGATCTAAAAAAAAATAATATAGAAAGTGTATACTCAAAAGATTTATTATTAACCAATATTATGATTTATATTTTATCTAACAGTTTTAATACATCTTCATGGATTTATTTTGGTAGAAGAGAAGAAGGAGGAAGATGTTTTCCAAAAAACTTTAAAAAAATAAAAGTTCCTACCGCCATTGCCGAATTCCCAAAAGAAATGTCTAAATGGCCGCCTAAATCTTATGTTAATAGAATATTTAATGTTGCGAGATGGACAAAAATGCCTAGAGGAGGTCATTTCGCAGCCTTAGAAGAACCTGGGCTATTAATTAAAGATATTAAATCCTTTTTTAAAAAAATATAAAATAATTAAAAATGAAAAAAAATAAATTAAAAAAATTAATTACTGATATTTTTTTAAAACATAAGTTAAAAAAAAAACATGCTATAATTTGTTCTGAAGCAATAATAAATGCAGAACTAGTTGGTGCACCTTCTCATGGTTTGTCTAGATTAAAAATGTACTGCGATAGAATTAACAAAAAAGTAATTAATCCAAAACCCAAAATAAAAATTAAAAAAATTTCACAATCAATTACTCACATAGATGCAAATAATAGCATTGGTTTTGTAGCCGCAGATATTGGAATAAAAAATGCAATAAAAAATGCAAAGAAAACTGGTTTTGGTTTAGTAGGAATTAAAAATAGTGGTCACTATGGTTTGTCAGGTTATTATGCAGAACAAGCAGTAAAAAAAAATCTTATGGCATTAGTTTTTACTAATGCTCCACCTGCTATTGCTCCTCACGGCGCATTAAAAACTTTATTTGGCACAAATCCAATTTGTTTTGGAACACCAACTTCATCCAAAATACCCTTCATATTAGATAGTTCTGTTTCAATGATAAATAGAGGAAAGATTAGAGTTGCCGCAAAAACTGGAAAAAAAATTCCTGAAGGTGTGGCTCTTGATAAATTTGGAAATCCAACAACTGATGCAAAAAAAGCTTTAAAAGGAGTTCAGTTACCAATTGCAGGTTTTAGAGGATCGGGATTTGCTTGGATGGTAGATATTTTGAGTGGTGTGTTAACAGGAGGAAATCATGGAGGAAAAGTTAAAGATCCTTTTGATGACTTTACTGGTCCTCAAAATATTGGTCATCTTTTTATAGTAATCAAACCCAACATATTTGTTGGTAACTACAATCAAAGAATAAAAGAAAATATTAAAAGAATAAAAAAATTACCAAAAATCAAAGGTGTAAAAGAAATATTATACCCAGGTCAAAATAAGTTTAATCGCTACAAAAAAAATTCTAATAAAGAAATACAAATACCTGAAAATATAAGCAGAGATATAGATATATTAGTATCTAAATTGTAATTTATTATTATTAATTTTACTAGGTAGATACGTAAAACAGAACTGCTACCACTGAAATAAACAGGCCATATAGAATTCTGTTTTCGAATTGTTTTTTAACTTCTTTTTTTCTAAGTGTTTCTTGTAAGGTGTTTATGCAAGTTTTTATTTTATTTTTTTTTAAAATATTATTTTTTACCTTGTTAAGATTTAAGTTAGAGATTTGAGGATCAGAAAACTTCTTCTCTGATCCACTAGGGTCGAATTTTGTATTTGTTAAAATTTTTGAATTTTCGTTAATTAATTTTTCTGTACTCATATATAATTTGTATAAATAACATTTAAGACAGAATTTATTGTTTTTCTCAATTCTAATGATCATCAAAATAGGTTTTTTATTAAACAAAGTGTTCATATTGAGCCTAATATTAAGAAAAATTACAATGTGAGAAAATGCTAATTAGAATTTTTTAAAATATACATAAACATAAAGCCTGTTATGTACATAATAAGAGCATAAGCTGCTGTTGGAATAATATAAATAACATCACTAAATATTTGCGTTGCAACAAAAACTGCCAAAGTACCATTTTGCAAACCACATTCTAAAGCAATACATTTTGTTTGCTTAATGCCAGTAGCAAAACTTTTGGCAACAAAGTATGCAATTAACATCATAACTATGTTGAGAGTTAAAACTATTATTCCAGCTTGAGCTAAATAAGATAAAATGTTTTCTCTTTCTTCTATCCATATTGCTGCAAATACTATTAAAAACAATATTCCAGTTATTTTTTCGATAATGTTAATATTTGCAGATACAAATTTTTCAGAAAACCTTCTAATAATCATTCCAATTAAAACTGGAACAGTAACAACTCCTGCCATTTTTAAAGCTACTCCTGTTAATGTTATTTCTTGAGAAATATTTGAAACTCCTAAAAGATTAGCTGATTTAAAAATAATAAAAGGAACTGAAATTATACTTATTAAACTTATAACTGCAGTTAATGATACTGATAAAGCAACATCTCCCTTTGCAAACTTAGTCATTACATTCGATGTTACGCCTCCAGGGGCAGCTGCAATTATCATAACTCCAAGAGCTAATTCTATTGGAGTTTTAAAAACTAAAATTAATATATAGGCAATTATTGGTAAAATAATTAATTGGCAAATTAGTCCTATTATAAAATCTTTAGGATTTTTTATTACTCTTGTAAAATCTTGTGTTGTCAAACCAAGACCAAGTCCAAGCATAATCAATGCTAAAGCTATTGGGGCTATCTTTGTTACAATTTCCATTTATATATCCGACTATATTAATCTAAAATTAACCTATTTTTTAAAATTATCATTAAAAATAAGTTGCAATTAATAATTATTATAAATATTAGATCTAATAATAAAAAATTCAATGCTTTCAGATAAATCAACAGTTTGTCCAATAAGTCTGCTTGATATAGCGCATCAAAAAAAAGGTGTTAAAGCAGCAATTGTAAACGCTGGAAAAACACTTCCAATGTTATCTGTTATGGATGCTGTTAAAGAGAATTTGATATCACCAGTATTTATAGGTGATGAAAATGAAATAAAAAAATGTGCTGAAGATCTTAAATTTGATTTATCAAATTTTGAAATTATTAATGAAACAACAGAAAATGATACGGCTAAAGTTGCTTCAAAATTAGCTGCCGATGGTAAGATTAGGATAATTGTTAAAGGGCATATTCATACAGATATTTTGGTTAAAGAAGTTTTTAAAAGAAAGTATGGCTTAATTGGAAAAACCAGACTCAGTCACATTTGGCACATGACTTTAGAAAAAGATGATAAACCATTAATAATTACAGATGGAGCGCTAAATGTTAATCCAAATGTAAAAACAAAAATGCATATATTAAGAAATGCTATAGATTTTTGTCATCGAATAAATATACCAAGACCAAAAATTTCAGTATTATCTGCAACTGAAGAAGTCTTAGATAGTATGCAAAGTTCAATTGATGCTAAAGAAATTACAGAACTTGCAAAAAAAGAATCTTTTAATGCTGATATATTTGGACCTTTAGCATTTGATAATAGCATTTCTAAAAAATCAGCTGGTATTAAGGGAATAAAAAACGAAGTGGCAGGTGATGCAGATGTTCTTTTGGTACCAAATGTCGAAACGGGAAATGCATTAGTTAAAATGATGATTTATTTTATGGGTGCATGTGCTGCAGGTGTGGTTGTTGGAGGCAAAGTACCAGTAGTAATAACTAGTAGATCTGATGATACTACTGCAAGATTAGCTTCAATAGCAGCAGCTGTAGTAGCTCTAGATTAATTCAAAGTTGAAAATAATATATTAATCATTTAAATACGTTTCAAAAAAAGAAGAGAAAATAATGCCAATTCAATATTTAAAAAAATCACCAAAAACTTCATCAACAGATGATACTAAAACAAGAGAAATTGTTGAAAATATACTTAAAGATATCGAAAAGAATAAAGAGGAAGGTTGTATAGAGCTAACAAAAAAATTCGACAAATATGAAGGAGATATAATTGTATCTAAAGAAAGAATTGAAGAAATAAAAAAAAAATTGGATCAAAAAACAAAAGACGATGTTCAGTTTTCTCATGAAAGAGTAAGAAAATTTGCTGAAGCGCAATTAAAAAATTATGGTCAAGATTTTGAGGTAGAGTTATCAAAAGGTTTATATGCAGGACAAAAACTAATACCTATTAATACAGCTGGGTGTTATGTTCCAGCAGGTAGATATGCTCATATTGCTTCTGCTGTAATGAGTGTAACAACTGCTAAAGTTGCTGGAGTTAAAAATATAATTGTATGTAGCTCTCCTAAACCAGAAATTGGTGTTCATCCAACTATTGTTTATACGGCTGATCTTTGTGGGGCTGACTTAATCTTGAACCTTGGTGGTGTTCAAGCTATAGCAGCTATGACCAATGGTTTATTTGGAAGTGCACCTGCAGATATTTTGGTTGGCCCCGGTAATCAATTTGTGGCTGAAGCAAAAAGAATTTTATTTGGTAAAGTTGGTATTGATCTTTTTGCAGGACCAACAGAAATAGCAATTATAGCAGATCAAAATGCTGATGCTGAAATTGTAGCCGTCGATTTAGTTGGTCAAGCTGAACATGGTTATAACTCTCCTGCTTGGTTATTTACAACTAGTAAAGATTTGGCAGAAAAAGTTATGAAAAGAGTTCCAGAATTAATTGCTGAATTACCAGAGTTACCAAGAACAAACGCTAAGGCCGCATGGAAAGATTATGGCGAAGTTATTCTTTGTGACACTGATGAAGAAATGTCATCTATAAGTGATGAATATGCGCCAGAACATTTAGAAGTACAAACAAAAAATCTAGAATGGTTTCATAAAAGGTTAAAAAATTATGGCTCATTATTTGTAGGAGAAGAAACAACAGTAGCTTATGGTGATAAGTGCTCAGGTACAAATCATATATTACCTACTAAAGGTGCGGGCAGATACACAGGTGGTTTATTCGTTGGTAAATTTATTAAAACATTAAGTTTTCAAAGAATGACAAAAGAATCTACGGAATTGGTTGGTGCTGCAGCTGCAAGACTTTCAAGATATGAAGGAATGGAAGCTCATGCTAGAACCGGAGATGTTAGGTTGAAAAAATATGGTTACTCAAAATAATCAAAGATTAATCTTTTTTACTTAATATGTCTGCTCTAAAAATCGAATAAATTATTAAAACTAAAAATGGAATACATACTAAGTTCATAGTTGTCCAACTAGTTAAACTCAGCACTATACCTGCCGATAAACTTGCTAATGCCATTGTAGTAAATACAATTAAATCATTAATTCCTTGTGCTTTAAATTTTTCTTCTTCTTTGTATGTTAAAACAACTAAACTAGTTCCAGAAATAAATAAAAAATTCCATCCGAATCCTAAAAATATAAGAGCCACCATATAATTTGCATATGATTGTTCAAATAAACTTAAAACTATTGTTACAACAAGCATTAAAACTCCCATATACATTATATTGCTATGGCCAAACTTTTTAATTAAATTTCCTGTAATTAATGATGGAAGAAACATGGCAGCTACATGAAGTTGAAGAACAAGACCTGTTTTTTCTAAACTCATTTTTTCCATCACATGCATACTTAGGGGTGTAGCAGTCATTAAAAATGACATTACGGCATAAGCAAATGCAGAAGCAATTACTGCTTGCAAAAATCTTGGTTGAAAAATTATTTCAAATAATCTTCTTCCAGTATTTGTATTATTTAAATCTATTTTTGCTTTTTCATCATTTTTGTAAAAAAATAATAATATTGCTGGTATAAAGGTAAATGCTGCAAGCATAAGATAAGAACCAACATATAAATAATCAGGGATTAGATTTTTTGTATAATTTGCTGATGTTATTCCTAAAAAAGCCGAAACAATACCTGCTAACATTAAAATAGAAATAGCCTTTGGTGCTTTTTCTTTTTCTACACTTTCTGCTGCTGCAAAACGATATTGATGATTAAATGCCGCCCCCATACCAAGAATTAAACATGAGATACAAAATAAAATAAAGTTTTGTTGGCTGATAGCAAAAGCACCTAACAAAGAAGCCATTGAACTTCCTAAAGCTGCAAAAATAAAACCTAACCTTCGGCCTATTTTGCTCATAATTCTTGCTGCTAAAATAGTAAAAATTGCAGTACCAACAACATATAAAGCTGTAGGCAATGTAGCTAAAGACTTTATAGATGCAATTTGTGACCCAATAATTCCACTTAAAAAAACTGTAATAGTTGCTGCTGTAAATCCAAAAACTTGACTCAAGGTCAATATCCAAAGATTTTTATTCATTTAATTTTCTATACTCTAAATCAAAATTATTCTAGAAAATTTTTTACAGTTTCATTGAATTTTTTTGGTTGCTCAAGATGAACATTGTGACAACACTCTTTAAATATTTCAAGCTTACTATTTGAAATATTTTTGTTCAGTGCATCAACTTGTTCAAAATTATAAGAAACATCCTTATCGCCCCAAATTATCAACGTTTGATTTTTAATATTTTTTAAATTGTCAAAACCGTTCCAATTTTTCATAGCATTAAGAGCATTGTGCGCTGTTTCTTCGGTTGTTTCTTTAGCAGCATTTTCACATAGATAAAAATATTTTGAATTATTTCCTTCTACAAACCATTTTGGAGGTATTCGTTTTACAGTTTCTTTTATCCCTTCTTTTTTTAACCTTTCAATTGAAACATCTATACTTTCAAATCTATCAGGAATATTTCCAATTGAGCCTGTTGCAAAACAAATTAATTTATTTATTCTTTCTGGTGAAATGCTGGCCATTTCTTGAACAATCATACCTCCCATTGAGTGGCCCATTAAATGAAATTCATTTATTTTTTTATCATCCAAACATTGAAGTACTGATTTTGCCATTTTATTAATACTGTTAACAGATTTAACTTTATAGCTTTCACCAAAACCTGGTATAGCAGGAGCAATAATTCTAAAATGTTTACTTAAATATTCTTTTTGTAAAGTCCACATTTCAGATGAGCCTAAATAACCATGAACTAAAACTAGGGGAAATCCTGTTCCAATATCATCTACATAAATTTCTTGCATAAATATTTTTAAAATATAGGTGTATACATCGATGATTAAAACAAAAATCAAAAACTAAGCATTATGATTGGTATTTTAGGTGGAATGGGAACACAAGCAGGGTTAGATTTTTGCAACAAATTAGCAAAACTTAACAAGGGAAAATTAGATCAACAATATCCAATGTTTGTGCTCTATAATAAATCCAATACTCCCAGAAGACCTGAAAATTTAAAAAAATATTATAATGTATTAAAGGGTCTTGTTGAGGGTTGTAAAATGTTACAAAAAAATAAGTGCAAATTTATTGTTATGCCGTGTAATACCGCACACTATTGGCATGAAGATATTCAAAAGAAAATTAAAATTCCATTAATAAGTATGCCTAAAGAAGTTTATAAACATACAAAAAAAACTTGCAAAAAAAATTCAAAAATAGGAATTCTTTGCACGGAAGCAACATTAAAAACCAAAGTTTATAATAAATATTTTGATAAAGATTTTAATTTAGTCAGTCCAAAAAAATTATTACAAAAAAATTATGTAAATAAATCAATAAAATTCGTAAAAATGGGAAAAATTAAAGAAGCTGAAAAAGTTATAAGACCTGCTGTAAACTACTTAATAAAAAATAAGTGTAAGAAAATAATCCTTGGATGCACTGAATTACCAATAGCAATATTTGCTTATAAATCTTTTAAAAATATTAAAAAATCTAAGGTTTTTATTGACCCGAATTTGTTATTAGCTGAAGTATCGCTGAAAAAATATAAAGGATTTTAAATTACAATTTTTTACTTGTTACAAAATATAATTTTCTAGGAAAACTGCCTTCTTCAAAACTTGTTATTTCTAAATTCATAAAACCATCCAATAAGCTATTGATTTTATTTTTCGAAAAAAAATGAACAATAAACCCATCATTTTCATACATATCCTCTCCTCTATGTATTCCTTTTTTATAATCTCCATCCTCTGTATGTCGAACTGTATAAATATTTATGCCGCCGGGTTTTAATATTCTATGTATTTCTTTGTTTAAACTTTCAAGATCTGACATCGTCAATGCCATACAATAAAGCATATGTGAGTAAACACCTTCTATAGAATTGTCTTTGAATGGTAATGTTTTGCGAACATCAAAGATTTTAGTATTAACTAAGTTTGATAAGTTGTTTTGTTTTACTTTTTGATTAATGTTTTTTATTCCTGTTTGGCTATAATCTAAAGCTTCCACATGAATTGAATTCTTGGCAAAATAAATAGTATCTCTTCCAAGACCTGCTCCTAGTTCTACAATTTTGCTAGCTTTGTTGTTCTTAAATATTTTTAATGCTTTTATTGCTGGTGTGCTTGGTTCTAAACCAAACATCTCAGGCTTACATGAGAAATTACTTTCCCAATGCTGAGATTGTTGATTTAGTATTTTTTTATCCAACCTATTTTTGAGGATCTGGAACTTTTCTTAAATATGGTTTTATTGTTTCCCATCCATCAGGATATATTTTTTTTGCTTCCTCATTTGTAACCTTGGGAACAATAATTACTTTCTCTCCAGGTTTCCAGTCAGCTGGTGTAGCAATTTTGTATTTTGCGGTTCTTTGCATAGAGTCAATTGCTCTTAAAATCTCATGAAAGTTTCTTCCAGTTGTCATTGGATAAGTTAAAAATAAACCAATTCTTTTATCTGGTCTAACAACATAAACAGTTCTTACTGTTTCATTGTCTACAGCTGTACGCCCCATAGATGTTGTTCCCACATCTCCTTCAAGCATATTGTAAAGTTTTGCAACTTCTAGTTTTTCATCAGCTATTATTGGATAAGTAGGCTTCATTCCACAAACATCTTTAATGTCTTCCAGCCATTTAACGTGATCAGAAACAGGATCTACACTTAGACCGATTACTTTTACATTTCTGGCGTCAAACTCGGGCTTCATTTTAGCTAATGTACCTAGCTCAGTTGTACAAACTGGCGTAAAGTCTTTTGGATGTGAAAATAAAATTCCCCAACTATCACCTAGCCACTCGTGAAATGAGATATCTCCTTCTTGAGTGCTTGCTTTAAAATCTGGAGCAACACTATTTATTTTTAAAGTCATTTTTTTCCTATCTTTATTTTTTTTTGAATAATTATAAACAAGATTGATTTCATATGCAATTTTTTATAGTGTTTGATACTGTCAATGATATTTGAACAACTGTTTGATACTAAGTCTTCAACCTATACTTATATTATATCAAGTGGTAAAGGTCGTGAGGCTCTAATTATAGATCCAGTAATTGAAAATACAGATGAGTACATAAAAGTTCTAAAAAGTTTAGGTCTTAAATTGGTTAAAGTTATAGATACTCACATTCATGCTGATCATATCACTGGTTTAAACGAACTTAGCAAAAGAACAAAATGCTCAAAAATCATGGGTGAACAATCTAAATCTGAAGTTTTAGATATTCGTGTCAAAGATAATGAAAAAATAAAAATTGAAAATATAGAATTAACTTCAATACATACGCCCGGTCATACTGATTGTTCTTATAGTTTTTTAATGAATGATAGGGTTTTTACTGGTGACATTTTGCTAATTAATTCTACGGGAAGAACTGATTTTCAGAGCGGTAGTTCTCATGATGCTTATGACTCTTTATTTAATAAATTACTTAAATTACCTGAAAAAACCTTGGTATATCCAGCTCATGATTATAATAGAAAAAAATATTCAACTATTGAAAACGAAAAAAAAAATAATCCTCGATTGCAAGTAAGTTCAAAAGAAGAGTATGCTAAAATTATGGATAACTTAAATTTAGCAAATCCAAAAATGATGGACATTGCTGTTCCTGCAAACATTAAAGGTTTTACTTTAAATCAAGTAAATTAAGTGACAAAATTACTATTGTAATTTCATTAATAATATTTATAGTCATTTTATGTCTTGCGATAACCCAAAATGTAATTGCAAAAATTGCAACTGTGAGAACTGTAGTTGCGATGGCAGTAAAGACTGTTCTTGTTCTACTTCTGGTTCTAATTGCTGTTGTAATAGCTAGTAATTAGTTTAATTAAACTTCACTAAAATTAAATTATGAATGATTATTTAAAGTCAATTATTGAAAGAGATCCTGCTGCAAAATCAAAGTTAAGTATAATATTAACTTATCCTGGAGTTAAAGCGGTATTTTTTCATAGAATTGCAAGTTTTTTTTCTATAGCAAAATTTGATTTACTTGCGCGAATGATTTCTCAATTTTCTAGATTTTTAACAGGAATAGAAATTCACCCTAAAGCAAAAATAGGAAATAATTTATTTATCGATCATGGGATGGGTGTTGTTATAGGAGAAACTTCTGAAATTGGAAACAATGTAACTATTTATCATATGGTTACTTTAGGTGGAATTTCTCCAAGTATTGAATCCAATGATCAAAGAAATGTTAAAAGACACCCAACATTAATGGATAATGTAGTAGTTGGATCAGGAGCTCAAATATTAGGACCGGTAGTTGTGGGTAAAAACGCAAAAGTTGGAGCTAATGCAGTTGTGACTAAAGACGTTCCTGAAAATGCTGTAATGGTGGGAATACCTGCTAAAAATGTTGGAACAGCAACTGAAGAATTTAAACCTTACGCCGTAACTGAAGAAAATAAAGAAGCTGATAAATGAAAAATTACAGCGATAATTTTATTCAATCGATAGGCAATACCCCTCTTATAAAACTTAAAGCTGCATCAGAAATTACAGGTTGTAATATTTATGGTAAAGCAGAATATTTAAACCCAGGAGGATCTGTAAAAGATAGAGCCGCATTAGCATTAATAAAAGATGCTGAAGAAAAAAAATTAATTTCAAAAGGTGGTACTGTTGTTGAAGGAACTGCCGGAAATACAGGTATAGGTTTGTGCCTACTTGGAAATTCTCTTGGTTATAAAACTATAATTGTAATGAATGATAATCAAACCCAAGAAAAAAAAGATACATTAATAAATATCGGTGCAGATTTAAAACTAGTTCCGCCAAAACCTTACAAGGATGATGGTAATTTTGTGAAAATTGCAGGAAGATTGGCTGAAGAATTAAAAAGTTCAAACAATCATGGAGTTGTCTGGGCTAATCAGTTTGACAATACTGCTAATGCTAAAGGTCATTACGAAACTACAGGTCCAGAAATTTGGGATCAAACTGATGGAAAAATAGATGGTTTTGTTTGTTCTTCAGGAACGGGTGGAACAATCGGTGGAGTTAGCTGTTTTCTTAAAGAAAAAAATAAAGATATAAAAATTTTTTTATCTGACCCTACTGGATCTGCTCTTTATAACTATATTAAAAATGGAGAATTAAAAAGTGAAGGTGGATCTATAACAGAAGGAATTGGATCTAGTAGAGTGACAGCAAACTTTGCAGAAGCTAAAATAGATGGGGCTTTTTCAATAAGTGATCAAGAATCTCTACCAATTCTTTACGATTTAATTCAAAACGAAGGTCTTAGTTTAGGAACGAGTTGTGGTGTAAATATTGCTGGAGCAATAAGACTAGGTAAAGAACTTGGTCCAGGAAAAACCATTGTTACAATTCTTTGTGATAAGTCAGATAAATACAACTCTAAGATGTTTAATAAAAAGTTTTTGCAAGAAAAAGACTTGCCCTATCCAAATTGGCTTTAGTAAACTAAATTCAAAATAAAAATAAAAAGGAGAAAATATGGAAAAAGAAATGCTTGCAATAGCAAAATTGAAAACTGGTGAAGGAAAATTTGAAAAATTCATGGGATTTATGCAATCGGATGAAGGAATGGCAGTAAGAAAAACTATTGCTCATGTTGAAAAAACAGTTCCAGCAATAGC
>Ga0208766_1000477_pt1 | contig 22207 bp, 12 predicted proteins | sample ETN01SmetaG_3_FD_185792 | JGI IMG/M metagenome (GOLD analysis project Ga0208766, IMG submission 185792) | Marine microbial and viral communities from oxygen minimum zone, Eastern Pacific Ocean - ETNP2014F12-01SV263 (SPAdes) (version 2) | ecosystem: Environmental > Aquatic > Marine > Oceanic ... | reverse complement strand
ATTTCATTCTTTCAGCAAGTGCACCAGATACAATTGAAATTGCAGCAATAGCAAAGCCAAGTTGAATAAACCAAAATAAATTATTCGAAACTGTTAAATCTAAGCCTAAATCAGTTTGTGAAATTCCAATATCAAAAGCAAACCATCCATTTGAAGCTCCATAGGCAATTCCAAAACCTACTACAAAAAAAGCAAGACCTCCAAAAATTATGTCGATAATTACTTTTGCAATAATACTCATTGCATTTTTAGATCTAATAAAACCCGCCTCAAGTAATGCAAATCCGGCCTCCATAAAAAAAATAAGAGCAGCACAAAGAGCTACCCAAACTGTGTTAATTGCATAGACATGGTCTATTGCATTATCCAATAAATTTTCCATAAAATTGTTTGTTTTTTTAGTGGGTTAAATAGAAATATAATATTTCTATTTAAAAAATGAATTAATAGTTCATTTATAATTTTTATTAAAACAATATTTTTGGCTTAATTATTTAGTTTTTTTGTAAAAATTGCTATCAAAAAATATCAAATCTTTATTTAAATATTAATAAAAGTAAATTCTTAAATAACACTTACAATAATTAAATTTTATCCTTTTTAAAATTAGGGTTTATTGAAACTGAATTTGCATTTGTTTGATCCTTCAATTTATTTAATTTTTTTAATAGAGTTTGTTTTTTTTCATTAAATGACAATGATAAATCATTTAATTCCCCAGGATCATCTTTAAGATTAAATAATTCAGCATGATTTGACTCATAATGAAAAACTAATTTCCAATCTCCTGATCGAATAGATGAACCTGGTTTCCACAAACTACCATGATAATGTGGGAAATGCCAAAAAACATCTTCTCTATCAATTTTAGACCCTCCTTTTAGTCTAGGCATTAAGCTAACTCCATCAATATCTATTTCGTGTTTAATTCCAGTAAAGTCTAAAATAGTTGGAAATAAGTCATGAGAAACAGTTAAATCTTTAATCTTCACATTTTCAGTTTTCCTAGGTATTTTAATTAATTGAGGGATTTTTATTCCTCCTTCATAAAGCCATCCTTTACCTGCCCTCAAGGGATAAACTGAAGTTGGAGAAATTCTCTTTTGAGTTGATAAACCACCATTATCTGATGTAAAAATTATAAGTGAATTATCATACAAACTATTATCTTTTAAACTTTTAATAAGTTTTCCAACATTTTGATCAACAGCATAAACCATAGAAGCATATTTTGAATTAGTTTGATTTAATCTAGTAACTGCTTGTCCTTCTTTTTTTGTTCTAACTAAATTGTCATTCATTTTAGACAATTTTTCATTAAAATAATCTATGTGTTTCAAATTAGCTTGAATAGGAGTATGGACATTATAAAATGAAAGAAAGAGTGCAAATGGCTTTTTTTTATCATGATTTTTAATTAAAGTTATTGACTCATCTGTTAATCTATCTGTTAGATATTCCCCTTCTGGGCCATCACTTAATTTTGAATTTTTATATGGAGAATAATATCCTCCCATTGGACTTCCCTTTTCAAAACCTCCAATATTAACATCAAATCCATTATCTTCTGGATAAAACCCTTGAGCCCCTAAATGCCATTTCCCTACATAAAAAGTTTTGTATCCATTTTCTTTTAATTTTTCTGCAATAGTTATTTCTTTTAATGGAAGTTCATGTAAGTCTTGTGGTCCAAGAAGAGGCTTATCTTTTGGGTCCCTTCCTGGAATCCAATCTGTTATATTTACCCTAGCAGGGTGTTTCCCTGTCATAATAGAAGCTCTAGTTGGAGAGCAAACTGGACTTGAAGAATATGCATTTATAAATTGAAAGCTTTCATTAGATAATCTATCAATATTTGGACTTTCATAAAATTTACTTCCAGAATATCCTAAATCATTCCATCCTAAATCATCAACTAAAATAAAAATTACATTGGGCTTTATGTTTTCTGAATTACAACTTAAACTATTAAAAACAAAAATTCCAGAAAATATAATTGTAAATATCTTTCTCATAGAAATTGTTTAAATTAATCCATTAAAAATAGAATTTTAAAATGAAAAAAATTATTCCAATAATAATATTCTTTTTTCTTATTTCCTGTAATCAATCCAGTCGAGATATCAAACCTAATTTTATAATAGTTTTTGTCGACGATATGGGGTATGGTGATTTAGGATCATATGGGCATCCTACTATTAAAACTCCAAATCTTGACAGAATGGCCTATGAGGGACAAAAATGGACTCAATTTTATTCTGCATCAAGTGTTTGTACTCCTAGTCGTGCAGCCTTATTAACTGGACGGCTTCCTATTAGAAATGGAATGATTGGAAGTAAAGACAGGGTTCTTTTTCCTAACTCTGAATATGGTCTTCCTGACTCTGAGATAACTATTGCAGAAAAATTAAAAGAAAATGGATACAAAACTGCAGCAATAGGTAAATGGCACTTAGGCCACAAAAAACAATATCTCCCTCTTCAACATGGATTTGAGTATTATTATGGAATTCCTTATTCTAATGATATGGATAGAATTAATGGTGAAACATGTTGTCCAGGATCACAATATTGGCAGAAATATGAAAATAAAAAAGTTAAATCATGGATGTATAATGTTCCTTTAATTGAGAATAATGAAATTATAGAAAGACCTGCTGATCAAACGACTATAACTAAAAGGTTTTCAGATAAAGCGGTAGAGTTTATAAGAGAAAATAAGGAAAATAAGTTTTTTATATACTTAGCGCATAGTTTGCCACATACACCACTTTATACATCAGACGAATTTTTAGGAAAAAGTAAAAGAGGTTTATATGGGGATGTAATTGAAGAAATTGATCATGGAATGGGATTAATTATTGATGAACTAAAAAAGAATAATCTTGATGAAAATACAATTGTCGTTTTTACATCTGACAATGGCCCATGGCTCCCTTTTGAGACTCATTCTGGATCTGCTGGACTTTTAAGAGATGGAAAAGCTACAACATGGGAAGGTGGACAAAGAGTTCCTGGAATTTTTTGGGGTGCAGGTGTAAACTCTGGAGTAATTGATGATCTAGGATCAACAATGGATATATTCCCTACTTTATTAGAAATGTCAAACTCTACAATTGTTGATGATAGAATAATTGATGGGGTAAGTATAAAAAATACATTATTAAAACTTGAGCCAAGTAAAAGAGAAAAGATATTATACTATCGTTCCAGAGAAATTTATGCAGTTAGACATAAACAATATAAAGCTCACTTTATAACCCAAGGTGCTTATAATTATCCCCCAGGGAGTAATAAAAAGATAATTTTAGATAAACCTTTACTTTACAATTTAAATATTGATCCCTCTGAAAAATATGATATAGCAGAAAAAAATCCTGAAATATTAAAGGAAATTTATAACATAATAGCCATGCATAAAAAGAATCTTGTCCCGCCAGAAGATTTACTTAAATACAGAGTCTTTGACAAAAATATTGTGCCCGATGAAAATTAATAGAGTTTCAATTTATTTTATTTTTTTATGAACTTGAAAAAAATCTTTATTTTATTTATTTCCATAATTTTTTGTGGACTTTTTAGCAATTTCTTTATTAGTTGTTCTGAAAAACCTAAAAACTCAAATTCGTCTGTTAAATCCCAAATTAAAGAAAAAACTAGAGTTGTCTCTAGTATCGAATCAATTCAGGATTCCATTTTAGTTAGTGGAATGGTTCTAATTCCTTCTGGGACATTTGAAATGGGTGCTGTTAATTCAAAAGGGTTTGCAGATGAATTTCCAAAACATAAAGTCAAGATTAATTCTTTTTGGATGGATATAAGTGAAGTAACCAATGCTCAATTTAAAAAGTTTGTTGATGAGACAGGGTATATAACTACTGCTGAAAAAAAAGTAGATTGGGATGAAATGAAAAAAGATTTACCACCAAACACTCCTAAACCACATGATAGTTTACTTGCTCCTTCATCTCTTTTATTCCATTATACTTCATCTCCTGTTGAACTTAATGATTATTCACAATGGTGGAAATTTACAAAAGGTGTAAACTGGAAAAATCCTTGGGGCCCAGGTAGCTCAATTGAAGGAAAAGATGATTTTCCCGTAGTTCATATAAGTTGGAATGATGCTCAAGAATATTGTAAATGGGCTGGAAAACGTCTTCCCACAGAAGCAGAATGGGAATATGCTTCTCGAGGAGATCTTGAGCATTCTGTTTATTCTTGGGGAAACTCTCCAATAAATTTGATTTCCTCAAAAGCAAATACTTGGAACGGATTATTCCCTAATAAAAATTCTATGGAAGATGACTTTGAGTTTTTAGCACCTGTTAAAAGTTTTCCTCCTAATGGATATGGACTATATGATATTTCTGGAAATGTTTGGGAATGGTGTTCAGATTGGTATGATTATAATTACTATAAACTCTTTGAAAATAAAATTGCAGATAACCCAATAGGACCTTCCAGTAGTTATGATCCAAATGAACCTTATCTTGCAAAAAAAGTTATGCGAGGTGGAAGTTTTTTATGTAATGAATCTTATTGTTCAGGTTATAGAAATTCAATGAGAATGAAAACAACTCCAGATACAAGTTCAATTCATGCAGGTTTTAGAACTGTGGTTGATGCAATGTAATATATTTAATTAAAAGTTTGTTTCTTCTAATTAATAATACAAAATTGAATATGAAAAATAAATCATTAATCATCCTTTTAGTCATATTTATTTTAAGTTCCTGTTCATCAATAGAAAAAAAAATTGAGTCACCCAATATTGTTTTAATTATGGCAGATGATCTGGGCTGGACTGATTTTTCATTTATGGGTTCAGTTTATTATCAGACACCCAACATTGATAAACTTTCTAAAAATGGAATAACATTTTATAATGCATATGCATCAGCTGCAAACTGTGCGCCAAGTAGAGCGACTATGCTTACAGGAAAATATCCAACAGAACATAAAATATATACTGTAGGAAATTCAGAAAGAGGAAATAGGAAAACCAGAAAATTAATACCAACAAAGAATACTACAATTCTTGATTTAGATTTTTTTTTAATTTCTGAAATGCTAAAAAGTAAGGGGTATTTTAATGGCCATTTTGGGAAATGGCATATGGGTACAAAAGGATTTTATCCAGAACAAAGTGGTTTTGATGTAAATATTGGTGGATATGAAAAAGGAGGTCCAGGCAAAGGAGGTTATTTTTCACCTTATAACAATCCTAAATTAAATGACGGACCTATAGGAGAATATTTAACAGACAGAATAGGTAATGAAGTAATTAAATTTATTGAAGATAATAAAAACCAATCGTTTTTTGCCTATGTCCCTTTTTATTCTGTTCATACACCAATTCAATCAAAAAAAGAATATCAAAAAAAATATTCTGATAAAAATGGAGATCAAAATCATAATCGCCCAGATTATGCTGGAATGATAGAATCTCTTGATGAAAATGTAGGTAAAATTATAAATAAGATCGAAGAATTGAATCTGTCAGAAAAAACATTGATTATTTTCACATCAGATAATGGTGGAATTCGAGCTATATCAAATCAATTTCCATTAAGAGCAGGAAAGGGATCTTATTATGAGGGAGGCATTAAGGTGCCATTAATTTTTTCCTGGAAGGGTAAAATCAAAGAAAAAAGTGAATCTTTTGAAAGAGTAAGTAATATTGATTTTTTTCCAACTATAAAAAAAATAGTTAACTATGATAATGATAACCTAAAATTAGAGGGTATAGACCTTAGTCCAGTTTTTGAAGGTAAAAGTTTAGATAAAAGAGCCTTATTTTTTCATTTTCCAATCTATTTGGAACCATATAATGTTCAAAAGGATAATGGAACTGATCCTTTGTTTAGAACAAAACCTGGATCAGTTATAATAAAGGGTCATTGGAAATTACATCATTATTTTGAAGATAATAGTTTAGAACTTTATAATATAAAAGAAGATATTTCTGAATCAAATGATTTAAGTAAAAAAAATCAAGAAAAAACAATGGAACTATTCAATCAATTAAATAAATGGAGAAATAAAAGAAATGCACCTATTCCTGATCAACTAAATTCTCATTATGATAAGAAATTTGTTGATAGCTTACTATTATTAATTAAGAACAAAAAAATTAGTGGAAGACTTAAAATATAACAAAAGCCTGAGGAAAAAATCCCTTTTAAAATTTTTTATATTTTAAAGACTTAAATAAAAAATAGATATGATAAAAAAATCAATAATTATTCTTACAATTCTAGTTTTTTTAGGATCGTGTTCAGAAAAAGAAAAAATAATTGATAAACCTAATTTTATTTTTATTCTGGCTGATGATTTAGGATATGGTGAGTTAGGAATTTTTGGTCAAAATTTAATAGAGACCCCTCATATTGATCAATTAGCAAAAGAGGGAATGATCTTAACTGATCATTATACGGGATCTCCAGTTTGTGCTCCGGCGCGTGCTGTTTTAATGACAGGACTTCACACAGGGAATAACCCAGTTAGAGGAAATGACGAATGGAGAGAAAGAGGTGATGTTTGGAGTTTTAAAGCAATGTTTGAAGATCCTAAACTTGAAGGACAGCGCCCTTTGCCTGATTCAACTATAACTGTTGCAAATTTTTTACAATCCCAAGGATATAAAACGGGAATGGTTGGTAAATGGGGTCTTGGTGCACCTAATACAAATAGTATTCCAAATAATAAAGGGTTCGATTTTTTCTATGGTTATAACTGTCAAAGACAGGCTCATACTCTTTATCCAACTCATTTATGGAAAAATACTGAAAGACATATTCTTAACAATAAGATTGTGAGTAAAGGACCCCTCAAAGAAGGTCTTGATCCTTATAATGAAGAAAGTTATAAGATTTATAATCAAAATGATTATAGTCCAACTCTAATGCATAATGAAGCACTTGGGTTTTTAGACAGAAATAAAGACAATAAATTTTTTCTTTATTATGCAAGTCCTATTCCACATTTACCTCTTCAAGCTCCTGAAGATTGGGTGAATTACTATCGTGAAAAATTTGGAAAAGAAAAACCTTACATAGGTGACAAAGGCTATTATCCTAACCTTTATCCTAAGGCGACCTATGCTGCAATGATTTCTTATTTGGATCAGCAAGTAGGCGAAATCATTTCCAAACTAAAAGAAATTGGACAATATGAGAACACTCTTATTATCTTTTCAAGTGACAATGGGCCAACCCATGTGAAACAAGTAGATATTAATTTTTTTAATAGTACAGGAATCTTTATGAATTCTGAAAACACTGTTAAAGGAAATGTAAATGAAGGGGGGATTAGAGTGCCTTCCATTGTAACCTGGCCAAAAAGAATCAAACCAGGATCAAAATCAGATCACCCCAGTACATTCTATGATTATTTTGCCACAGTTCGTGATATTCTTGGTGAATCTTCTTCTTCTGCAACTGATGGAATAAGTTATTATCCTACTTTGGTTGGTAAAGAACAAAAAAAACACGATTACCTTTATTGGGAGTTTCCAGCTTATGGAGGTCAACAAGCTATTAGGATTAATCAATGGAAAGGAATTAAGAAGAATCTATTTAAAGGCTCCTCAAAACTGCAACTTTACAATTTAAATGATGATCCAAAAGAACTTGTTAACTTAGCTTCTAATTATCCTGAAATTGTAAAAAAAATGGAAAGATCAATGAAAAAAGCACATACAAAAGCAAGTACTAAAAAATTTAATATACCTGTTTTAGATAAGTAAATGTATTTAAATCAAATTTCATTAAACAGTAAAACATGAAAAAAAATCTATTTGGTATTGTATTAATTTTATTTTCAGGGTTTTTTATAATCTCTTGTAATTCAATTCTCAACAAAAAAATAATCCAGCCTAATATTATAATTATTTATACTGATGACTTAGGATATGGTGATGTAAGTGCATATAAAAAAGGAACCTTAAATACTCCAAATATTGATAAGCTGGCTAATGAAGGCATAAGGTTCAACAATGGTTATTCCTCTTCAGCAACATGTAGTCCTAGTAGATATGCCTTATTGACAGGAACATATCCATGGAGAAATCCTAGAGCAAAAATTATAACAGGAGGTTCTTTAATTATTGATACAACAGAAATGACTATACCTAAAATTTTAAAAACCCAAGGTTATCATACTGGTATTGTTGGTAAATGGCATCTTGGCTTAGGCTCAGGTAAAATAAATTATAATTCTAATATATCTCCTGGACCAAATCAAATAGGTTTTGACTATTCTCATATAATGGCAGACACGCAAGATCGAGTTCCATGTGTATATATTGAAAATGGAGATGTAATTAATCTAGATCAGAATGATCCTATAGAGGTTAACTTTTTTCACCAAAAAGAAAATAATGACTATGGTCTTCCTACAGGGTTAAAAAATCCTGAACTAACCACTATGAAATGGCATCATGGTCACAATGGATCTATTGTAAATGGTGTTCCTAGAATTGGGTATATGAAAGGAGGAGAAAAAGCTAGATGGAGTGATATTGATATGGCAGATCATTTTTTGAAAAAAGCTCAGGATTATATCAAAAAAAATAAAGAAAATCCTTTCTTTCTTTATTATACTCTTCAACAACCCCATGTACCAAGAACACCGCACCCAAGATTTGAAGGTAAATCTGGAATGGGGCCTAGAGGAGATGCTATTATTGAAGCCGATTGGTGTGTTGGAGAATTCTATAAAACTCTAGAATCAGAAGGAATTTTAGATAATACATTAATAATTTTTTCTAGTGATAATGGACCTGTTCTTAATGATGGATACTATGATGATGCTGTAGAAAAACTTGGAGACCATACTCCTTCTGGTGGATTAAGAGGCGGAAAATATAGTCTCTTTGAAGCAGGGACAAAGGTTCCTTTTATTGCCTATTGGAAAGGAAAGATAAAACCCGGTGTTTCAAATAAAATAATATCTCAAATAGATCTATTTAATTCCATTTCTAGTATAGTTGGTAGCGATTATAGATCAAAAGACGGTATAGATTTTTCTAACTTAATTATAAATAATCAAGGAAAAGGAAGACAGGAACTTATTCTTGAAGCGACTACTAGAACTGCCTATAGAAATGGAGATTGGGTAATGATTCCTCCATACAATGGTCCAGCAATTGGTCCAAATGTTAAAATTGAATTAGGAAACTCAACTGATTTTAAACTTTATAATCTAAAAGAAGACCCTTCTCAAAAAACTAATCTATCAAAAAAAGAACCTGAAAAATTAGAAGAAATGATTTCAAGTTTTGTTAAGATTAGAGGGGAAAATTTTTAACAAAACCGATGAAAAATCTAAAAGATTTATTTTGTAATGATTGTTCGCACGAACAATCATAATTTAAAGTAGTTTATTCTCCCCAAATTTTATTTATTCTATCATCTATTTTTTGTTAAATTAGATCAATGAGACAAATTGTAATCCTTCTTATAACTTTTTTATTAATTGGATGTTCAAATAAAATTGAAAATTTAGAAAAATTTAAATTATTGCCCTCAGTTCAAGAGGTAGAATTTAGCAACGCTTTTTCAAACCTAAATTTTGAGAATATAAAATTTGCATATTCTATTAACAATACTGAGCTCCCAATCCGATTTGATTTTACTAATCATATTGAAAATAATAAACAAAGTGAATCTACAATTGATTACCATATTGATTCTAGTTTAAATTTAAATCAAGAAGGATATAAATTAAATGTTTTAAAAAATAAAATATCTATTGAAGCAAAAGATGAAGCTGGATTATTTTATGCATTTACAACTTTAGATCAATTGATTGAAGACAGTAAAGATCAAAATGTAAATCTCCCAATGCTTAGTATTAAAGACTATCCTTTACTTAAGTTTAGACCTATTCATATAGATATAAAGCATCATATGGAAAAAAAATCCTATTATTTCAATTTAATAGATCATTTAGCTAAACAAAAAATTAATGGGATTATTGTTGAATTTGAGGATAAATTAAATTATGAATTAAGACCTGAAATTGGGTCGCCTGATGCTCTCTCTATTGGATGGTGGATTGAACTAAGTGAATATGCGAATTCAAGGAATATTATGATCAATCCACTTGTACAAGGCTTAGGCCATGCTTCCTTTATTCTGAAACATGAAAAAAATAAGCATTTAAGAGATGTGCCCAGCAGTGATTGGGCTTTTAATCCATTAAATTCAGAAACTTATGATCTACAATTTGATCTTTATTTGGATGCAATTAAAGCTACCCCTTTTGGAAAATATTTGCATGTTGGTGGCGATGAAGTTCATTTATTAAAAAGAGAAGGGAAAAGTGAATTAGAACTGAATTTAATTTGGTTAAATAAAGTTTGTCAATTTGCAGAAAAACATAATAGAATTCCAATTTTTTGGGATGACATGCCCTTAAAACATGCAGGTGTTTACAGGCCTATGTTTGATAGTGAGATAAGTAAAGAAAAAGTAGATGAAATATGGGAAAAGAATGAATTAAACTTGCTAAAGTTTATAGAAAAGTTTCCTAAAAATGCAATTTACATGAGATGGAACTATCAAAAATCTGATACTTATGGGAATCAAAAGGCTATGGATTGGTATACAAATAATAACTTGAAAGTAATGGGAGCTACAGCTGGACAAACTAGATGGACACTAATGCCTCAAAACCAGAGTAATATTCCACAAATTAGGGCCTTTGCTATTAGTTCAATTGAGAGAAACTTAGAGGGTTTACTTTTAACTCTTTGGGATGATGATTCTCCTCATTTTGAATTATATAAAAGAGGGATTGCTGCTTTTGCTCAATATACTTGGTCTGGAAACAAAAAATCTATTGATGACTTCAAAGAGATTTATAGACACAGGACATATGGCACAGAATTTTCAAATAATGAATATGCATTTATAGATAAACTTGAAAAACCGGTTAGTTTATGGCTTAACATGTTATTAGAAGACAAAGTAAGAAGAGCAGAAATATCTAAAGAAGAAAATCCTTTAGAAACATTTATTATTGATCTCCCTGATTTAGAGAATAAGGGAATGTGGTCTAAAAAATATTTTAATAAAGTTAAAAATGCAAAAGCTTCGCTTTTAATTAGTAAAGAAATAGAAGAAACTATCAATAAGATAATGGAAAATGATCCCAAAAATAAATTTACTTTAGAAGTATACAAACAAGTTAATGAATTGGTAAAATTTTCTTCAAACATTATAATAGCATTAGAAAAATTAGATCTTTCGAAAGAAATAGATTATCCAAAAGAAACAGAATTGAATGAAATTAGAAATATTCAAGATAAATTTAATTCTCTAAGAAAAAATCTTGAAGAAGTATATTCCAAAACTAGAATTTTAGAAAAACCTGATAGCTATATTTTAGATCAGGATCATCATAATCATCCTGCTAACCAAAGTAAAAATTATGATTGGCAGTTTTTTTCTGAAATTTATCTTTTAGAAAAAATAGAAAATTATTATAAAAATGACTTGTAAAATAACTCCATGAAAATTAAGGATTTATGCGCAATTTAAAAAACTATAAATGAAAAAAAATTATTTCTGTTTCATTAACATTTGTTTAGCAGCAATCCTTTTTTCTTGCAATCCAAAACAATCGTCTGATAAAAAAGCGGATAGTTCTTCCTACACTTATAAATCATCATACAAAGCACCTTCTTTTGTGAATGATGATAGAATAGAAAAGATTAAAAAGATTGCTCCAGAAATAGAGAGGTTAATAGAAGAACACGCAAAGAAAAATAATTTACCTGGTGTTGCTTATGGTATTGTTGTAGACAACGAGCTAGTATTGTCTTCTGCCACAGGGTTTATAAATCTTGAGAAAGAAACGCCTGCTACTCCATTATCGGCTTTTAGAATTGCATCTATGACCAAAAGTTTTACTTCGATGGCAATTATAAAACTTAGAGACGACGGAAAACTAGCTTTGAGTGATTATGTTAGCAAATATATCCCTGAAATGAGGAAACTCAAATACCTTACTAAAGATTCACCAATTATAACTATTGAAAACCTATTAACAATGACTGCTGGTTTTCCAGAAGACAATCCATGGGGTGATCGCCAATTACATGAATCAGATAAAATGTTGCTTGATCTTATTGCAAATGGAGTCTCTTTTTCCAATCCTTCTTCTCATGGGTATGAATATAGTAACACTGGATATGCGCTCTTAGGTTATATTATTTCACGAGTTTCTGGAATTCCGTTTCAAGAATATATTAAGACTAATATCTTTGATCCATTAGGAATGAAACACACCTATTGGGAATTCAACAATGTCCCTAAAGAAGAATTGGTGGTAGGTTACCGCTGGGAAGAAAAACAATGGAAGTTAGAACCAATGTTGCATGATGGAGCTTATGGTGCAATGGGAGGATTGATAACTTCTATAGAAGATTTTAGCAAATATGTTAGTTTCCATCTTTCTGCATGGCCTTCAAGAAATGATGAAGATACTGGACCAATAAAAAGGAGTTCACTACGAGAGATGCAAACACCTCAGTTCTCGAGGTTGTATGCAAAAGCGAATGACTTTAGCGATAAACCTTGTCCAGTAATTGCTGGATATGGTTATGGACTAAGTATTAGCACTTATTGTAATGGTTTAAAACAAATAGGTCATAGTGGTGCACTTCCAGGATTTGGAAGCGATTATCGTTTTTATCCTGAATATGGAGCTGGAATTATGGCTTTCTGTAATCTTACTTATACTTCTGCATATCCTAGAAGGAAAATTGAAGAATTGTTATTTGAAAAACTTGACTTACAACCCCGAAAGTTACCCGTATCAGATATTTTAATAAAAAGACAACAGCAAATCATGGAATTAATTCAAAATTGGAATCCGGAACTTGAATCAAATATTTTAGCCGAAAACTTTTATATGGATAAATCACGTGATCTTCGTATTTCTGAATCACAAGAAATATTAATTAAAGCTGGAATTATTCAAACTGCAAATGAGTTAGAGCCAAATAATCAACTAAGAGGAAGTTTCAACGTTCAAGCAGAAAATGGAGTTATAAATATCTTCTTTACGCTTACACCCGAAAAACATCCAAAAGTACAGCAATTGGATATTTCATTTCAACCAAGAAAAAATAATTAAACTAAACCATAGGCATAATAAAAAAACCCTCCTAATTGGAGGGTTAATTTGCGGTCTGGACGGGACTCGAACCCGCGACCCCATGCGTGACAGGCATGTATTCTAACCAACTGAACTACCAGACCTTTTTAATGCTTGCAAATATACACTGGAATTTAATTATTCCTATTAAATGGTAATCAAAAAAATTAAATTAAAGCATCTAAAGCTTCAGCATAAGTTTGCTTTGAGGAAACTCCAACTTTACGATCAACCAATTCTCCTTTATTAAAAATAAGAACTGTTGGTATATTACGAACACCATATTTAGCAGCAAACTCTTGGTTATTATCAACATCTAGTTTTCCTACAATTGCCTTTCCGGAATAATCGTTACTAATTTCGTCAATTATTGGACCAACCATTCTACATGGGCCACACCATTCAGCCCAAAAGTCAACCATAACTGGCTTATCTGAATCTAAAACTATTTCCTGAAAATTTGAATCTTTAATTTCTAATGCCATTTTATTTTTTTTTCAAAATTAATTAATTTTTAAAAATTTTAAATAAATATCAAACTCTAATTTAACTTAAAATCAAAATCTTCTTTATCTAATTCTTTTAGAAGTTTAGGAGTTATATCTATTTTGTTTTTTTTACTGTTTAGTATAATCCTCATTTTTTCATCATTATCATAAATATCAAAAAACAAATGTTTATTCCCTTTAAACCCATTTAAATTACTTTCTATCTTTTCAACTAAACCATCTTTAATTTGTTTAATATTAATTTGAAAAGTTAATTTTTTTGAATTTTTTATTATTGTATCTTCTAATAATTCAAAGCTCATAAATTGAATTCTAGGATCACCTTGTCTTCCAGTTTCTTTACTGTACCAACCCTCTTTTACTAAAATTTTAATTCTAATAAATTGATTAACTACTAGAAAATGTCTGAATTTTAAATAATCCTCTCCAAAAATTCTAAATTCATATTGATCAGTAAAATCTTCAACTAGAAATTTTGCCCAGCTTCTCCCATTTTTAGTTTCTAAATTTTCAACATCATTAATAATTCCTGCTACCCAAAATTCTTTATTTATTAAAGGGTTAAGGTCAACCATATTACTAAGACTAATACTGACAAAATGTTTTACTTCTTGCTTAAAATCATCAAGAGGGTGTGCTGATATGTATATTCCTACAACTTCTTTTTCTCTTTTAAGCTGAATAAGATTATTCCATTTTTCACAGAGGGGAATTGTTAAGTCTTGATAAGTTTTTTCTGTTTTTTCTCCAAACAAACTGATTTGTGAAGAATTAAGATTTTCCTGATACTTTGACCCATACTTTAAAGTTCTTTCTAAAAATGTAATTCCATCAACATCAGGGTTAAAATATTGAGCTCGATGAGCTTGATCAAAAGAATCTAAACCTCCAGCTAAAATTAAATTTTCAAATGTTTTTTTATTTGCAGATCTAAGGTCAATTCTCTTAACTAAATCAAAAACAGAATCATACTTTTTTTCTTTTCTGTTTTCAACTATAGTTTTAACAGCATTTTTACCCACTCCTTTAACAGCACCCATTCCAAAACGAATTTCCTTATTTTCATTTACAGTAAATTTATAAAATGACTCATTGACATCCGGTCCTAAAACATTCAATCCCATTCTTCTACATTCCTCCATAAAAAAAGTAACTTGTTTAATATCATTCATGTTATTTGATAAAACTGCAGCCATAAATTCAGCCGGATAATGTGCTTTCAAATAAGCCGTCTGATAACCAATAAAAGCATAGCAAGTGGAATGTGATTTGTTAAAAGCATACGAAGCAAAAGCTTCCCAATCTTTCCATATTTTTTCAAGAACTTTCTCATCATGACCATTTGTCTTGCCACCCTTTATAAATTTTGGCTTTAAATTATTTAAAAGATCTAAAATCTTCTTTCCCATTGCTTTTCTCAATAAATCAGCATCACCTTTTGAAAATGAAGCAATTTTTTGAGACAATAACATAACTTGTTCTTGATAAACAGTAATTCCATATGTTTCCTTAAGAAAATCTTCCATTACATCAAGATCATACTCTATAGATTCTTCACCATTTTTTCTAGCAACAAAACTTGGTATATAATCTAAAGGGCCTGGTCTATATAATGCATTCATCGCTATTAAATCTCCAAAAACAGTTGGCTTTAATTCTCTCAAATACTTTTTCATTCCCAGTGATTCATATTGAAAAATTCCTACAGTATCTCCTCGTTGAAATAATTCATAAGTAATCTTATCATCTAAAGGAAATAAGTCTGGATCAAGATCTACATTATGTTTGTACTTTATTAACTTACAGGTTTCCTTTATTAAAGTAAGTGTTTTTAAACCTAAAAAATCCATCTTCAAAAGCCCTGCATCTTCTACAACTGAATTATCAAATTGAGTTGCAAAAAGTTCAGAATCTTTAGCTCTTGCAACAGGAACAAAATTAGTTAGATCACTAGGAGTAATTATAATTCCACATGCATGTGTGCCAGTATTTCTAATTGTTCCCTCTAATATTTGAGCTTGTTTAAGAGTTTGAGCTATTAAGTCATCTCCCTTTACCAGTTCTTTTAACTCTTTAACTCTACTGTACTCATCTACTCTTAATTTTTCTTTTAATTCTTCACTTGAAGAGCTAAAAATTTCATTTAAAGAAATATTTGGAACCAATTTTGCAATTCTATCTGCTTCCGATAAGGATAAATCTAGGACTCTTGCTGTATCTCTAATTGAAGATTTAGCAGCCATTGACCCATAAGTTATTATTTGAGCTACTTGATTTAATCCATATTTTTCTATAACATAATCTATAACTTTTGATCTACCTTCATCATCAAAATCAATATCAATATCAGGTAAACTTACTCTATCAGGATTAAGAAATCTTTCAAAAAGCAAATTATATTTTATAGGGTCAATATTTGTTATTTCTAAACAATATGCAACTACCGAACCTGCTGCCGAGCCTCTTCCTGGACCCACTGAAACTCCCATTTTTTTTGAAGCAGAAATAAAATCTTGCACAATTAAAAAATACCCAGGATAACCCGTATTCGATATAACGTTTAATTCAAAATCAATTCTATCCTTTATTTCATCAGATATAGTTCCGTATCTTTTTTTTGCTCCTTCATAAGTTAAAAACTCTAAATATTTATTTTCTCTTACACTATCATCCTCATTAACAAACTCTTTAAAACTTTTTGGAATAATAAACTTTGGAAGAAGCACTTCTCTAGATAAATCATAATATTCAATTTTATTAATAATCTCTCCTATTGAATTAATTGCTTCTGGAATATCAGAAAATATTTTTTTCATCTCTTCCTGAGATTTAAAATAATATTCATGATTCATTAAACCATATCTAAACCCTCTACCTTTACCAATAGGTGTAACTTGTTTTTCTCCATCTTTTAGACAAAGTAAAATGTCGTGAGCATTTGCTTGACTTTGCTCAGTATAATATGTGTTATTTGTCGCAACTAAAGATATTTTGTGCTTATTAGACAATGAAATTAAAGTCTCATTAACTACATCTTCATCATCTTGTGAATGTCTCATTATTTCTATATATAAGTCATCTCCAAAATTTTTCTTCCACCACACTAATGATTCCTCTCCTTGAGTTAAACCAATATTTAATATTTTCGAAGGAACCTCTCCATATAAATTTCCAGTCAGTACAATAAGGTCCTCTTTATATTTCTCTACAATCCCTTTATCTATTCTAGGAACATAATAAAATCCTTCTTTAAATGATATTGAACTCATTTTTGATAAATTATCATACCCTTTTTTATTTTTTGCTAAAAAAACAATTTGATATCCATCATTTCTTCTTGTTTTATCTAAGTGATTTTCACAAACAAAAAACTCACAACCTATAATAGGTTTAATTTTATTTTTATCTTCTGAAATACTTTTATTATAATTTTTTACTTCTTTAATAAGTCGAAATGATCCCATTAAATTTGCATGATCAGTCAATGCAATTGCAGGCATTTTATAATCTATAGCTTTAGATAATAAATTTGAAATTTTAGATGTTGACTGAAGTATCGAAAATTGAGAATGAACATGGAGATGAGAAAAAACTTTATCTTCTAGATCTGAAGGCTCTATATCAGCTTTTAAAGTAATTGATTTTAGATTATCTTCTTTTTTCTTTAATTGTTCTGAAGCTAACTTAAAACTTTCATGATCTAAACCTAAAACAGGAACAACATCTTTAAATTTTTCTTCAATTTTACCATGTATCTGATCTATCTCCTTTATTGAATCATTATTTAAAAGTTTTCTTCTAAACAATTCAATTAAACACCTACTTGTAGCTTCAACATCTGCTGTTGCATTGTGAGCCTCTTCAAAATTCTCATTAAATAAGTTAAGATATAATTCAGATAAAGTTGGAAATTTAAACTTTCCCCCTCTTCCTCCAGGAAGTTTGCAAATTTCAGCAGTAACCTCTGAACATGAATCTATAATTGGAAATTTCTCAATTTTATTATCATTTCCAAGTCTAATTAATTCAGCTCCTATTATATTAATGTCAAACTTAACATTATGACCACATACGTATTTACAATTATTAATTGAATTCAAAAACGTTTTTAAAACATTTTCTATTTTTTCTCCTCTTAAATTTGCTAATGAAGTTGAAATTCCATGAATTTTTTCTGATTCATATGGGATTGTATATCCTTCTGGTTTAATTATAAAACTTTTATTTTCAATACATAATCCACTAAAATCATGAATTTGCCATGCAATCTGAACACATCTAGGCCAGTTATCACTATCTGAAAGAGGTGCATTCCATTTTTTTGGTAACCCCGTAGTTTCTGTATCAAAAATTAAAAACATAAAAACATATATTAAAGCTAATGTAGCTTTAATAATATTTTCTTTTAAATTTTTTTTTTAGTAGTTATTAACTATCAAATTAAACTTTTTGAAGTTTATATTTGCATCAAAAAAATTAAACCAAACATCAACTTATATAAAAATTTAATTTCTCAAAATGAAATAAACAATTCCATTTTGTCAAATGAATTAATTTATATAAAAGGTCTTGTTGGATCAGGGAAAAGTTATAGAATAGCTTCTTTATTTAAAAAGTCAAGTAATGATTTTTTTGTAATACTAAATAATCAAGAAGAAGCTACTTATTATTTAAATGACTTTGAAAATATTCTTTCAAAAGATGAGGTCTTATTTTTTCCATCAAGTTTTAAAAAAGAAGCTACTCAAGAAATTTATGAAAATTCAAATATTTTATTAAGATCTGAAGTTCTAAAAAAAATAAAAAATAAAAATAAATCTAGATTAATTGTCAGTTATTCAGAGGCCATATTTGAAAAAATTATTTCACAAAATACTTTAAACAAAAAATCTCTTAAAATAAATAAAGAAAAATCTTTTTCATTGGATTCAATAAATGAGCTTTTATTTAAATTAGGTTTTAATCGTGTCCCTTTTGTTTCAACTCCAGGAGAATTTTCTATAAGAGGAGGAATTCTAGATGTTTTTTCTTTTTCATATAATCATCCTTATCGATTAGAATTTTTTGATGATAAAGTTGAAAGAATATGCAGTTTTAATATTGAAACTCAACTTTCAATTAATGCTTTTGATAGTATAACAATTATACCAAACACTTCTAATATAGATTTTTCAAATAAAAGAGATTCGATAATAGATTTTTTTGATGAAAACACTTTATATGTTTTTAATGATTTTGACCAAACAATGAAAATTTTAAATCAATTATATAGTGGTGCAGAAAAAATTTACAACTCAAAAATAAATAATGATCATGCCCCTGAAACTTTATTTATAAATGACTCTGAAATAATAGAAAAGATTAAAAACAAAAATGCAATAATATTTGAGCCTTCATTTCACATTAAGAAAATAAAAAAAATTCAAATTAATCAAAACCCTCAACCAAGTTTCAATAAAAAATTTAATTTATTAATTGATCATCTTAATAATAATAGTAATAAAGGATTTGAAAATGTTATTTTTTGTTCAAACGAAAATCAGGCAAAAAGATTTCATGACATTTTTCAAGAAATGGAAATTCCTGTAAAATATAAGACAATTATAAAACCTCTATATAAGGGATTTGAAGATGAAGAAGCACAAATTTCATTTTTTACAGATCACCAAATTTTTGAAAGATATCATAAATATAAATTAAGAAATAATTATTCTAATTATCAAAATCTCAGTCTTAAAGAAATTAATAAATTGAATAAGGGTGATTATGTAACTCATATTGATCATGGAATAGGAAAATTTGCAGGTTTATTAAAAATTGAAGTTAATAATAGCTTTCAAGAGGCTGTAAAAATTTTATATGGAGATAGTGATATTCTTTATTTAAGTATTCACTCACTTTACAAAATTTCTAAATATAATGGGAAAGATGGAGCAATTCCTAAAATATATAAATTAGGATCAAAGGCATGGAAAAATCTTAAACTTAACACAAAGAAAAAAGTTAAAAAAATAGCTTTTGATTTAATCAAACTTTATGCAAAAAGAAAAGAAAAAATTGGATTTTCTTTTAATCCTGATAGTTCTTTGCAATGGGAGTTAGAAGCGTCTTTTTTATTTGAAGATACCCCAGATCAAACTAAAACTACTAATGATGTTAAATCAGATATGGAATCTCCACATCCAATGGACAGGTTAATTTGTGGAGATGTAGGTTTTGGCAAAACAGAAATTGCTATAAGAGCTGCATTTAAAGCTGTGGATAATAATAAACAAGTTGCTGTTCTTGTACCAACAACAATTTTAGCATTTCAACATTATAATTCATTTTCCGAAAGATTAAAAGATTTTCCAATAACTATAGATTATCTAAATAGATTTAAATCCTTAAAAGAAAAAAAAGATATATCTGAAAAATTAACCTCTGGAAAAATAGATATTCTAATTGGAACTCACCAAATAGTTAATAATATCCTTTTTAAAGACTTAGGTTTATTAATCGTAGACGAAGAACAAAAATTTGGAGTATCAGTTAAAGAAAAACTTCGAAATTTAAAAGTAAATGTTGATGTATTAACTTTAACCGCTACACCTATTCCAAGAACATTACAATTTAGCTTAATTTCAGCAAGAGATCTTTCAATTATTACAACTCCACCTCCTAATAGATATCCAATACAAACTGAGATAATTAGATTTGATGAAAATATTATTAAAGAGGCTATTATCTATGAAATGCAAAGAGGAGGTCAAGTGTTTTTTATTCACAATTTAGTAAATAATATTTCTGAAGTATTTGAATTTATCCAAAGGCTTGTTCCTGATGCAAAAATTGTAATTGGACATGGTAAAATGCAAGGAAAAAAATTAGAAAAAACTATGTTAGAATTTATCAAAGGCAAACATGATGTGCTTATTGCTACAACAATAATAGAAAATGGTCTTGATGTTCCAAATGCTAACACAATTTTTATAAATAATGCGAACAATTTTGGATTGAGTGATTTACATCAAATGAGAGGTCGAGTTGGAAGAAGTAATAAAAAAGCTTTTTGTTATTTAATCACGCCTGAAAATTCAAATATGACAAAAGAAGCGAGTAAAAGAATAAAAGCAATTGAAGAAAATTCTAATCTAGGATCAGGAATTAATATAGCAATGAAAGATCTTGAAATTAGAGGAGCTGGAAACCTTTTAGGAGCAGATCAATCAGGGTTTATTAATGAAATGGGATTTGAAACTTATCAAAAAATTCTCCAGGAGGCTATTGATGAATTAAAAGAAAAAGAATTCAAAGAATTATATAAATCGGAAAAATTAGATGACACCTATTACATTAAAGATATTCAAATAGATACTGATTTAGAAATACTTATTCCCGATAACTATATAAATGATACAACTGAAAGACTTTCTTTATATCAGGAACTATCTATAGTAAATGATAAAGAAAACCTGGAAAATTTTAAACTAAAATTAAAAGATCGTTTTGGTGCAATACCAAATGAAACGAATGAATTAATTGAAACGATTAAGTTAAAATGGATTTTGAAAAAAATTGCTATTGAAAAGATAGTTATTAAGAAAAATCAGTTTGTCGGTTATTTCATAAATAATCAGAATAATCCATTTTTTAACAGTACTATTTTTTCAAATTTGATTTCAAAAATTCAAAATCAAAATAAAGTTGTAAAAATTAAAGAAAAGGAAACAAAGAAAGGTTTAAGATTATTATTAATAATAGACAATATAGAAAATATTAAAAAATTAAATAAAATTATAAATAAACTTTTGGATTCATAATGACTTTAAATCTTTTATTACTTCAAAAGCAATATTAACCTGAGTTTCATCCATAAGAATTGTAAATTCGTTTGAAGTAGATATTACTTCATTTATATTAACACCTTCCCAAGATAACCTTTGAAAAATAAAATAATATACTCCTGGAATAGTTACATTTTCATCAGGAAGTTTAATGGTTATTGATGACAAATTCTCTGTTTTACTATTACAAATTTCTTTTTGAAATAATTCATCCACAAAATGAGATATGTTTTTACTCACAATAATATTTGATTCTGCAACTCCTCTTGATGAAGTGTAAAAAACATCTTTTAAGTTTTCAATTTTAGACAATAATTTTCCTTGAGATAATAAAAGTGATTCTGATATTGAAAAACTATAATCTACTAAGGATGATCTTACAGTAATATCTCCTAAGTTCTTTAAAACTCCTATTATTTTATGAGTAGAAATAAATTCTAAACTATCAGAAATTCTTTTTAAAGCCATTACTATAGCTCCACTTTTAGCAGGTTTTCGCAGACCCTTTTCAATATTAGGTTGAATTTCTCGAGCTAAAGATGTCAAATTAATTATTCCCTGAGAAAGAGCAGTTGACAAAAAAGGTTTTGTTTTTATATAATTAGTTACTTCAGAAGCAATAGTTCTCATTTATTTTTTTTCAAAATTACTAAATTTAACATTATGTTGTATTTAAAACATTTTGTTTAAAAATATCGAATT
>Ga0208766_1000474_pt1 | contig 22233 bp, 19 predicted proteins | sample ETN01SmetaG_3_FD_185792 | JGI IMG/M metagenome (GOLD analysis project Ga0208766, IMG submission 185792) | Marine microbial and viral communities from oxygen minimum zone, Eastern Pacific Ocean - ETNP2014F12-01SV263 (SPAdes) (version 2) | ecosystem: Environmental > Aquatic > Marine > Oceanic ... | reverse complement strand
ATTGAAACCGGCATCCCTCCTGGGGCGCCTTAAGGGAAACGGGCGTAGATGTCGCAAATGAAGTAATTCATGAAATTAAACCGATATGTTGTGACCGCTGTATTCATTTTTCATTGGCTGTTCGGGTGTTATTATGGTGGGGCCGGATGACTTCGAAATTCCAGTAGTGGATTACGATTTCTCATCTATTGATGGCCCCTCATCGTTGATAGACCAAATGGCAAAAGCAGGCGGGTTCACTGCAACTAAAATAGCACGTGCTCGTGATATGATAAATTCTATGTTTGAAGGACTTGATGAAGCAAAAGCATCATCTAATGAAACAAACCATCTAAATTGGCTTTCTTTTCCTGCCTGTCTCTGTGCAACTGGTACCAGGGGATTCTTTGTTGAAGTATTGAAAAGGGAGAAATTCAATGTTGTAGTTACTACTTGTGGGACATTGGATCATGATATTGCCCGAACTTTCCGAAATTATTACCACGGTTCATTTGAACTCGATGATGTGGAACTTGGTGAACATGGATTGAATCGTCTAGGCAACGTTATTGTTCCCAATGCAAGTTATGGTGATATAATTGAGGAAGTTTTGACTCCAATGTTGCAAGAAATTGATGAAGAACGCAGATTAATCAATCCTGAAAACCCTTGGCAAGGTTTTGGTAGTGTTGAATTATGTTGGGCGATAGGGGATAGGATAGAAGATGAATCTAGTTTATTGCATTGGGCGGCCAAGAATCGTATTCCAATAATTATTCCAGGAATTTATGATGGTTCAGTAGGGGCTCAACTATTCATGCATAGACAAAAAATGAGTGACTTCAATATCGACTTGTTAGCTGATCAACAGCGCCTCTCAGATTTAGTATGGACTGCCGAATCATCCCACGCTTTGATGGTTGGCGGTGGGATTTCAAAACATCATGTTATCTGGTGGAACCAATATAGGGAGGGTTTGGATTCAGCAGTGCAAATTACAACGGCACCTGAACATGATGGTTCACTATCTGGCGCGAGACTTCGCGAGGCAATCAGTTGGGGGAAGATAAGAGCAGAAGCACCTCAAGTAGTAGTTGAAGGAGATGCATCTGTAATCTTGCCACTATTAGGCTCTAGCCTCTTCTCTGAATAGTTTTTCTAGTGTAATGCAATACATTCCATTAATCCTACTCGAAATGGAACTAATGGGTGCCATCCAACTGCTCCAACCTTTAGTAAAGCAGAGTGTAAGGGGGACAAATTAGGTCTTTGTTGGGCGACGGTAGGTTCAATCTTAGGTTCGAAGATTTTTAGATTTTCCAATTGGAAAGTTTTGTTTTCAGCAGCTTTTACTCTTTTGAAAAGCATCTCTAATTCACTTGACATCGCTTCATGGCTCCAGCAACGCCTGCCACTAACATCAATTACGCCATTCGGTAGATTAGAAAATAACAACGAAATCATATCCACTACATCACGGACATGAATCCAGTACCTTGCATCACCTCGAGGTCTTTCCCCTACAGGGTTATTCAACCACAAGATTTGGTGTTCTATTTCCTTAGGTCCCCACTCTCCAGAACCACTAGGGATGTACAAGTCATGCAACACCAATTCACAATGAACCTCACAAGGGTAAGGATTACTTGTTGAAGGGCGGATTACTAAATCACATTCTACTGCTGGACCTGAATGCCAGCATACTATATGGATCCCATCGAGGGAATCTGTATTAATTTCTATTCTCTCAAGTCTCTCTTTTAATGACAAAAAGAAACCATCCTCTTCTCCTTGAAGAGTTACCATATTTGGCATCATCCCACCTTCATGTGGCCTTCAGTAAATTCAATCAAACAACGTCTGACCAAATCTATTATCAAATCTATCTCATCGGAAGTTATACCAAAATGAGGGGTGAAACGTAGAGCATTCTTTCCTCCATGGATAACTCCAAGCCCATTCAATCTACACCACTCTTCAACACAATTAAAGCCAACAACAGGGAGAGTTTTCGGGTCCAGTTCTACGCACAGAAGTAACCCTGAACCTTGAACCAAAGTGATTTCATTAGGGAATTCATCCTGTAATTCTTCAAGTTTTGAGAGAAATTCATCACCTTTTTCAACAATGTTAGCCCGTAAGTGGGGAGTTATCTTGCTGAGTACTTCTATTGCAGTTTCCAGCGCCCGAGGATTAGTAGTCATGGTATTTCCATAGATTCCAACAACATACAATTCCGCAGCACGTTCTGATAATCCTACAACAGAAAGAGGATATTGTCCTGCATTAAGTGCTTTTGACCATGTCTCCAAGTCAGGCGCTTCAGCGGATTGAAATCCAGGATAATCAACAATTGAAAGGCACCCTTTGCCACGAAAGCCAGCCTGTATGGAATCAACTAACAACATACTCCCATGTTCGGAAGTTAACCGTCTAGCTTCATCATAAAACTCCCGGGTTACAGATTGACCAGGGGACCCTTCCCCTTGTACTGGTTCTAAGGCAAGTAATTCAATGAAAAAGTTCTCTTCCGCCGCTCTTGAAAATGCTAACTGCAGATCTTCAATATTGTTGGGTTCAACAATGATGATATTATCACGCTCACGGAAAGTTGCAAGATTATCGATGTATCCTTTTTTACAAGAATCTGATATTGATGCTGGTCTTTGTGTTCTCCCATGGAATCCTTGCTTAAGCGCAATTATCTTTATTGGTTTTCCTTCATGACGGCCACCTGGGCTAGTCATATTATTAGAATTAACATCAGCAATTCGCATACCTAGTGTTACTGATTCAGAACCACTATTTACGCAGATGAATTTTGAAAAGGGGCAAGCACTGCGAGAATGGCCAACCTCTCTACGCAATGCATCTGCTAACTTTTTCTGGCTAAATGATGCTGTCATCACATTTGCCATTACCCAATTTTTTGACATTGCATTAATTACATTATCAGGGCCGTGGCCACTTCCAAGCATCCCGTACCCTCCATTGTCGTGCAGAACTGCTCCATGGGAAGTAATTATCCAAGGGCCACGGGCGGCTATTGCAACATATGGATTAACGGTTGCAGCTGGATAGAAATTAATGAAATCAGATTGTAATGTTCGGATTAGTTCTGATTCATCCATCATTAACAATTCAGGACCTAACTGTGCTGAGTATTCTTTATGATTTATTGATGCTTCTGAAATGGCGTCTACTAGATTCTGATCTGATGCAGCAAAACGAGTGACAACTATGTCCATTAAACCAATAGTTTGTCGTGGCCCAGAATTCGTCCGAATTTCCTCTAACAAATCCAACAACGGGTCTTGCATGTCATTGGGAGGAGGAATACGCTCATCAATATATTCCGTAAGTACGCCTGTATTGTTGTCTCCAAAACAATGTCTTATGGTATGTGATAATTCAATTGGAAAAATTATTTTTCAATTAGATTATTTATTAAGAAATGGTTGTCATTTGGACAGCATAGTATTATTGAAAATAATGGTGGTGAAAATAAATATGAAAACAAGGAAGTTTTCTAATTTCATATTAGATAACACCGATAATACTAGGATTATTATAGATCTAAAGTAACAACTCGAACAAATAATTAGAAAATGCATATTATCCGTCTTTTCAATTGAAATACAATTACGGATAATCCTTATAATTTGATACTTGTATTGGCAGTTACACGGTCCACGGCTACTAATTTCAATTGAAAACCAATTATATGCAAAGATTCTCAATTTTCTATTATGCAATTGGATAAACAACGATTATCCGTCTTTTTCAATTGCATTTCAATTAACTTTTTCAACATATAGTTAATATACTGACTTGGTACGTAGCCCGTTGACCGAGTAATGGGATGCACGGAATTGAAGAGGGAAAAAATATGACAGATGAATCATTTATGATACAAGAATTACTACAGCGGGAAGTTTACGTGAAACAGACGCGCGTAGGAGTGATAGTGGGGGAAAGATTTCACCCCAATGAAGAACGAGTGCAGTCACTGAGACTCCAGGTTGACTCAGACATAGCAGATGAGTTCATGAGGAAACCTGCTGAATATGCACCACTTTCCAAGGAGCTTCTCCACAGTATTCAATCTGATGGGACAATCAAATTATCAAAATCAATGCGTGAACTACAACGCAGATGGCGCAACACTGTTAGAATCGATGAGAAGTTATACGCGCCTGACGAACTTCTTGACCGAGCCGTACTAGATACTCAGGGTGAAGATCTTGGGGAAGTAATTGGTTTAGTCAAAATTAAGAGAACTTATCGTGGGATTCAAGTCAAAGCTAGGTCGATGCTTCGTAGAAGATATCGTTTGGAATGTGACACCATCAACATTCCTGTCCAGTTCCTAGCAAGGACTAGTCCACGTTTAGATGAAATTATTCTTTCACGCACTTTTGAAAAATTGATGGGTCTACCATCATACTTGAAATTAAACTCTGGTGAAATACTAGAAGATGATTTTGAAGAAGAAGAATAGCGCTCTTCAATCGGAATCGTTTAATCCACCCCCTCGGTGGCGTTGCTCGCTCTGGGCGTGTAGCTTAGCTTGGTTGGAGCACCCGGCTGATAACCGGGAGGTCACCGGTTCAAATCCGGTCTCGCCCACTTGAGTATATTTCTAAGTGTAGGGAAACCTTAGAAAAGCAATGATGATGAAAAAATAGTCCTATTCTAAATTCGATTCACTCGCAAAGGAGATGAATGGGGGGCGGCTCGGGTTACTCGAGGGGAGCACCTGCCAGTAGTATCGGGAAGCATTGATGGTAACTTAGCCGCTGAACTAGCGAAGAAGTTGGGATGGGAGCACCATGCCCTCGTAGCTAGGCGTTTTCCAGATACTGAAGCCTATGTACGGGTTCCTGTAAATAGCATTGAGGCAGTTCGCTCTGAACCAGTAATAGTTGTTGCTACAACATTCCCTGACGATGGAATTGTTGAGGCGTTGCTAATGCTTGAAGCAATTCACGATGTGAGATCGGGTAATCTTCAGAATTTGAAAGGTGAAGGTCCAGAACAACTTGAAAATGTAGGGCCTGGAATTATTCTCGCAGTTCCTTATTTTGGATATAGTCGCCAAGATAAGAGATTTCAACGAGGAGAAGTAGTTTCAGTTTCACTAATCGTAAGATTACTTGCCCGTCATATTGATGGGTTAATTGTATTGGATTTACACGCACCTTCTGTTTTGGATAATCTTGAGAAGCCAGTTGAATTTGTAAGTGCGATGCCAGAAATTGCTGATTACTTGAAAACTAATGTTAATCCTGATTTCATACTCAGTCCCGACAAAGGAGCAATTGAGAGGGCTTCACATGTGGCGAACTTGATAGATTGCAAGTTCTCTTATCTTGAAAAGACTAGAATAGATGCTCACACAATAGAACACAAACCAAAGGATTTGGATGTACATGGGGCAGTAGTTACGATAGTTGATGATATGATTAGTACTGGTGGGACTATCTGCAAAGCAAGTGATGCTTTGCTAAGCCAAGGCGCAAAGGAAGTACACGCTGCCTGTACCCATGGCCTCTTCACTGGAGGCGCCATTACTAGACTTGATGAACATGTTAGTGGAGTTCATGCTACTGATTCCATTGCTAGTAACCCACGCGCTCTTGTCTCTTCGGCCGCTGCTCTAGCCAGAGGAGTCCAAAACCTGCTAGAAAGGCTCAAACTTTGAGTAATGGCCTATTATAGTCCACCTATTCAAATCGGTGCGTTTATACAGACCACGCCCTCGCCGTGACACTTAACAGGAGGAGAATATCCTATGAGCGTACATATTGATTTTGAGACACCTGCCGACGTGCAGGAGAAAGTCTACGAGCTAGTGAAAAAGATTGCAAAAGATGGAAGTGGTAGATTCAAGAAGGGAATGAATGAGGTCATTAAGGTCTGCGAGCGAGGTGCTGCCAAGCTTGTGATCATGGCTGAGAATGTCAATCCTGGTGAGATGATGATGCCTATTCCTCTTATTTGCAAAGAACGTGGTATTCCTTACCTTTATGTTGAAGATCAGGGATATCTTGGGGAAGCTGCTGGTTTACCAGAAGGGCGCCCAACTTCAGCCATCGCTGTGACCGAATTAGATGGTTCAGCAGATGATTTTGATAATATTGTCAAATCTGCTAATGAATTAGCAAGCAATTGAGGTGATTGTGATGACGGACGGTTGGCCTGCTGAGGTTGTTGAAATCGTTGGTCGTACTGGAATGACCGGTGAAGCCACTCAAGTGAAGGTCCGAGTCAATGATGCTCCTAATCCACGAGACGTTGGTAGAATCATTACTAGAAATGTTCTCGGGCCCATTCGTATAGGTGATGTCCTAATGCTGAAGGATACAGGTCGTGAAGCACGTAAATTAGGAGGCCGTTGAAATGCCTGAGCGTAGAGTTTGCACTTTTAGCGGCGAAGAAATCGAGCCTGGCACTGGCTCAATGTATGTTCGTAAGGATGGCACTGTTCTTTGGTTCAAGAGTAGTAAAGCCCGCAAAAATATGGTGAATCTCAAAAGAAATTCCCGCAAAGTAAAGTGGACCCGCCATTATGTAAAAGGCGGAATTCAGTAAAACTAGTCATTTCGTACTAGCGTTTTGCTTAAACAGGAGAGGCTTCACGGCCGCTTTGGTGAGAGGTATGCAGACGACTTTCGTGATGGTGAAACCTGATGGGGTTCAAAGAGGATTAGTTGGAGATATAATCAATCGTTTTGAGCAAAAGGGACTTCGTTTAGTGGGTTTAAAGCAATTAGTTCCCTCTCATGAACTTGCAGCAAGCCACTATGCAGTTCACTCTGAACGGCCTTTCTATGAGGGCCTTCTAAAATTCATTACCTCTGGGCCAGTTGTAGCAATGGCTTGGAAAGGGGTTGACGCTATCAGTGTTGCACGCAACATCATTGGACCTACGAATGGCCGTGAAGCAAGCCCTGGGACGATTCGTGGCGACCACGCAATGGATATTGGACACAACATCATACATGGAAGTGATGCCCAAGAAACAGCAGATTTTGAACTCAACCTGTGGTTCCCCAATGGTTTAGTTGAATGGACTCGTTCAGCAGAGGATTGGATTTACGAATGAATTATGTGTGATCACAACAATTGCCCATAAATAACGAATCTATCTAGGAGAAGGTGATATGCATGACCGAACAGAGGCAACCAATCGTCGCAGTCCTAGGGCATGTTGACCACGGTAAAACCAGTTTACTCGATTATATTCGTTCACTTGGTTCAGATAAGCAAGCATCAGTAATGGCAAGGGAAGCAGGTGGAATTACTCAACATATTGGTGCCACAGAAGTTCCTGCAGATATTCTCAATGAACTTTGTTCTCCATTGATGGGTGGCAAAAACTTCGATTCTCCCGGTTTACTCTTCATAGATACACCCGGGCACCACTCTTTCTCTACTCTACGCTCACGCGGCGGTTCATTGGCTGACATTGCAATCCTTGTGGTCGATATAGCAGATGGATGCAAACCTCAAACTCTAGAATCGCTACGTATTCTACGTCAAGCTAAGACGCCTTTTGTTGTAGCATGCAACAAAATTGATCGGATATATGGTTGGAAAGCCGAACATGGCCGTTCCATGGCTCAATCAATGCGTATACAGAGCAAAGATGTCACCGCACTATTTGAACAAAAGTATTGGCAATTAGTTGGACAGTTTGCAGAGGAATCATTCAATTTGGAGAGATATGATCAAATTACAGACTTCACAAAAAGTATTGCTATGGTCCCTTGCTCTGCCAAGGAAGGAGAGGGGATCCAAGACCTGCTTGCTGTAACTATAGGTCTTGCAGAAAAATTTCTTGCTGAACAATTAGGAGATGTAGGTGGTGCTGCAGAAGCAACAGTATTAGAAATGAAGGAAGAGAGAGGCCTTGGCAAGACTATCGATATTATTCTCCATCGTGGTACTCTAAACAAAGGTGATGAGATAGCAGTAGCCACACCAAATGGTCCGTTGGTAACCAGAATTAAAGGGATGTTTTCTCCTAGGGGGATGTCTGAGATGAGGGATGCTGGTGATAGATGGGATTCAGTAGACTCCGTATCTGCTGCCGCTGGGCTAAAACTGAGTACACCAAAAATTGAGTCGCTTCTTGCTGGCACCACCCTCAGAGTAATTCCTGATTCTGATTCAAGAGAACGAATACTGGCACTTACTGCTGAGGAATGTGAAATTTCTATCGATTTAGACGAGGAGGGGATTGCTATCAAAGCAGACACTCTTGGTGGCCTAGAAGCATTGGCATTCGAATTGCGTAACTTGAAGGATGAATTAGGTGAGCCAAGAAAAATCAATATTCGTTCAGCCAGTATTGGACATGTCACAAAAAAGGATATCAGGTCTGCAGCAATCTCCGAAGATCCATTTGATCGGGTTATATTGTCTTTTAGTTCTGGAATATTAACTGAAGCACAAGCGGAACTTGAGAAGGATGGTTGTGATGTTCTGCATATAAGTTCAGACATCATCTACCACATTTTGGAAAAATACGATGAATGGCTTGTAGAGACAAAAAAGAGATTGGAAGAAGAGAAGCAAGAGCATGTCATTCATCCCGGAAGAATACTAATCCTCGCCGACCATATCTTCCGTCGATCTGGACCTGCTGTTGTAGGTGTTAGAGTTCTTGGGGGCCAAATACAGGTGGGGCAACGCCTGTTAACTATTGAAGGTGAAAAAGCGGGGCGTGTAAAATCCATTAGAGACGGCGACCACGTATTAACTGAAGCAAAACAAGGAGACGAATTGGCCGTCGCTATTGATGGAATTACAATAGGGCGGGGTATCGATGAAGAAGATGTGCTATTAGCAGATGTACCTGAATCTCATGTGCGCAAATTACGAAAATTGAAAATTTCGGCAATAGAAGATGAGATCCTTGGTGAAATAATTAAAATCCATCGCAGCCAAAAGGATGAGAAGGGTATGCCGAAAAAACAATTTTGGGGCTTATAATTGCTGAATTGTCTATGACTGATTTACCCCCAACCCTTTAGTATGAATTGGGCCGGTCGGTACCTGTAGAATGGAGTGTTGACTATGCAGACAACTATGGGAGGAGACGGACGAACTCGCGATTTGATTGCTACGGTCAGTGCAATAACTAATGGATTGATGAATGAAGTATCAAAAGTAATCATTGGAAAGCAAGAGAATTTGAGAAAAGTTTCCGTCGGTATTCTATCCAATGGTAATATGTTACTCGAAGATTTCCCCGGCCTAGCAAAAACCCTACTTGCCAATACCTTTGCTAGAGCGTTAGGTTGTAAATTCAAGCGTGTTCAATTCACCCCTGACTTGTTGCCTTCAGATATCATGGGGACTTACATGTATGATCAAAAAGCGGGAGAATTCAAACTTCGACCTGGTCCACTATTCTCCAATATCCTCCTTGCTGATGAGATTAACCGTGCACCGCCCAAGACTCAAGCTGCACTGCTTGAAGCCATGGAAGAGAAGCAGGTGACGATTGAAGGAATTACTCACAAGTTGCCTGCGCCATTCGTTGTTTTGGCAACTCAAAACCCAATAGAGCAAGAGGGTACATACCCCCTTCCTGAGGCACAGATGGACCGATTCTTGATGAAGATGTCAATGGGCTATCCTGACCGTTCAGAAGAGAAGGCAATTCTTGCCCGCAGGAAGTTGCGAGGAAAGGATGATCACGATGTTCAGCAAATAACCTCGCCGAAAAAGGTGGTTGCTATGCAGAAGGCATTGGAAACAGTACATATTGATCCAGCAATTTTATCCTATATTGTCGAAGTTGTTCAGCGAACTCGTGAGGACCACAGAGTCATCACTGGTGCTTCACCTCGAGCTAGCCAATCACTGTTTAAGACAGGGCGAGCATCTGCTGCTATTGATGGACGAGATTATGTTATTCCTGACGACATCAAGGGAGTGGCGATACAAATTATTAGTCACAGGATAGTCCTCAAACCAGAAGCAAAGATTCGTGGTATCACTGGAATGCACATTACTAGGAAGATTCTCTCTGAAGTGCCTGTTCCAGTAATCCAAACCGCTTGATTTCATTTGTGAATATGTGCCTATCTAGGTACACAAGTTATCGCGGTACTGATTAAGGTTCAAAGCAGAGGCCACATTCACGAGAGGTGGTGATGAGGTATGGACCCTTACAAAATGGTAATTTCGTGCACTAATCAAAAAGGTGGTTGTGCCAAAACTACTACTGCGGTTAATATTGCTACAGCCCTTGCCGAAGGCAAAAAAGAGATGGGTATAGAGCCAGCGAAAGTCCTGTTGATTGATTTAGATCCTCAGGGAAATGCTTCTACTTCTTTTGGAATTGATAAAAGTAAACTAGATCGTACTGTATATGACCTTTTAATGAACGATTTAGGTGAAGAACTTCCCATAATAGAGGATTACCTAATTGCTCCAGAAATCATAACAGATTCAATGCAACGTACATGGAGACAATCAAACCCAGATAAGAAAATGCCCAAGTCACTAAAAATTGAAAATCTCTGGTTATTGCCATCCAATATTCAGTTATCGGGTGCAGAAATTGAGTTGGCCACTAGAATTGGCCGTGAAACTAGATTGAAGGAGGGGCTTGCATCTGCAATCCACGAATTTGATTACATAATCATCGATACACCACCTAGTCTTGGATTGTTGACAATCAATGCTCTTGCCGCATCTAATTGGGTATTGATTCCCGTACAGACTGAATGGTATGCGCTTGAAGGAATGAGTCAACTAATGAACTCAATTAAATTAATTCAGAGAAGAATCAACCCTCATCTCAAATTGTTTGGTATTGCTTTGACTATGTACCAGAGAAGTAACTTAGGAAATACAGTATCTAAAGAAGTACGTCAACATTTTGAAAAGCAAGTTTTTAGCACTGCAATCCCTAGAAGGATACAAATTGCAGATGCACCAATGGAGGGCGTCCCCGTTGTTATTTTAAATAATCCAAATACAAGGAAGCACAAAGGATCACAGGCATATTGGTCATTAGCTAGGGAAGTATCTAACAGGGTTAAGAAATTAAGGCATAAGCATGGAATTAAAGAAACAAGTCGATTGAAAATGTACAAAATAAATAATGATTTAGACTGAAGAATTAGTCAGAAATTGAACGTTTGATTAATCTGTAAATGTGCCTAAATCTAGGTGTAGTATTGTCAATTAACCGTCACACTTCTATAGATGTCCTTAACCTAGTCCAGCAAAGGTGAGATTATGGGTTCCCCAGATATGACATCAGTGAGCGTTAGTTTTGAAGTAAGAAGGCAGTTAAATTCGATGCGTGCCTTAGAAAATTATCAAAGTGTAGATGAACTAATTCAACATCTATTGAAGGCATATAGGCTGAGCAAACTCAACAGAGACAGTGAATCGCTACAGGATTCTTTGAATTCATTGGATGATGTAGACGTAGATGCTCTAGTTTCCAAACTCCAACTATCTCCTTTCAAGGCGTGATATTATGAAAGGTCAAGCCCCATCTTACTGGATTACTCCAGAAACTCTTGTGCGCGGCCTGTTTGAAGATGGTAGTGACGAACTAATACTTCTGAATCTAGCAGCATGCAATGCTATTGAATTACATGCAGATAAGACATTATGGAATTCGTTCTTATGGTTATTAGTCAATAATCTGAAAAGAGATGGTAAACCAATTATCACAGGCAAAGAGTTGGGTGAATTACGTGCACGACTTCCAGTGGTTTTTCACTGAACATCATTCCTTGTTCTTTGCGTCCCACCATTGATGCCCATAGTAGACCCACTGTTCCATGTTCCAACCCATGGGCAGCCCACCCTCTGGTAAGGGGGGCGCTCCTGGTGGTAGTTCTGAGGTTGTTGAATCAGGTGTAGGTTGCTTCTCTTCAGGAACAGGCTCGGGGGCCGGCTCAGAAACATTTGATGCTGGCTGTTCAGACAATCTTTCAATTAATTCAGCCTTTTTCCCAGATACTGGTAACCCAGCTGCCTTCAGGGCAACTTTGAGTTGAGCTACAGTCATGGAATTATAATCAGTTTCCTCTGAAACTATGTCTGTAGTAACTTCTTCATCTGAGGTGAACTTACTCGAATCAGGAACTGCACTTGGCGTAGCAGCATCTTCATCTATTTCCCATAGTTGTTCTTCGGTGATTCCGTCACCAAGTTTCTCACCTTCCCAACCTTTTTCTTCAGTAATCCCACCGCGAGATTCAAACTTTTCACCTTCATCCCATGCTTGCAATTCCTTAGTTGCATCTTGGTGGGTATACTGGGCATCAGTAGCACGTTTCGATAGTGAAGTGCGCACCAATCCAATCAATCCCCACATAGCAAGAATTCCTGCAATTAAGGCAAGTCCGATTCCTCCACCATAAATGAGGAAATCCTTGATTAATTTTTCCGTCTTTTCACTAGAAGAAAGTTCGCTACTATCATCGCTACTATCTTCAGGAATATACACTACATCACAATTGTTGTAATCATCAGAATATTTGATACAATATTGTTCTAGTGTCCAAACAGATGGATCCAAGTCATCCCAATCTGCATTATCTCCTACTCCATCTCTATCGCTATCTACCCACTCAGACTTATTTGTAGACCAATCTTGATGGGGGTTTTCTGTTCTTTCACCACTATCCTCGTATCCATCGCCATCTGAATCAATACAACCAAATCGCTGGATAGTGACATATTTGTTTTCAACGAAATCAAACTCTATTCCACGCGTGCTATTACCCCACTCTGCAGGGCACCAATCTGGGTTGTTCCCATTCAAATTGTCTCCATAATTGTCCTGATCTGTATCACACCATTGCGTGTTATCTTGAGGGTAGGCGTCTGGGCCATTTGGATTAGTTACTGAGCAAGGTACATCTCCTTGGCTTGGGTTACTGTAACCATCTCTATCCGAATCTGGACATCCCTCACGATCTTTGTATGAGTTTCCAGGTGAATTGATGCAATCGTCAGGATTTGTTCCATTAGGGTTGTCCCCTAATCCATCTCCATCAGAATCTAACCATTGGGTAGAATCATCAGGGAAGTCGTCACCATCGGTACCTAAGGTGTTATCACCATATCCATCCCCGTCGCTGTCTATATACTGATCTTCATTGTTAGGGAATGCATCACCATTGGTACCACCTGCATTGTCCCCTTTTCCATCTCCATCAGAATCAGCCCATTGACTTGGGTCTTGAGGGAATTTATCTGCATTATTGCCCTGTTGATTGTCTCCATATCCATCACCATCTGTATCTGTGTGTTGTGTTGAATCATTGGGGAATGAATCTAAGACATCTACAATTCCATCGTCATCATTATCAACGTCAAACATCAAAATATCTGACTTATCTGAAAACGATACTAGTAAGAAAAATGACTCATTCAAACCTGATTTAATCCCAACAACATCACCAAGTGATGAAAAGATATCATTTTCAGACAGAGTTGTTTTATTCAATTTAGATAAGTAGCCATTATTTGTACCGACAACCAAGTCACCATTTTCCATTAATATGACCGAATGAATGGCGCCACCGTTTGTAAGTTTAACATCTCCAGTCTTTTGCCAATTGTCTGTAGAATATGTCACAAGTTGTCCAGTTGTTGTGGCTACTAGTAGAGTATCTCCATCGTCAAACAAATAGAGGCCAGAGACATCGCTCTCTATATCCATCAAATCAGTTTCATGGGTGCCATTTGCAGCAGATACACGAATAATTAAATCTCGACCACCAGTAACAATCCTTCCATCTGATAGGCCAATAATAGATGATAATTTAATGGAATGCCCCACTGTAGTTACTCCAGTGTCTTGAGTATCATCATATTTCATTGCATATTTGTAGACGCGATTACTAACCCAAAGTTCTCCTTGACTACTCCATGCAATATCATCAACCCCACTAGAAACCGGAATGGAGTAAAGTACTGAATGTAATTCTGTAGAAATTACAATCACTCCATTTTCAGTACTAATCGCCAATCGATGTTGATTATTGTCAATTGCTCCACTGTTGATTGTAGTGTTTAGATCTACGCTCCATTGTTGAATGAGGGTTCCATCATCCTCCAAATCATACGCAGTAATCAGCCCAGATTCATCTGCTATTACAGTGAGTCCATCATAAGTCTGCCACCAGCCTGATGTGCTAGCATTAATTTCATTTATCGAGCCTGCATTTGCAAGACCTGTTCCGGTGGCTGTAGTGGAAAAAATAAGTGGAATAAATACTCCAATTAGTAGAATAGTGGATAGTCCCAACTGTCGTCGCATAGTGTCCTTAGATGCGTTCTACCTTTCAATGCGGCGATTACTCGATTATCTGAAAATTGACCTTGTAAATCAATTTTCTAATCATTCTTCTTCTTGAACTGCTGTTTTTACAGGGGTAAGGGTTGGCTTTACTGGAGTTAATTTGGCAACCTTTGGTGCTGTTGTTGGCTTGAGTACTTTGGTACTAGTCTTAACTGGCTGTAATGTTGCAGTTTCAACTGACTTAGGCTGGAGAACAGATCGGCGAACTGGCTTTAGTACATCGTTTTTCTTTACCTCTCCTTCTTCTGTTGAGGGGCGAGTGAGTTCTAGGGGTGATTCGTCATCACGAACTAGGCGGCCACCACCAGGAGGACCTCTCTTAGAAGGGGCCCGTGAAGGTGCATCACCTTGAGGTGGAGTTTGAACTAGGGATCCACCGCCAGGTGGTCCCCGTGAGATCTTTTCGAGCATTTGGGAAGTATCTTCTATTACTTTTTCATCATCTTCCTCGTCATCATCCCAATCATCCTTTTCTACAATATCCATTAGAGTAGAAGGTGAAGTATCAGCATCTTGGCCTAGTTCGCCTTGAGAAACAATCTCTTCCTGAGCTATGTCACTTAGTGAACGGGCAGGCTTTTGGGATTCAGCATCAACCTTGACAGGTGGTCTAACTGGTGATAAACGACCTGCTAAACTAGAATCTGCTGTTGGTCTAGGTATTGTTGTGGTTTGTTGTGGGATTGCTTCAGGTTCTACTTTTTGACCAATTGGCGCACGCGCAGGCGCTAAACGACCCCCGGCCGGCTTGAGTGAACTTCCAGGTGCTGCCTGTAAACCAGTCCCGATTCGGGCTGCACTAGGCTGACCTAAGCGACCTCCACCTCGCAAGCCACCCAACTTACCTGTGGCTGTTTCAGGCATTTGCCCTTGGGCACCTTGTAGTGCACCCATCCAACGCTCTCTACGAGCAAGCACATCATCTTGAGATTTCAGATTTTCAGATTCATCTTCCATCTGCTTGAGTCGTATCTCATCTTCAAGATCTTCTTCAGAGACAAGGTTGCGCTCAAGTTGTCCACGAATCTTCTCCTCAGCAACTTGTTTGAATTCCTCAGAACGTTGCTCTAAAGTTGCTAGGCGTTCACGTATTTCTGTTCTCTTGACAGAGAGTTGTGCTTCGATTTCAGCTCTGATTTCAGATTCTCTGCGACGCACTTCAATGAGTGCTTTATTGCGCATAATTTCTTCTCTCTTGGCAAGTTGCCGTTCTAATTGATCAGTAACCTCTTGCTCTTTTCGGCCGCGGAATTCTCTAAGGCGTGATTCCATTTCAACTTCAAGTTCCATTGCAGTTTCTTGCTTCAACAAGTCAAGAGAGGTTTCTTGAGAAATTTTCTCATTTCGCACACGAGCATCTATCTCAGCCATTATTTGGCGTTGCACTGCTGACTCTTTAGCTCGGAATTCCTGTTCTAGTTGGTCAATCCACTCTTGTTTGCGAGATTCAAATGAAGATGAAAGTTGTTCTCGTAATTCTATTTCTCTATCGTGGCGGAATCTAGATAATCGGCTAGAGATTTCAGACTCACGTGTTTTACGATAGGAATCAAAATCATTAGACATCTGGGATTCTAGGGTGTCTTCGAGTTCAATGTTTAGGGAATGTTCTATCTCGTCAATTGATTGGCTGAATGTTAAGTCATAACGTTCTCGTAAGCGCTGTTTGCGTTCTGCGAGGCGTTCACCATATTGTTTGTTTAGTTCACTTAGAATTGAAGAGCGTACTTCATCTCTCTTGCGAGCAATTGCCAACTCAAGATCTTGCATCATTCTCTCTTCGAGTTTTTCAGTTTCAGAAGTTAACCGCTCTTCAAGTTCATCTTGTAGATCCTTAGCAATTTCTTCCTCTAGGCGGTGGGCACGGTGCTCATACTCACTTCTCAAGCGTGCCTCGCGAGCGCGCAGGCGGCTGCGCAGTTGTTGCTCAAGACGCCGACGAATACCATCTCGGAGTTGTATTTCTCTCTCAGCAAGACGTGCTTGTTGCTCGGATTCAATAGTTTCGGACTGTATTTCTTCCTCAGATTTTAGTTGGTCTTCCATCTCTGATTTTAATTCTGATTCAAGATTACTCAATTGTTCTTGTAGGGCTTGCGTTGCTTCAATTTCCATTTTCTCCTGGAGAAAAGCTCGGCGTCGCTCAAACTCTTGACTCATTTCCTCAGAAAGTTGTGATTGTATTTGCTCTCTACTTGTGGAAAGACGGCGTTCTCGCTCGACTTCAAGTTGTTCTTTGAGAGAAATTTCTTCTCTTTCTAGCCTCATATTCAATTCTTCACGTAGAATTTCCTCTTCTCTCCCCAGGGTATCCTTTTCAAGGCGAGAGAGTTCTGATTCCATCACTTCCCTCATTTCAGATTCTAGATTAGTGAGAATTGATTGATGCTCTAACTGCAGGGCCCGACTCATTGCACCTTTTGCTGTGCTAAGGCGTTCAGCTTGATCTTTCAAACGGAGCCGTCTTTCCCTTGAGAGGTTTTGATGTAGGGTTTCCTCGTCGTTAAGATTTGCAGAAATCTGTCCGGCTCGGTCTGCTGAAGGGGAGTCGGCACCAGTAATTTGATGACGTAATTCAGCGAGTGATTGTTCGCTACCAGCGACAACCCTCTTCTTCAATTCTGCTAACTTCGCTTCTGTTTCTGTCAGGGTCCCATCCCCTGGAGCAGTACGCTCCTATGTCGTTACTGCCACTCTCTTCCTATTTGAGTGATGAGGGTGACATTATCCGTCAAACAGTCATTCTTACACCCTAAATGGGTTTTGCCGGTGTTTATGGGGGGATGAATTGAATTCCCTTAAAATGTGACTTTGAATGAATCTTCGCAGGCAGGGCAGGTAATCTGTCTTGAACCAGGGCGTGGTTTGAGTCTGAGGCGACGCTCACATGCCGGGCATGAGATCTCCACCTTCACAATCTTTGGATTAATGGTAAATTGGTTTGCACAGGATGAACAAGCCACAGTTGCAGGCCTATCATTCACTCCACACACTAATACTTTGGAACAAGATGGGCAAGCAACCCTCTCTTCCATCCATTCTTTCCTAGTGGCTTCATGATCAACACGAGCAACAGCTCCACACAGGACACAGTTCTTCTCTCCAAGGCCTAGAGGAAGTAATCCATCACAATTGGGGCAGTTGATGAGAGGGGGGGCTATACTTGAGTCCACAACAAATGGGCCCTCATCTTCAACAACAACCTCCTCATCTTCGCTCAAAATGACACCTCAATTCCTTGATTTCCCAATAACAAGAATGCCACTTGGTGTGAATGTAAAAGGTAGATTAAGTTCTACTCCCCATTCTTCTGCGACAGATTCGAGCATCTTCTTTGCAGCAATTGCATCTCTTGCTGAACTAGGGGTTTCAATCCAATGAATATCAGCTCCCCCACGGATGAGTGTAGCGATTTCTTCTGGAAGGTCTGTCAAGTCTGGTTGAGTGGTAGTGCTTCCACCATCAATATCAATCGGTCCAGTAAGTCTCCACCACCGTGCTCTTCCTTGGTCGCGGTGGTTCTCAATGATTCCGGCTTTTGTCAACTGTTGTAAATGATGATAAAGATGGTAACGCGTGACATTAATCGCTTCCTGGATTTGAACTGTTGATTTTTCTTCAACACCTTGTAGAGTCTTTACGATGCCCCTCCTCGTCTCGTGAGCAAGCGCTACTTGACGGGAATCTCCACGAATCTTTGTCATTGCAATTCCTCCGGTTGTTACATTTCAATTGGTACTATACTATAACAAGTGCGTCATTTAATTACTTGCGTTCATTAGCGACTTGAGTGATTTCCAAGCATTAATACAATCTTCACCAAGTTGTTTGAACAGGTTACTAAGCATACCAAATCGACTCATTCCCTTCTCAGCTAACCAAACCCCGTTAAGGATGATGATGAGTGCACTTGCTTCGTGCACAAATACGCCTAGGACAAGACTCTCATGCCATTTGTAAATAACTGAAACAACCAGTAATAATGTTACCAGGAAGGAAATGAAAATATTGATTTGGACTATTTTTTTTGTTTTTCTAGATAGGCGAATTAAGCGGGAAAGGATTCGAGGATCTTTACTTGGAATCAATACATCAGCGGCTTCTAGATTCACGCTTTCACCACTCCCTACTGCTACACCCACGTCGGCTGAAGCAAGAGCGGCGGCATCATTGAATCCATCACCAGCCATTAGTGTGCAGAGAGCTTGGCTGCGTCTTTGTACCCATATTGCCTTGCCATCGGGGTCAATTTCACCGCGGCAAAAAGTTCCCTCAATCCCTAATTTCCCACCCAAAGACTCAACAGCAGATTGAGAATCTCCCGATAGTAATTCAACAGAAATCCCTAAATCCTTCAAATCGGTAATTAGATTTGTTGCTCCATCTCTCAAATCATCGTTATTGAATATGAACAAAGCCAGTGCTACTTTGCTTTTTGAAAGTAAGGAGAGGCCAAACCCGTTGTTACGCGCATTAGCAGCAGCTAAGGTAAGTGGTTTTGGTATTTTGACTCCTTCGTCAATCAACCAATTCTCACTACCGAATCTAACGATGGCTCTACCAACTTTACCACTAACTCCAGCAACTCCGTCTGATATGGATGCAACTTTGGTGGGCTGGACTTCCTGACTAGAAGCTGCTGTCAATATAGTGGCTGCATAGGGGTGGTTACTACGTTGTTCCAAACCCGCAGCTAAAGAAAGAACCTCGTCCATCTCTATCCCATCAGATAATACAACAGAATCTAGACAAGGGTGGCCACTAGTCAGTGTACCAGTCTTATCTAACAAGGCGAGATCAACTCGGGCAGTGCGCTCAAGAACATCGCCCCCTCTAGCAATTATTCCGAAGTGCGCCGCATTAGAAAGAGCAGCGGCGTGAGGGACTGGAGCAGCTAAGAGAAGGGAGCAGGGGCAAGCTACTACCCATAGCAATAACATCATCATCATATCTCCAATAATAAGACCAACGAATCCTCCGCAAATCATTACAGTGGGTACCCAGAATTTCGTGAATAATTCTATCGATGACTGCACGCGGGGTGCTTGATCACGGTAAGTGTGAACCCTTTCAATTAGTCCAGATAGTTTCGTATCATCTCCAACTGCTGAAACTTCTATGATTAGTGGGCCACGAATTAGTACAAGGCCAGCTTCTACAAAGTCTCCAGATTCAATCCTTATCGGGACACTTTCTCCCGTCATTGGTGCACGGTCTATTTGACCAATTCCTTCAACAATAAAACCATCTACTGGAATGAGTTCTCCACTTCTTACTTCGACAAGGTCACCTAATTGTACCAAATCAATTGGCACCTTTTGTGGCTCAGGATGCGATGGGTCAAGAGAAGAACTCGGTGAATTACTTACGCTGAAAGTAGTTGAAGATACTGTAATGTCATATTCGGGGGGCACCTCTGTTTTGTTTTGTTCTGCAGAAATTACTCGTGCCTGCTGGGGGAGGCGATCAAGGCCACCTTGCATTGCATCTCTTGCCCTGATAAGTGCTGAAGATTCTAGATGCCCACTTACTGCTTCCAATAAAACGACCATCAGTGCTTCAGGCCAATGTTGGAGAACGGTCGCACCTACCACGGCCATTGTAGTAAGTATCTGGAATCCTAATATTCTATTCTTAATACTAGCAACGGCTTCTTTGAACATTCTGAAGCCCCCTATTACAATGCCAGAAATGCCAAGGGTGGCAACAATAAATGCAGGGGCTCCTATAAAATCAAGAACCATTATTAGTGGAAGAATAAGAAGGGCATATGAAGCACCAATTAATCTCTGATCTGTAATGGATAAACCAGTGATTTCAGATTCAATTAAATTTAATTTACTACCAGTCATTCTTTCTAAGGTAAGTTCTAATTCGACTCGGTATGATGGATTGAAAGTGGTTGGTGTTTGGATTAAAATGTGATTACCGTCTAATTTCACATCAAGAATACCTAATGCTGATTGAATCAACCGTTTGAGTGATTTCTTATCGCACGATTGGCGTCCCAATACGGATTCAACTGTGACTCCACGCAATCGCATCCATGGTACATCAGGTTCGTAACCAAGACTCTTGAGGATATTATTTACATTACACAGGTTTCCTTTGCCTAAATCAACACTAACTCGAACTAGCCCATCTACATGTGATATTTCACAAGAGGAAACTGCTATGTTTTTGTTCACTGCAGAGACTGCTTTCATAGCGCAGTCAGGGCAATCCATGCTTAGGATATGCCATTCAAAATCATGTATTCCATCTGCAACGATTTCTGCAACAAAAACGGTATCATCAATTATAGATGATTCAACTTCTTTCTTTTTAGAACCAGAAGTTTTCTTGGTTATTAGTGTGACTGGGGTTGCCATATCTTCTGAGTCACAACAATCATCAGAGCATGATTCAGTTACAGGTTCTACAAGTACCTCATCATCTGAATCATCGAAAAAGATGAAATCTTCTGAATCATCTTTACGCTTGCGCATGTCTTGACCTATTGCATTCCCTGTTTGAATGTGACTGAAGAATGTGATGGATAAATAGGTGTACTTTTCAATTGCAAAATCAATTTTTATATTGAATAATTATGGTCAACCGAATTGTGATTAATTATTTGCGGACCAATATGATGCAGGGAGCAGGATTCGAACCTGCGAAGCACTAAGCAGTGGATCTTGAGCCCACCCCCTTTGACCACTCGGGTACCCCTGCGGTGGGCTTGGCTAGGCGCTTCCCTTTGTCATTCTTCCTCATGTGATGGTTCTGCTCTAGTTAGAACCTTAGGAGGGGGTCCTGCCCATTCAGGCCAATCATCTAGGCCCCAAGGCGGCGGTGGAGGAATGTCATCATCTTCCTCCCACTCATCCTCAACTCGTTTTGATATTGCAATAGCCATCACCATCACTGAGATAATTAGAATCATGAAACCTATCGTCATAGGTGTGTTGAGTGATGATAAGAAAGCCTCACTTGTGGTTTGTTCTCGAACTATGCCAACAGGCACACTGGTCAAATTATTTGGATTGTCATTTATCACAATATAGAGTTGCAAATCACCTGAACTCCAAGCCTCTACATCGAATGTGAATAATGCGTGTTGTTGGGGCAACAACGTGATATTTGTTTCATTCAGAATAATATATCGCCCGCTACCACCACTGGCTTGCCAGGTCCAAAGGCCAATTTTAGCAGCACCCATGTCATTCCCTTCATTGAAAACTTTGCCATCAATGGTGAAGATTGAATCAACTGTTGGCTGAAATGGATTTACGGATAAATCTGAAATCACTGGGTGGAAATAGATGACTCGAAGTTGTGGCATCCGTTCATTTCCTTCACTTCCAACTCCTACAAATGGATGACCTGCTAAGTCACTACCTTCAACCCAAATCACCATTTCATCGCCGGGTAAAAGAAGTGTATTATTAACATCGAAATTAATCCTAGATGAGTAAGTCCATACTCCATCAAAATTGGTTGCTAAGGGCAATTCAGCCAAACCATGCAAACCCAAGATTTCGATACCATGACGGCGAAATGACCAATGCATATTCAAAGGCTCATCATTCATTCCACCCATTTCATGGATTTGAATTGTAACTAATTGTTGTGACATCTGATTAGAATTTATTATTCTCAAAGTTGTTTCGGGAAAATCTACTATTGGAGCTACGCCATCAATAACTAATTCAAGAGTCATTGCACCTATAGGCATAGTCACAGGCCCTCCAGAAATTTCAGCCGTAATTGTTGCAGTACCTTTGTTCCAACGATTTTGTGGTACTTCAGAAAATGTGGTGAAACTTTGGTTAGCAGTAAGTTCAGTTTGCCAATTTTCTGGTTCATTTAGGCTATCATCCATGCTAACTTGTACTTGCCATTCACCATCTAATGTCACG
>Ga0208766_1000472_pt1 | contig 22278 bp, 23 predicted proteins | sample ETN01SmetaG_3_FD_185792 | JGI IMG/M metagenome (GOLD analysis project Ga0208766, IMG submission 185792) | Marine microbial and viral communities from oxygen minimum zone, Eastern Pacific Ocean - ETNP2014F12-01SV263 (SPAdes) (version 2) | ecosystem: Environmental > Aquatic > Marine > Oceanic ... | reverse complement strand
GAGATTTGCTCCTTCGGCGAGAATTATTCTCTTTCCAGAGTTAATATGTACGGTCCTTTTGCCTGAGAGTTTCCGGGGTGGTTGCTCCTTCGGCGCTACATCATAAGTAGTCTCTCCCGTATAAATAATAATAGCATAGTTTATGATTATTTTTTATATTTATTTTACCTTTTCTAACTTTGAAAAAAACTGCAAAAAAACTGCCAAAATAATTATGCAACCACCCAATATTACTAAAATTGGAGGATTTTCATTTGCAAATATCCAGGCCCATAAAGGACCAAATACTGCCTCTGTTAACATTATAATTCCAACCATTGCAGATGGTGTCGTTCGTGCCCCTATAGTAATTAAAATAAAACCAAAACCTATTTGAAAAAATCCTGCTAAAAAACCGAGTAATAAATCGTGCGTGGAAACTGTAATCTTTGAGGAAATAATATAACCAATAAGCATAGCTATAACTCCAGCTATCAATTGTAAAGGAATCATATCAATAGTTGGATATTTTCTTACAACTAAAATTAAAACCGCAAAAGAAATGGGCATTATAAAAGCTACGATATTTCCAGACATTTGACCGGGTGATAATGTGCTGCCCAAAATTAACAAGACTCCTGAAATTGCTAAAATTATAGAAGCTAAAGTAACTGAAGTAACTTTTTCTTTAAGAAATATATACCCAAATAAAGCTAAAAAAATTACTTGAGTTTGAATTATAAAATTAGTGTTTGCGACTGTAGTATTATACATGGCAAACACATAACTACTAAAACCACAACCTAATACTATACCTCCAAACAATCCTGGAATTCCAGATTTATATATAACTTTAAATATTTCTTTTTTGTAAGTTGAAATTAAAAAAATACTTACAGCAATAATAAAAAAAAATTGTCTCCAAAATAAAATTTGCCAAAGTGTTGCTCCTTCAAAAGATTTTACAATTAGACCACCAAAACTCAAACAACACGCTCCTAAAAAAACTAATAAAGGTCCAGGTAATTTTGAAATTAAATTCATCTTATTTGATTTAATAGATTGTCTGTTTCCATTTTATAAAATTTAAAAAGTTTTTCTGCCTCGTTAAGTTCTACTAATTTAAATTTTATTTTTGTATTTGGCGGTAATTGTACAAGTTTATCATAATCAGCACTAATAACCACTCCAATTTTTGGATAACCTCCTATAGTACCGTGATCTGATAACATGATAATTGGATTTCCGTCTGTGGGAACTTGAATGACTCCTTTGATTAAGCCTTCCGATCTAATGTTGGTTTCTTTATTGTTATTTAATATTGGACCTTTGAGACGCATACCCATTCTGTCAGTTAACTTTGTGACTGTAAACTCTTTACTGAAAAATTCCTGTATAGAATTTTCTGAAAAATAATCGAAATTAGTGCCTTTTAAAATTCTTATAAATTCAATTTTTGAATTTAAAAAATTTATTTTTTTGTTTTTTAAAATATCTTTAGAGTTATTTATATATATTTTTTGATTTACTAAAATCTTATTTCCATTATTTCCACCGACTCCTGCACGTGTAGTTGTTGAATAACTCCCCATAAATTTTTCAACTTTAAATCCACTACTGACAGCTAAATAACCATATACTGATTGGTTTGTAGAAATAATATCTAGCTCATCATCTTTGTTTAATAAATAAGTTTTATAACATTCTCCATCAACAACTTCTGATGTTTTTTTTTTAATTTTAAAATTTACATTGCCAGTGATTGCAAATAAAATATTGTCATTTTTAACTTTCAATAATGGTCCCTGATATGCAAATTCTAGCACTGCTTCATCTTTTTTATTCCCAACTAAAGAATTTGAAATAAGGTAATTTCTCTGATCCATTGCTCCACTGAAAGGTAGGCCTACATGATAAAGATGTTTTCTACCTAAGTCTTGAAATGTAGAATTTATTCCTGGTCTTATTGCTTCAAAAAAATTGTTAGTCATTTAAACTCAAATATTTCTCTTTTGAAATTTGATAAAATATAACTTTATCGCCAGGACTAATAGCGGTTAGTTGTTCTTGATTCAATTTGTCAAAAACTTTTATTGGAGTATTCCCAATAATGTTCCACCCTCCTGGACTTTCAAACGTATAAATATTGCAAAATTGTTCAGTAATCCCAACCGATCCCTTGGGCACCTTAACTCTAGGTGTTTCAAGTCTATTTAAATGTAATTTCTTATCAATATCTCCAAGGAATGGCATACCTGCTATAAATCCTGTCATATAACAAAAATACTCTTTATTTAGATAGTTATTTAAAATTTCATTCTTTGAAAGATTCAGTTTTTTTTTTAGTCTTTCCATATCTAGAGCAAATTCATCTTCACAACATATTGGTATTTTAACAATTTTTACATGACTCTCAGAAGTTTTTAAAACTTTTACTTTTGTAATCTCTTTTTTTAAGTCTGAAAAATTTATTAAATCCAAATCAAAAGATATTATCAATTTGTTATATGATGGAGCTAAATTTGTAATTCCTTTAATATTTTGTTCTTGAATAGTTTTAAAAAAACTAATTACATTAGTGTTTATTTCTTTATTAATTTCATTACCAAAATCACAATATAAAGCCGCATCACCAAGATTAGATATATTTTTAATCATGCCATGTTATACTTTAACTATGAGCGGTATGGAAATTAATATTAATTGTGATTTAGGAGAAAAATCTAAACATCACTCTACTAAACATGACCCAGATTTACTGAGTATAGTAAATTCTGCCAACATTGCGTGTGGCTATCATGCGGGTGATGAAGAAACTATGAATAGTACAATTCTAATCTCAAAAAAAAATGCTGTAAGTATAGGTGCGCATCCTTCTTTTAATGATCCAGAAAATTTTGGTAGAAAACGTATAAATCTTAACGAAAAAGAAATAACAAAATTAATAATTGATCAATATGAAATTCTTCAAAAAATAGCAGAAAAACATAATGAAAAAGTTACTCACATCAAACCTCATGGAGCTTTAAATAATATGGCATGTGAAGATATTGGTTTAGCGACCACTATTGCAAAAGCAATAAACGATATAAATAAAGATTTGATTTATTTAGTGCCAACGGGTTCAAAAATGGAAATTGCAGCAAAAAAACTGGACATGAAAATAGCATGTGAAATATTTGCTGACAGAAATTACGAAGATAATGGAAATTTAGTATCAAGATCAAATCCAAATGCTTTAATAACTAATCCTGAAGAAGCAAAAAAACATGTATTAAACATGGTTCAAAACCAAGCATTAAATTGTCTTTCTGGAAAAAAAATACCATGTCAAATAGATTCCGTATGTATACATGGTGATAATGAAAGTTCCCTCTCAACAGCAAAGTCTATAAGAGATAACCTAATTCAAAATAATTTAGAACTTAAGCCTTTAAATAAATTAAAAAAATTTTCTTAATGTTAAAAAATTTTTTCTTTATTTTAATAATTTCAATTTTTTTAACTAACGCTTATTCTATAGGAACAAATGAAAAAGCTGATCATGCTTCTGGTAAAGATGGGGAGTCAATGAAAAGAAAAGGACCTCCACCTGCTAGTAAATATAGATTAGGTTATAAAGAATTTAAAAGAGCAGCAAAATTAGATAAAAAAGGAAAAAGTGAAAAAGCAAAACTTAAGTATAAAAAGGCTCTTAATTTTCTTCTAGAATCTAATGCTGAGAATGGAGCAAATCCTGATACTCTATATTATCTTGGTTTAGTATCTGCAAAACTCGGTGAGCATGAAAACGCTGAAATATATTATCTTTTAAGTTTAGAAATTGAGCCTAAATATTTTGATATTTATAAAGATTTAGGAATACTTTATCTGACTACCAACAGAAAAAATAAAGCTTTAGAAAAATTAGAAATTTTAAAAAATTGTAATTGCCAAGAATACAATGATTTAAAAGAATTAATTGAAAAAAAATAATCTAAAATCTATTTTAAATTCTGAATCATTTGTTCAGGTAACCACAGAGCTATTTCGGGAAAAATAATTATTATTAATGTTGCTATTATCATTAATAAAAAAAGTGGAAAAGCACTTCTTGCTATGTAACCCATGTCTCTATTAGCCATTCCCTGTAAAACAAATAAATTAAATCCAACTGGAGGTGTTATTTGCGCCATCTCAACTACTACAACCAAAAAAATGCCAAACCAAATCATATCAAAACCGGCTTGTCTTATCATTGGTTCTATTATCGCCATTGTTAGAACCACTGCTGAGATTCCATCTAAAAACATTCCTAGAATGATATAAAAAATCATTAATACCATAATTAAAATATAAGGAGAAAGATTCATACTTTCTATCCATATTGCTAAATTTCTAGGAAGACCTGTAAAACCCATAGAAAGAGATAGAAAGCTTGATCCAGCTAAAATAAATGCAATCATGCATGATGTTTTTGTGGCTCCTAATAGTGATTTTTTAAAAGTTTCTAAACTTAAACTTTTTTGAAAATAAGATAACATTAATGCACCTACCACACCTAACGAAGCTGCCTCCGTTGCAGTAGCAATACCTGTGTATATTGATCCAATTACACCCAATATCAACAATATTACAGGTATAAGTTTTTTAGATCTCTTAAGTTTTTCTAAAAAAGAAAAATTTTCAAAAGATTTTGGCATTATCTTTTTATTAATTAAAGACCAAACGATCACGTATAACATAAATATTATAGCAATCATTATGCCTGGTATAATCCCAGCAATAAATAGTTTTGCTATGGACTCTTGTACTGTCACACCATAAATAATTAAAATTATAGATGGAGGAATTAATAATCCTAAAGTTCCAGAGCCAGCCAAGCTTCCAAGTAATATTTTTTCAGGATAATTTCTTTTTCTTAATTCAGGAATTGACATTTTTCCAACTGTTGCAACAGTAGCAGCTGATGACCCTGATATTGCGGCAAACAAAGCACATCCTACAACATTAACATGTATTAAACCCCCAGGCAGTTTTTGCATCCATGGTGACAAACCCTCAAATAAATTTTCCGATAATTTTGTCCTAAAAAGTATTTCGCCCATCCAAACAAACAATGGTAAAGCTGTAAGCGTCCAAGATGATGAAGTTCCCCAAATTGTTGTCGCCATAGCATCCCCTACAGGTCTAGATGTAAAAAACATCATACCCAATGCAGATACACCTATCATGCTAATAGCAACCCAAATACCTGTTCCTAAAAAGAATAATAAAATACTAATAAAAAATACTGTTAAAAATATTTCTGTCATTTTTTAAATATTTTTATAATTAGTTGGTGAAAAACAGAGATAAAAAAAACCGTTGAACCTATTGCTACACTTGTTTGTGGTATCCAAATTAAAATTTCATCTGCTCCTTCACTTCTTTCTTGAAATTTGTATGAAATTATTAACATCTTATTAAAATAAAAAGCTAAATATCCCGAAAAAAAACTTGCAACTGACAAACACCATAATTCTAAAATATATTTTTTTAGATTTTTTGTTTTTTCTAAAAATAGCGTAATACGAATATGTCCATCTTCAACAAATGTGTATGCTAATGCAAAAAATGATGCTGCTGCCATACAGTATCCTGAATATTCTGCTAACCCTCTTATATAAAAACCAAATATTCTTGAAGATATTCCAATTAAAATAAAGATCGCTACAAAAATTAAAAAAAAGGCAGCTATATATCCTGAAAATTTATAAAATTTATTTAAGCTTCTATCTAATGATCTAAACATGATTATAAAAAGGCCATCTTTTGATGGCCTTTTTTTAAAATATAAATATTTTATTTATAAGCTGATAGTACTGCGGCTCCTCTTGATCCTGCTTTTTCAGACCATTCCTTAGCCATAGTTTTCCCAACTGACTCAAAGTGTGATTGTAAAGCTGGACTTACTTTTCCAACTAACATTCCCGCACTTGCTAGAGCTTTTTTATCAGCAACATTTCCTTGTTTTGATAGCTGCCAACCTTTTCTTTCTGCTAGCGCTGCTTCTTTTCGTACAAGATCTTGGGTTGCTTTATCTAAATTATTCCAAGCATCTTTGTTTACGATTATCATATTTTTTGGAAACCAAGCTGCAATATCGTAAAAATATTTAACACCATTTTCCCAAATTTTTTTATTTTTTCCAGTTGTCGGAGATGTAATCATACTTTCAACTGCACCAGTTGAAAATGCTTGACTTATTTCAGCTGCTTCTATTTTAGTAGGAGCCATTCCTGTTAATTCTGCAATTCTAATTGTTGCTGAATTATAAGCTCTGAACTTTAATCCTTTAAGATCATCTACATTGTTAATTTCTTTTTTGCTATAAAGTCCTTGAGCGGGCCAAGGTACTGCATATAAAAAAACAAGTCCTTTTTCGTCTAAGCCTTTAGTAATTTCATCTTTTGATGCTTTGTACAATTTCATAGCATCTGTATATGACGTGGCTAAAAAAGGTTGTGAATCAATTTCTAGTAATGGATCTTCTTTGCCGAGTGCAGACATAAATCTTTCTCCTATTTGCGCTTGGCCTGTTCTCACTGCTCTAAAAATCTCACCACCTTTAAATAATGATCCACCTGGGTGTGTAACAATTTGTAATTTTCCACCACTTTTTTTAGTTACATTTTTTGCAAATTCAGTTGCATTTGCAGAGTGAAAGTTTCCAGCACCATAAGCAAGTGCCATATCCCATTTCTCAGCAAAAGAAACATTCGAAAATATAATTAAAGAAGCGATAGTTGTTAAAAAATATTTAATTAATCTCATTTATCCTCCATTTGTAATTATGGCATTTCATTATGTATAAATTATTAAATCAATAAAAAATTGATACTACTTTTGATTGAATAGAAAGATTTTTATTATATTATAGAAGTATCTTGTTAGAAGAATCGATAGTTTTAGTTCAAATAATATTCATAGACGTCATCATGGCGGCTGATAATGCAATAATTATTGGAATGATTGCAGCCAGTTTTGCCCCAAAACATAGAAATCAAATCATATTATGGGGAGTACTTGGTGCACTTATCTTTAGAATAATTTTTGCTTTCTTTGCATCTTATTTATTTGGATTTGCATATATTAAAATTTTAGGAGGACTGCTTTTAATATGGATTGTTAATGATCTCAGAAGAGATTTGTTTAATTTAAAAAAAGTTAAATCACCTACAAAAGTATCTAAAGAACCCTCTTATATTCAAAGTGTTTATAAAGTTTTATTGGCTGATATAACTTTAAGTTTTGACAATGTAATAGCTGTTGTTGGTGCTTCAAAGCACAACTTTAACTTAATGATCTTTGGATTAGTACTTTCGGTACTTCTTGTAGTAACACTTGCTAGATTTTTTGCAGAACAAATAAAAAAACATCAATGGTTTGGTTATGTTGGATTAATTGTAATATTGATAGTAGCTATACAATTAATCATTGGAGGTTTAGGAGATCTAGGTATCTTAGAAATAAATGAAGCCTTTAAAAAATTCTTCTAATTATAAGAGTATTTTTTTGTTGGATATTTTCTATTTAAAACATCTTTTTTAAATTTTTTAACTCCTTCATTTATAATTTTTTTTAGATTTACAAATTTTTTAACAAATCTTATATTGGTTTTGTTTAAACCAAGCATATCATCGGTAACTAGAACTTGCCCATCACAATAAACTGATGATCCAATTCCAACTGTTGGTATTTTAATAGAGTTGGTTATAAGTTTTGAAGTAGTTGTTTCTACACATTCTAAAACAATTGCAAAGACACCTGCATCCTCTAAAAGTTTTGCTTCTTTTAAAATTTTTACTTTTTCTTTTTTTGTTTTTCCTTTAGATTTAAATTTTCCTTTTATACTTTGTGGTAGAATTCCTAAGTGGCCCATAACAGAAATTTTATTACTTATTAAATGTTTAATTATGTTTATAATTTTTGTTCCACCTTCGAGTTTAACTGCTTCACATTTCGTTTGTTTAATTATTTTTTTTGCGTTGTTTAATGCTTCTTTTTTATTTCTATATGTGTTGTATGGCATATCTACTACCATTAAACTTTTTTTTACGCCCATTCTTACACTCATAGAATGTTTTATCATATTTACTAAGTTTACTTTTCTAGTGGTATTGTAATTATACAAAACGGATCCAAGACTATCGCCAACCAAAACAATATCGGTATATTTATCTATTTCTTCAGCAAAATTTTTCGAATAAGCAGTAAGACAAATAATTTTTGATTTATTTTTCTTTGATATAATTTTTTTAATTTTATTTAACATTTCGTCGTTATTCTACTTCTATGTCTTTAAGGGATTCTTCTATTTCCCCTTTTTTATCACATAGACTTTTACAAATAGTTAAAAAACTTTCTTTTAGTTCTTTTACTTCGGAATAATTTGATTTTTTTATCTCATAATTAATCAACATATACATTGCCTCTTCATTATCAGGTTCCAGCAATAAAGTTGTTCTGATATTTTTTATATGCTCTTTTTCATTTTCTTCAGATTTAAAGATTTTTGCTAAATATAAATATGATTTTGCATCTTTAGGATTAAAAACAATATTTCTTTGAAATAAAAATTTAGAATCCTCAAATTCTTTTTGATCAAACTTTTCTTTAGCTTTATTATAAAAATTTTCTCCAGCAAATGAATGTGAAGAAAATAATATTATAAGAGTAAAAAACAATATTTTTTTAATATTTTTCATCTTTTATAAATTGATCTATATTATGCACCTTACTTTCATAAAAACCAGCTTTTCTTTAAAAAATTAAAATAGCATCTAACGTAAAATTTTACAGATTATAAAACTTTCTTTTGAATCTTTTTTGCTAGCTGAAGGTTTAAACACTCTAACTTCAATAAATGATTTTTTAGCAAATGAGACTATTTCATTAAAACTAGATCCCATAAATATTTTTGATACAAATTTCCCTTTTTTTTTAAGAATTTCTAGTGCAAATTTCATTGCTTCCAAACAAAGTTCTCCCGTTACAATTGCATCTAAATTCTTATTTCCAGTTGTGTTAACTGCCATATCTGAGATAACAATATCAATTTCATCATTAAAATAATTTTTTATATCTTTTTTATATTTTTCATCAGTAAAGTCCCCAATTATTTGGTGAGTATTTTTAATTGGTTCAAATTTTAACAAATCTATCGATACAATTTTACCATTTCTTATTTTTTTAACTAAATATTGAGACCAGCTACCTGGTGCTGCGCCAAGATCTACTGCAGATTTCGCTTCTTTTAAAATTTTAAATTTTTCATCAATCTCTTTGAGTTTATAAATCGCTCTTGATTTATAACCTTCGATCTTGGATTGACGAACATAAATATCTCTTCTTCTTTTATTTATCCAATCTTTAGATATTTTATTTTTTTTCAATTAGTGACCAAATCTTAAACTTTTTATTATAGATTTATTTTCTAAATTTTTAATATTAATCTTAACACTTTTATCTAGCCTCATATCTTTATCACCTTGCCAAATACCTGCTGCTAGATGCATTATGCCAATTTTACTATTTGGCAAATATGGTTCTACAAATGTATTATTTTTTTCATCAAATTTTGGAAGCAAATTACTAGCTATCCAATTGCAATTCAGTGGTAAAAATTCAGTCTCAGTATTATCTATATATACGCTCATATTAATTGCTAAACCTTCTGAGCCAAAAATTCTTCCAGATTTTAAAGTTGTATTTAAATTTTTTTGCCACAAATTCCAACAAGTAGAATTTTTCTCAAGAGAAAAAACCCCTATATTAATATGAGGAGCAAATGCTAGTTTTCTAGCTTTATCTAAACCTATTTTAGAACTTACAGCATGTTTAAAATTTTGAGATTTAATAATAGCAAACTTTCCAAATAACCAACTAACCTTGGACATTATCTTATATCCTGGACCTAATGTTTGGGTTATTCCAAGTTTATTATTTTCACAAGCTTTAAAGTATAATTCGATAGTATTCCAATCATTGACCCAAGCATCACAATCTATCCATAAATATTTTTCATAATTAGGAAAATAATTTGGTAAAAAGGCTCTTGAAACTTGGCTTTTTAGCCATTCCTTACCTTTAACTTTAATTGATGGAACTTCAATATCCCACTCTGCATTTTTTATTTCATCTACTTTGGAAGATAGTATTTTTAATTGATCTTCTTTTAACCCAGCATCTAAAATACAAATAGCAATAGATGAACTTTCTTTAAATTGTTTAATTGAGTCTATTAGTTCGTTTAGTAAATGAAAATAATTTGAGTCTGCTAATGAAACAATTACATTTTTTTTCATTTATAGAACGTCTTCAGGTTCTTCTTCATCATATTTATTATCACTTACGAATATTTTTTTAAGTTTTTTATAATGAATAATACTTGCTGGTATTGCCAATATATAAATCAAACAACCAATAACTAGTGCTTTAAATGTAAAAATTAATAACAAACCAAACAAAAGAATAATTCCAAAAAGTAAAAAAACCGTTGAACTTCTAGGTACAATAATTTTTTTTAAAGAATATGTTGGAATTTTACTAATTAATAATATTGATGTAAGCACAAATATAATTGGAGTTATAAATTGGTAATTTAAAGTTAAAATATCTAATCCGCTAATCTCATAAATTAATGGACTTAAAACCAAAATACCTCCTGCTGGTGATGGCACACCTTCAAAAAAATTATCTCTCCAAGAAGAATCTGAATTTGTATTTATATTAAATCTAGCTAATCTAAGAGCCACACATACAACATGCATTAAAGATAAAAGCCAACCTATTTTACCTAGTGAATTTAATATCCAAAAATACATTATAAAAGCTGGGGCAACACCAAAACTAATTACATCTGTTAATGAGTCTAGTTCTTTTCCAACTTTTGAAGTTCCTTTAATAAGTCTTGCAATTCTTCCGTCCAAACCGTCAATAATTGCTGCAAATAAAATTGCTACAATAGCTAGTTTAAAATTTTGATTTAAAGCAAAATTTATTGAACTCAAACCAATACATACACCTATAAGAGTTAAAGTGTTTGGCAATATAACTCTTGCTCTTGAATCTGTTACTATTTTAAATTTTTTTTTTGGTTCATTCATTTTTTTATTTTTTTGCTATAAGAGTTTCTCCAGCTATAGTTCTTTGATTAACTTTGACTAAAGATGTATAATTGTTAAAATATATATCAACTCTACTCCCAAATCTAATCATGCCAATTTTTTCTCCTTGTTTTAATTCTGAATTTTCGCTTACTTCACTAACAATTCTTCTCGCTATAAGTCCTGCAATTTGAACAACTATAACTTCTTCTCCTGCTGAATTTGTAATTTTATAATATTTTCTTTCATTATCCTCGCTAGCTTTATCAAGGGAAGCATTTAAAAATATTCCAGGTTTGTAAATCATTTCTGTTAATTTCCCTGAACAAGGGGTTCTATTAACATGACAGTCAAAAACATTCATAAAAATACTAACTTTGGTAAATTTTTTACCTTCCATATTTAATTCTTTTGGACCATCTGAATCTTGAACTTGTAAGACCAAACCGTCTGCTGGGCTTACTAAATAATTTTCATCATTAATTGAAAATCTTTCTGGGTCTCTAAAAAAATAGTAACACCATATTGTTAGTACCAATCCCACTAATCCTAAAAAGTTACTAATAAAGTATAGAATTATAGTAACAAGTCCAAATATAACTATAAATTTATATCCTTCGTCGTGTATTTTTGGAAAAACTTTATCTATCATAATCCTTAATTTGGTAATTTGCCTTTAATATGTATATAAAACTCCAAAATTCAATTAATAAGATATATAATTAAATATGAGCAAAATTAAGGTTAAAAACCCAGTTGTTGAGCTAGATGGTGATGAAATGACAAGAGTAATTTGGGACTTTATTAAAAATAAGCTTGTCCTTCCTTATTTGGATTTAGATATAAAATACTACGATCTTGGAATTAAAAATAGGGATAATACTTCTGATCAAATAACTATCGATAGTGCGCGCGCAATTAAAAAATATGGTGTTGGGATTAAGTGTGCAACAATTACTCCGGACGAACAAAGAGTTAAAGAATTTAATCTTAAAAAAATGTGGAGATCACCAAATGGTACAATAAGAAATATTTTAGGAGGAACAGTTTTTAGAGAGCCAATACTTTGTAAAAATGTTCCAAAATTGATTCCAAGTTGGAAAAATCCAATTTGTATAGGTAGACATGCTTTTGGAGATCAATATCGAGCAACCGACTTTAAAGTTCCTGGAAAAGGTAAATTAGAAATTAAATGGACTTCTGAAGATGGAAAAGAGAAAAAAGAATATGAAGTTTTCAATTTTCCTGGACCAGGTGTGGCTCTATCAATGTATAACTTAGATCAATCTATAAAAGATTTTGCAAGATCTTGCATGAACTATGGTCTAAATAGAAGATGGCCAGTTTATCTTTCAACAAAAAATACAATTTTGAAAAAATATGACGGTAGGTTTAAAGATTTATTTCAAGAAGTTTATGAAAAAGAATTTAAAGAAAAATTTGAAGAAAGAAAAATTACTTACGAACATAGGCTTATTGATGATATGGTAGCATGTGCATTAAAATGGAATGGAAATTATATTTGGGCATGTAAAAATTATGATGGAGATGTTCAATCTGATACTGTTGCACAAGGATTTGGTTCTTTAGGTTTAATGACTAGTGTACTGATGACGCCTGATGGTAAAACTATAGAAGCAGAAGCCGCACATGGAACTGTTACTAGACACTACCGACTACATCAACAAGGCAAAGAAACTTCAACTAATCCAATAGCATCTATTTTTGCATGGGCAAGAGGTCTTTATCATAGAGGAAAAATAGATGGTAATGAAGATTTAAAAAAGTTCATAAAAACTTTAGAAAAAGTTTGTATAGAAACAGTAGAAACTGGATCAATGACTAAAGATTTAGCAATGCTAATTGGGCCAACTACAAAATATCTAAATACTAATCAATTCCTCAATATTATTGACGAAAACTTGAAAAAAAAATTAAACTAAAGACTTTAGTTTACTAATTGCATCATCAATTTTATTAACTTCTGTACCACCTGCTTGGGCAAAATCAGCTCTACCACCACCGCCTTTTCCACCTATTATTTCTGATCCAATTTTAACAAATTTTACAGCATCATATTTATTTACAAGTTTATCTGTAACTCCTACCGCTAATCCAATTTTTCCATCTTTGCTAGCAAATATAACTAAAATACCTTCTCCTATCTCTTTTTTTCCATTATCTATTAATTTTCTTAAATCTTTTGGTGGAAGGTCTATTATTTTTTGAAATCTTACTTTAATATTATTTATAGTTTCATCTTTAATAATATTTTTTGATTTATCACTTAAAGTATTTTTCGCAGAAAGTTGATCAAATTGTTTATTTAAATCTTTTATTAGTTCCTTATTGTTTTTGTTATCTAGATTTGGTTTTCCACCAAGTTTAATAATTTGCTCTGAAAGATTTTTAATAATTTCTTCATTTTTTTGCATTGATAAGTCAGATAATTTTTCTTTTTTAGTTAAAAATTCTTCTAGTTGTTTGTCTCTAAGTGCCTCTATCCTTCTAATTCCAGAGGCAATTGAAGACTGACTAACAATCTTAAATTTACCAATATCTCTAGTGTTTCTAACATGAGTTCCACCACAAAGTTCTGTTGAAAAGTATCTATCCTTTTCATTACCCATTGAAAGAACTCTAACTTCATCACCATATTTTTCACCGAATAAAGCTAAAGCGCCATTATCTACTGCCTCTTTTGGTGTCATTAGTCTTGTTTTCACCTCAGATTTTGTTTCAACCATTTCATTAACAAATTTTTCTATTTTATTTATTTCCTCATTTGAAATTGGTTTCATATGACTAAAATCAAATCTTAGTCTATCCGGTGCAACCAAAGACCCTTTTTGAATTACATGTTTTCCTAAAACTCTTCTTAAAGATTCATGAAGTAGATGTGTTGCTGAATGGTAGGCTTTTATGTTTTCTCTTCTTTCAACATCAATTTTCATTTCTACATTGTCATTTATTTTAATCGTTCCAGCTTCTACTTTTCCATAATGAACAAATAGATCTCCAAGTTTTTTCTGAACATCTTCAACTTTAAATTTAAAATCAGCAGAAATAATTAATCCAGTATCACCAATCTGGCCACCCGACTCTCCATAAAAAGGTGTTTGATTTAAAATTATCATCGCTTCATCACCTTTGTTTAAACTTTTTACTTCTTTATTGTCTTTAATTAAAGAAAGTACTATTCCTTCTGCTTGATTAGCTTCGTATCCTAAAAATTCAGTTGGTTCTAATTTGTCTTTAATGCCAAACCAGATTTCATCAACCGAAGTATCGCCAGAACCTTTCCAATTTTTTTTAGCAATTTCTCTACTTTGTTGCATCAATGATTTAAATTTAATATGATCAACAGCTAAAGATTTGCTTTTTAGAATATCTTCAGTTAGATCTAAAGGAAAACCATACGTGTCATAGAGTTTAAAAGCTACTTCACCTGGTAGAATTTTATCTACTTTAATAACTTCTTCATTTAAAATTTTCATACCTCTTTCAAGAAGAACTAAAAATTTTTCTTCTTCTGCTCTTAAAGTTTCTTTTATTAAAGACTCAGCTCTTTTAAGCTCAGGATAGTTTCCTGACATTTCATCCATTAATGTTTTAAAAATATTAAAAAATATTGGCTCTTTCGCTCCTAACAAATGGGAATGTCTCATTCCTCTTCTCATTATTCTTCTAAGTACATATCCTCGACCTTCATTAGATGGAAGAACCCCTTCTGCAATTAAGAAAGAGCTTGCTCTTAAGTGATCAGATATAACTCTAAAACTTGATATATTTTTATCATCAGGTTTTTTTTTAAGGACATCAGCAGTTGAATTAATTAACTTAATGAAATGATCTGTTTTATAGTTGTCATGTGTGCCTTGTAATAATGCAGTTATCCTTTCTAACCCCATACCAGTATCAACCGAAGGTTTTGGTAGATTTATTCTTTTATCTTTTGAAATCTGTTCAAATTGCATAAAAACTAAATTCCAAATTTCTATATATCTATCTCCATCTTGATCTTTTGTACCAGGTAACCCACCTTTTAAATGATCTCCATGATCATAAAATATTTCAGAACAGGGTCCACATGGTCCAGTTTCACCCATAGACCAAAAATTATCTGATGTAGAAATTTTAATTATTCTATCTTCACCAAATCCACTAATTTTTTTCCATAAATTAAAAGCTTCATCATCTTCGTTAAAAACAGTGAAATAAAGCCTATTTTTATCTAAACAAAACTCTTTAGTTATTAAATTCCATGCTAGTTCAATTGCTCTTTCTTTAAAATAATCTCCAAATGAAAAATTTCCAAGCATTTCAAAAAATGTATGATGTCTTGGAGTATAACCAACATTTTCTAAGTCATTATGTTTTCCCCCTGCTCTTACACATTTTTGCGATGTGGTAGCTCTTTGATAATCTCTTTTTTCAAGTCCTGTAAAAACATTTTTAAATTGAACCATGCCTGAATTTGCAAACATTAATGTTGGATCATTATTTGGGACTAAATTACTTGAATCTATTATTTTATGATTATTTTTTTCAAAGTACTTTAAGAATGTATTTCTTGTTTCATTTAAAGTTTTGTCTGCCATTTTTTTAAAATACAGCTTTTTTATTTGATGTCTAGATAACAGTGGAGGGAAAAAGGCGCTATAATTAAGCGCCTTTTAATAATTAAAGATGACTTTAACTAATTTTTCTTTTTTGAATCAATATTTTCTTTTGCTGATGCTTTGGGCTCCTCTATTTGGTCTTTAGCAGCTTTTTCAGGATCAAGTGGATTTCCTTCAATTTTTTTTGATATAACGCCAGCTTTTTCTCTTATTGCCATCTCAATTTCTGCAGCAATTTTTGGATTTTGTTCTAGGTAAAGTTTAGCATTTTCTCTTCCTTGTCCAATCTTTTCTCCTTTGTAAGCATACCAAGCTCCCGACTTCTCTACAATTTCTGCTTTTGCTCCAAGATCAACTAACTCTCCGACTTTACTAATTCCTTTTCCATACATTAAATCAAATTCGACTACTTTAAATGGTGGTGCAACTTTGTTTTTTACAACTTTAACTCTTGTAGAATTACCAATAATTTCATCTTTTTCTTTGATAGCTCCAATTCTTCTTATATCCATTCTAACAGATGAGTAAAATTTCAATGCATTTCCACCTGATGTAGTTTCAGGACTGCCAAACATAACACCAATTTTCATTCTAATTTGATTTATGAAAATCATCATAGTATTTGTATTTGATATTGAGCTTGTTAACTTTCTTAAAGCCTGACTCATAAGTCTTGACTGAAGACCAACATGATGATCTCCCATTTCCCCTTCAATTTCAGCCCTAGGAGTTAATGCGGCGACTGAGTCAATAACTATTACAGATATTGATCCTGATTTAACTAAAGTGTCAGCAATTTCTAAAGCCTGTTCACCTGCATCAGGTTGTGAAATTAGTAACTCTTCTGTATTTACACCTAGTTTTTTTGCATAAACAGGGTCTAATGCATGCTCTGCATCAACAAAAGCACAAATTCCACCTACTTTTTGAGCCTCAGCTACGACTTGCAAGGCTAATGTTGTTTTACCAGAAGATTCTGGCCCATATACTTCTACAATTCTTCCCTTTGGTAAGCCTCCTATGCCAAGCGCCAAATCTAAACTCAATGAACCAGTTGATACAGATTCAATGTCCATTGCTCTTCTTTGACCTAACTTCATTACAGAGCCTTTTCCAAAATTATCTGTAATTTGGCTAATTGCAGCTTCTAAAGCTTTATTTTTCTCTTTATTTTCTAATTCCTTATCTTTAGTAGATTTAACTACTTTTAAGTTGTTTTTAGTCATTTTTGCCTCTTTTTTTTATGTTTTTTACTATTCGAATCATGCTAATAAATGTACACATTTTGTTCTCATTGGCAAGAAATTAATTTATTACTTAAAAACAACAATAAATATAACGGGTATTTACTTACTAAATCCTAGGTAGTTAGCACTTAAAATTCCAACTGATTGTAAAAGCTTAAATTGCGATAATAGATATTCTCTTTCTGAATTAGCCAAACTAATTTTAGAATTTAATAATATTGAGTTTGATTGAATAACATCAAGTGTTGATCTCCCTTTTCCACTTTCATACTCAGCTGTAATTCCTTCGTTCGCTATCTCTGCTGCCTTAACTTGTAGTTTTACTGACTCAAGCAAACTTCCATTTGATTTCATATTTGACCATGCGCTCGCAACATTAGTGTCATTAACTTTTATTGCATTATCAAGTAATAATTTTTTTCTATTTCTAAGATTTTTTGATTTACCTAACCCAGCATAATTTTTTCCCCCAGAAAATATTGGCCATGTAATAGTTGCTTGTACTGTTTCTTTGTCTTGCTGATCATATGACGCACTTAAATCATCTGTTTCCTTAGTTTCAAAAGAAAGTGTAGCAGATGGCGATAGATCTGATTTTGCTATTTGAACATCTTTTTCAGATTGTTCATATTCTAGTTTTGCAATTATTAAATCAGGATTATTATTCTTTGACAGCTGAATAGCATTTTCTAAATTGAATGGAATTTTTAAATCTAGATTAATATCTTTATTTAGATCAAAAGAATCTTGTATAGGGCCAATAATATTTTCATAATTCAGTTTAGCTGTAATTACATCATTTTTAGCCTGAATGAATTTAGCCTGAGCTTCAGCTAAAGAAGACTCGGATTGAGCCAAATCTGCAACACTTACTTGGCCTCTGTCTAATCTAATTCTATCAGTTTCTACTTGTCTTTCAGATAAACTGACATTTCTTTTATTTATAGAGAACTTTTCATTTGCAAAAATTAAACCTGAAAAAGCTTCTGCTGCTTTTAAAAGAGTTTTTTGTTCGGTTTGTAAAAGTTTAGCATCAGCTAAAACTAAACCAATTTTACTTTTTTTATAATCCGCAATACCACCAAAACCTTGAAAAATTTTTTGCTCAATTTTAATTGATTTTGTCTCAGAATTTCTATCACCAATCCTAGCATCACTTCCATTTTGATCCGTTAGTTTGGTTGTTTCTTCACTACTTTTAGAACCAGAAACAGTAATGGATGGTAAAAATTCGCTTTTAGAAATATTAAGATTTTGTTTAGAGACGTTTATGTTTTCTCTTTCCGCATTTAACTCTGGATTATTTTTATAAGCCTCCAATAAAGCTTTTGACAAAGTAACTGCAAAGGAATTTGTTTGTAAAAAAAACGTTAAACTAAAAATTATTAATAATTTTTTCATTATTTAAATTTTATATTTATAATTTGATGTTGGCTATTTAATGTCATCACAATTGAAGAAAATTTTGTTGCTGTTTTGAACATTTGTTCAGTAATTCTTTGATATGTCATCATAAAATTTAAAACTTCATTTTTATTCATTATTTTTAAATTTTTTTTATTTTTTGATTTTAAAAATAATTTTTTTTCTTGTTTTAATCTCCATCTTCTTAATAAACTAAAATTTTTAGCTTTCAAATACAAAAGGCAATCAAGCATATTATACAATCTTTTATATTTCCCAGTTAATTGAAGATTTACATATTTTCTCCATTGCATTGATTTATCCTCTATTTTTTCCAAAGAATTTATTGGTTTTTTTAATTCAATATTTTTTTGAGCTTTTGCGCCTACGCACCAACCTTCAAAAATTATCACATCAGGTTTTGATTTTATTTTGTACCATTGATTTTTATTAAATCTGTCATCAATAGATTTATCAAATTTTGGTAGTTTTAAAAATCTAAAATTTATTTTTTTTACACTTTTAAAAAAACTTAATATTAAATTAACATCATGAGTTCCTGGCACTCCTCTAGTCATTAATAAAGGATGAATTTTTTTTGACAATTTAGTTCTTTCTTTTCGAGTTTTATAAAAATCATCTATAGATATTTTAAAAACTTTTAATTTAAAATACTTGATTAAAATTAATTTTATTATTGATGAAATTGTAGTTTTTCCAGCTCCTTGACCTCCAGCCAAACCAACAATAATAGGCTTTTTTTTATTTACTTTATTTGCAATCCAAAAGCATGCTGGAATTAAAAAAGATTTAACCATTTTATCCTTATTTTTAAACTTTTCTGTTTTAGTCTCTTGAGATGAAATGTATTTAAAACAATCTTTTTTAACTTTAAAAAAACACTCGTTAACTAAATTCATTATAAAAATTATTCTTTTCTATCTAAGATATGATTATGACCATCATTAACAGCCACTTCTAATTTAAATAATTCTTGGGGATCAATTTCATCTATACAACCAACATTAATTCCAAAAGTATTTGGATCGGCTCTTCTTTGGTGATGTGTATAAATTCCACAGTTAGAACAAAAATAATGTTTAGCTACATTTGTATGAAATTGATAAGTTTTTATTTTATCCTGACCTTTAATAACTTTAAGATCTTTCAAATCAATCGACGTCATAATTGTTCCTTTTTTTTTACAAATTGAACAATTACATCTCATTAATTTTTGCAAATCGTTTGGTAGACTCACTTCAAGTTCGATCGATCCGCAATGACATGTTAATTTTTTTTTCATAATTTTTTTGAGACTATCTCTAGTTGAAGTTATCCACAATGTAACAAAATAAAGCCTTTGATGTTCACGTTTTGATTCCTTTTCGATTCACTTACAGACTCAAAATACAACCTATTTGACTATATTTAAAAACTAATGTATTGATTAGAACAAAAAGAGAACATTTATGAAATTAACTATACCCTACTACTTACATAAAGCTGGTGCTGGTTTTCCGTCGCCCGCAACCGACTATATAGAAGAAGACATAGATCTAAATGTTCATTTAATAAAAAATGTTCCTGCTACTTTCATTATCAGAGTTCAGGGTAAATCAATGACTGGTGTTGGAATTAACGATGGAGATATATTGGTTGTTGATAAAAGTTTAAAGCCTAAAAATTTTTCAACAGTCATTGCAAATATTCATGACGAATTAGTTGTAAAAAATTTTGTTAAAGAAGAAAACAAACAATTTTTAACATCAGGATCTAAAAACTTTGAAGATAGAATTTTAATCAACGAAGAAGAGGATATTTTTATTTGGGGAGTTGTAACTTATGTCATCCACTCAGTATACTAAAAAAATAGCTTTAGTTGACTGTAATTCTTTTTATGTTTCTTGTGAGAGATTATTTAATCCTAAAATAAGAAAAAAACCTGTTGTTGTTTTATCAAATAACGATGGTTGTATTATTTCAAGATCTAATGAGGCAAAAGCTTTAGGAATTAAAATGGGCGAGCCCTATTTTAAAGAAAAAGATATTATTGTCAAAAATGATGTTCAAGTATTTTCATCAAATTATTCTTTATATGGAGATCTATCAAGAAGAGTGATGAGAACTCTAAAGCGTTTTAATTGTGATATGGAAGTATATTCAATTGATGAAGCATTTTTAGATTTATCAAATTATCCAGATCACAAAATAGAAGACATTGGAAAAGAAATTAGAAATGTAGTATTACAGTGGACTGGTATACCGACAAGTATAGGTATCGCAAAAACTAAAACTTTGAGTAAAGTTGCAAATCATATTGCCAAAAAAAAACAATCTGGTCTTGTTAGCTTAATAGGAGTTGAAAATATTGATCCAATTTTAGAAAAAGTAGAAATTAATGATGTTTGGGGAGTTGGAAAGCAACTAACAAAATTTTATCATCAAAATGGAATCTATAATGCAAAACAATTAAAGAACAAATCTAATACTTGGATTAAAAAAAATTCTAATGTTTTAAGCTCTAGAACAGCGATGGAGCTTAGAGGTATACCTTGTATTGATTTAGAAAAAATAAATACAAAAAGAAAAAGCTGTATAGTTTCAAGATCTTTTGGAAAAAGAATAGAAGGTTTTCAAGAATTAAAAGAAGCAATTGCAGGTTATTCATTAAATGCTTCTGAAAAAATTAGATCTGAATCTCTAATTGCAAAATCAATAACTGTTTTTATTAGAACAAGTCCATTTCAAAATAAATTTGGCTATTATTCAAATTCAAAAACAATAGATTTTCCAATCGGAACAAATAATAGTATTGAAATAGTTAAAGCAACCATAAATATTTTAGAGTCTATTTTTAAAAGTGGTTATAGATATCAAAAGGCAGGTATAATGTTGTCTCACTTATCTGAAGCCACTAACAATAAAAACTTATTTTCCTCTGAAAAAGATGAAAAAATAAATAACTTAATGAAATCTATTGATAATACTAATTACCGGTATGGAAAATCAACATTAAGCCTTGCAAGCGCTGGTGTTCATAAAAAATGGAACTCAAAAAGAGAGCACTACTCAAAAATAGATACAACGGATTTTTATTCAGTACCAACGATAAAAACTAATTAAATTTCTCATCTTTTTTAGGTTTTCTAAAAACAATACTGTCATAATAAACTGTTTGATCTTGCAAACTCTCCCAATCAGAATTCCAGTAACCAATGGTTCTATGTCTGTAAATACCAAGTTTAAAATAACCAGAGTTACATGTGTCTGCTAATGTTTTTATATCTTTAAGGTCGGCGATTACTTCATTATTTTTATAAATTATAAATCTTCCAGTTTCATCTTTTTTCCATAAGACGTGCAATTTAATGTGAGTCCATTTTCCTTTTAGGTCTTCTATTTTTCCAATAATAACAGGATCAACATTACTTGCTGATTTGCTTTGCCATGTATACTGATGTTCTCCTTTATATTTTGAATCAGCAAGCCAAAAATTACAGCAGCTATGACATCCTTTTTGTTTATACTTTTGAGTGTGATGTTGCCCAAGTATTACTACAGCTCTTTTTTCTAGAGATTTATAGCTTTCATCAAAATAAATCGCATATTCGTAAATATGTTCTTTTTTATTTAATTTATTTTTAATATCGAAAGAAAGCTCTTGTCTACTTCTGTTTCCTTTACCATCACATTCTAAATCTTTTGATGTTCCATCTCCGCAACCTGCGTCTTCTCTATTCACAGTAATTTGAATACTTGTATTACCCTCATAAACAGGAAATCCTTCAGATTTTTTAACCTGTTTTATTCTATTAACTTTTTTATTATGCATTGAAATTCTTGTTTTTTTAAAACCTTTTATATCTTTAGATTTAAATTTATTGCTTTCCGCTATAG
>Ga0208766_1000471_pt1 | contig 22313 bp, 15 predicted proteins | sample ETN01SmetaG_3_FD_185792 | JGI IMG/M metagenome (GOLD analysis project Ga0208766, IMG submission 185792) | Marine microbial and viral communities from oxygen minimum zone, Eastern Pacific Ocean - ETNP2014F12-01SV263 (SPAdes) (version 2) | ecosystem: Environmental > Aquatic > Marine > Oceanic ... | reverse complement strand
GCAGTTTAATTGACAATGCACAATATTGGCTTTCTGAATCTTATTATGTAACTAATCAATTTGAACAAGCGTTAGAACAATTTACCAAGGTAATTGAACTTTATCCACGCTCCAGAAAAGTTTCAGATGCACTATTAAAAATTGGTTATTGCAATTATGAAATGGGTAATTGGGTTGACGCACGAAGAGTATTTGAAAAAATCGAGAATGATTATCCTGAATCTACTGTAGCTAAATTAGCCGAGCAGCGTACCAAGGTAATGGACGATAGAGGGTTATAACAAGAAAAAGAAAGATTTTTTCATGGAAAATGATTCTATGTCGTAATAATTTCCTTGAGATTTGCAGATAGTCCGGTATTATCCTCGCAAAATGATCATTAAAGTAGCTTATTGGTAATTTGCTAAAAATTAATACAAGGGGCGTTAGCTCAGAGGTAGAGCATTCGGCTTTTAACCGACTGGTCGTAGGTTCGATCCCTACACGCCCCACCATATTTTTTTGAATTATTGTCTATTTTAATTGAAAAGCAATTGAAATTACTATTTTTAAGTAATTACTTTAGAATATCTGCATTAATTGATTCTTGTAGTGATTGAAATGGATAAGAGCAGCTGGAAAGTATTTAAATTTGGTGGGTCTAGTCTCGCTGATACTGAGTGTTTTGTTAGGGTTTCAAGGATAATATTGGATTCGTATTATGCTAATCCTGACGTACGTCACGGTATTGTAGTTTCGGCAATGGGCGGTGTAACCGATCTTCTTATTAATATCTCAGAGAATTATGGATCTTCTTCAATATCCAAAACCAAAGAATACAAGACCATTAACACTCGATTGAGTTCTATTGCCAGTGACTTACTCGAAAAAAAGGATGTGGAAGAATTTCAAGCAATAGTATCTAAAAATTTTCATGAGATTGAAGAGCTCATGGATCAACCAAATAAAGGCGAGGAAAAAAGTCTTCAAATTAGTAATATAATTGCTGGCTTTGGTGAACTGTGGTCGGCAAAACTTTTGACCTTATATATGAGTAAATTACTTGATGATGCTAATGAGGTTACATTTATCGATAGCAGGAAAGTTATTTATTTAAAAGAAGGTCTAGTTGGTGAAGCAGTTGATTGGAAAAAATCGTTAAAAAATCATAAACAATTCGAAAGCAAATATAAATCCAGTATTTTTCTGATTACAGGGTTCATCGCATCAAAAGAAAATGGCGAACCAACCAACCTGGGAAGAAATGGTAGCGATTACTCAGCCGCCATCTTTGCCTCGTTTTTTGATGCGAATGAATTAGTTATTTGGACTGACGTTGACGGCGTAATGAGCGCTGACCCTAAAAAAGTACAAGAAGCCAAAGTCATATCAAATCTCTCTTATAATGAAGCAATCGAACTGGCTTATTTTGGAGCAAAAGTAATACATCCAAAAACGTTAGGACCTTTAATCGGTAAAGGTATTCCAGTATTTATTCGTAACACTTTTGAGTCAGAAAAAGTCGGAAGTGAAATTTCATCAAATAATGATCAAAATACTGCAATTAAAGGCATAACTGTCATTGATTCGATGGCGCTTGTTAATATTGAAGGAACCGGCATGATGGGGGTGCCAGGAACCGCAGATAAGTTATTTGCATCGCTTAAGGATGGAGAAATATCTGTAACACTTATATCACAAGCAAGTTCAGAGCATTCTATTTGCATTGCCATTCCCGATAATTTAAGTGATTTGGCAAGTCGATTAATTAATAATGCTTTCCGAAATGAAATAGACGCAGGCTTAATTTCAAATGTTGAAGTCAAAAAGGAGCAAAGTATCATAGCTGTTGTTGGCGATAACATGGCTGGCCAACATGGAATTGCTGGGAAATTTTTCAATACACTAGGCATGGCTGGCGTAAATGTTCGAGCTATAGCACAAGGCTCATCTGAAAGAAATATTTCGGCTGTCGTCGATTCAAGTGATTCTGATAAAGCATTAAATGTAATTCACTCAGGATTCTTCCAAACCCAGAGAGTGCTAACAATAGGTGTAATCGGTATCGGAGTTGTTGGGGGAGAGTTACTCAACCAAATTAAACAGAATGCAGAAAAAATCTCTGATCAATTTAATTGCGATGTACAAATAAAAGCAATTGGAGCGTCAAAGAAGATGCTATTAAGTGATAAGCCAATTAATCTCAATGATTGGCGTAAAGAAATGAACAGTTGTAACACTGAGTTTAATTTGAATGATTTCGCTGAGCATATCAACCAGTTTAACAAAAATGGTCATACCTCTATCATCGATTGCACTTCAAGCGAAATAGTTTCTAATAATTACAAGAATTGGATAGAGAACTGTATAAATATAATTACACCAAATAAAAAAGCATTAAGCGCTAAACAAGACCATTACGATAATATTAAGGCTGCCTCTAAACTGAATGGCATTCACTGTCTTTATGAGACAACTGTTGCTGCCGGACTACCTGTCATTGCGTCAGTTCGAAGTCTTGTTGAGACAGGAGACGTTATTTATTCAATTGAAGGTATATTTTCAGGGACATTGGCATATCTTTTTAATATTTATGATGGGTCAAAACCATTCTCTCAAATAATTCGTGAGGCAAAGGAAAATGGATACACTGAGCCTGATCCAAGGGATGACCTCACTGGAATGGATGTTGCTAGGAAATTAACTATTATAGGCCGCGAAGCTGGCAGGAAAATTGAAATGGAAAATTTTGAAGTTGAAAGTTTGGTGCCAGAAGAGTTAATCGATGTTGATGCTGAACAGTTTTTAGAGAAATTGAAAGAATATGATTCTGACATGCAAGAACGGTTTAACCGAGCAAAAGCTAATTCTATGAGCTTAAGGTATGTGGCTTCTTTAGACAAAGATGGAAATGTATTTATTGGCTTAAAAGAGTATCCACAAGATCATGGGTTTTGTAATATTCAATTAACCGATAATATAGTACAAATACAATCTAAGAGATACTCAAGTAATCCTATAATTATTCAAGGCCCTGGAGCTGGCCCAGAAGTAACGGCTGCAGGTATATTTGCAGATATTGTAAATCTTATTAAATATACAAATTAACTAAACATGAGTAACAATAAATATATTACCGCTTTTGCTCCAGCATCAATTGGCAATGTTGCTGTTGGTTTTGATATGCTAGGTCTCGCTATTGATGGTGTAGGCGATCGCGTTTCAGCCCGAAAGACTGAGGCACAAGGTGTGTTGATAAAAGAAATTTACGATCATAATGGTCAACCACATCAAGATTTATCTAGAGAGGCCGATAAAAACACAGCATCAATTTCTGCGAATGCTTTATGGGAGTCACGTGGTATAGAATGCGGTATTGAATTAATAATTCACAAAGGTATTCCCTTGCAATCTGGTATGGGTAGTTCTGCGGCTTCCGCAGTTGCCGGTGTTGTTGCGGTAAACGCTTTATTGGATGAACCGCTTGAAAAATCTAAATTACTTTCTTTTGCACTGAAAGGTGAGGAGTATGCCAGTGGTGGAGTGCATGCGGATAATGTGGCACCTAGCCTTATTGGCGGCTTAGTTTTTTGTCCTCTGAATATGTTGCCAGAAATATTGTCTATAGAAGTCCCAGAAAATCTATCTAGTGTTTTGATTCATCCCAATCTTTTTGTTAATACTGCAGAAAGTCGACTTTCGTTAAAAGCCAATTACTCATTATCAGATATGCTGCAGCAGCAGAGTTATTTGGCTGGATTTCTTTTGGGTGTAAAGGAAAATAATCTTTCTCTGATTAAGGGTAATTTAAAAGATATTATTGTTGAGCCACAACGATCTTCAGCCGTACCTTGTTTTGATAAGATGAAAAAAGTAGCTATCCAAAATGGGGCATTTGGCTGCTCGTTATCAGGTAGTGGCCCAAGTATTTTTGCTATCTGTGAAAGCAAAGATGCCATGCATATAGAAAGCGTAATGATGGAAACATGCAAAAAAGAAGGTTATGACTGCCAAAGTTGGGTAAGTAAGCTCAATTCACCAGGCGCTTATGTGGAATCAAATTAGTGAAATTCATAAGTACAAGAGGCAATGATATTGCATTTAATATTGATGATGTTTTAGTAAAAGGTATTGCTAATGACGGTGGATTATATTTACCAAAGACATTGCCACAATTTGAATTAACACAATTCAAAAAAGATTCTACAATACTAGATACAGCAAGAATTTTATTAACCCCTTTTTTTACGAGATCCTCTTTGATTGATTCGATAGATTCAATTATTGATGAGTCTTTGTCTTTTCCAATTCCATCTGTTCGAATGTTAGACCATCAAAATCGTTGGTTATTAGAGCTTTATCATGGCCCAACCGCTGCATTTAAAGATATTGGTGCAAGATTTTTAGCCTCTTGTTTAAGTAGACTAAACAAAAATCAAGAAAATCCATTAGTTATCTTGGTGGCCACATCTGGAGATACTGGAGGAGCAGTCGCTTCAGCTTTTCATGGACGTCAAAATGTAAAAGTCATAGTGTTATTTCCAGAGGGAAAAGTCTCAAAACGTCAAGAAAAACAATTAACTTGTTGGGGCGATAATATACTCTCTCTGTCAGTTAATGGTACTTTTGATTCATGCCAATCTTTGGTAAAGCAAATTTTTGCAGACCATTCTTTGTCTGAGAGATATCGATTTAGCTCAGCAAACAGTATTAATTTTGGAAGATTATTACCACAAAGTATTTATTATGCCCATACAAGTGTTAAACATTTCAAAAAAACTAAAATCAAACCTAATTTTATCGTACCAACTGGGAATCTGGGTAATGGATTAGCATGTGTTATGGCGAAATTAATGGGATTTCCTGTGGGGCGAATTATTCTCGCGTTAAACGAAAACCGTCTTATCGAAGATTATCTTGATGGAGCCGAGTGGGAAACCAGATCAAGTATAGAAACACTTGCAAACGCAATGGATGTTGGTAATGCAAGCAATATGGAAAGATTGATCAGTATGTTCGGTAACGTTGAAGCGTTAAAAGGTGCAATATCTGCAAAATCTGTTAGTGACAAATCGATAAAGGAAGAAATTAAAAATTGCCATAGGAGTGCATCTATTGTTGTTTGTCCGCATACTGCAACAGCAAGTTATATATACAATAATTTAGATGAGACTAGTAAGAAAGATCACTGGATAATTGTAGCAACCGCCCACCCTGCAAAATTTGACGAGGTGGTCGAGCCGTTAATCGGAACATCGGTAGATGTACCTAATGAGCTTGAATTAATGCTTAATAGACAAAGCCAAGTGTATAATATAGATCCAACAATGACTGATTTTATCAATATTATAAATAGTAAATTAGATTAGGATCTTTAGTTAAAATATTGATATTTATCCTATTTTAAATATATTTTTTGCATTTTCGGATGTAGCATCAGCGATTTCTTTGATGCTATAATCGGTGTTATTAGCTATCACTCTAACAATCTCGGTTAAAAATTTCGGTTCATTGCGTCTGGATTTCGGCTTTACCTTTAAAGTTCTTGGTAACAAGTAAGGGCAATCTGTTTCAATCAGTAAGCGGTTCAAGGGGATTCTACTTACCATTCTCTGTAAGTCCATTCCTCGTCTTTCATCGCAAATCCAACCTGTAATACCTATATAGAAATCTAATTTTAAGTACACTCCTAACATTTCTTCAGTTCCAGTAAAACAATGCACTACACCGGCTTCAATGTTACTCATGCAAGGCGTTAAGATTTTAACGAAATCCTCATGAGCATCTCTTTGATGCATGAACAAAGGTAAATTTAAATCACAAGCAATATTGATTTGTTGAATAAATGCATTTTTTTGATCCTTTTTAGATGAATAGTTGCGATAATAATCTAACCCACATTCACCAATTGCGACAACGCTAGTATTTTTTGCTAATTGATATATTGCTAATTCGGCTGAATCGCTGTATTCCTTTGCGTTGTGAGGGTGGACACCAGCTGTACTGTATAGAATTTTTGGGTACTGCTTAGTGAGGGCGAAAGCTTTTAGGCTTTCTTCTGTATTTGTGCCTGTAACAATAAGTTTATTTATATTTAAATTTTGAGAATCATTAATTACTTTATTAAGGTCATTTTTGTAATCTTTGTGTGTTAGATTGGCACCGATATCAATCAATTCGTTTATCATGATTATTTGTGATTAATAATTTGCCTTAAGACGTAATGAAGGATTCCACCGTGTTCGAAATATTCCCTTTCTTTGGGTGTATCGATTCGAATTAATGCATCGAATAATATTTCTTTACCTGATGAACACTTGGCTACAACATTAGCTATCTTATTATTTGGGTCGGTTTGACCTGTTATAGAGTACTCTTCACTGCCATTTAAATTCAATGACTCTGCGTCACAATTATCCTTAAACTGCAATGGAAGTACACCCATACCAATTAAGTTGGATCTGTGGATACGTTCATAACTTTTAGCAATAACTGCTTTCACCCCAAGTAATAGAGTACCTTTTGCAGCCCAGTCTCTTGACGAGCCAGTTCCATATTCACTTCCAGCAATAATAACTAAAGGAATTTTATCTTTTTTATATTGTTCGGCAGCTTCAAAAATTGTAATTTCTTTATTAGTAAGTTGATGTGTTGTCCAACCACCTTCTGTACCGGGAGCAAGCTTGTTTCTTAAGCGTATATTGGCAAATGTTCCTCGCATCATTACTTCGTGATTCCCTCTCCGAGAACCATATGAATTAAAATCATTTTCTTTGACACCTTGCTCTTTAAGATAAAGTGCTGCGGGGCTGTCTTTAGCTATTGAGCCGGCAGGAGAAATATGATCTGTCGTAACAGAATCTCCTAGTAATGCTAATACACGTGCACCCCTAATTTCAGTGAGTGGATCAGGTCGCAGTTTCATTCCGTCAAAGTAAGGAGGGTGCTTAATGTAGGATGAGTTTTTTTCCCAAGAAAATATTTCACCACGTGTTGCGTCAAGTGAATTCCAATTTTCATCACCTTTGAAGACTGAATCATAATTCGTTGAAAACATTTTTGAATTAATTGATGACGATAAAACATCTTTTATTTCTTTGAGGCTAGGCCATATATCCTTGAGAAATACTTCCTTGCCTTCATCGTTCTTACCAAGAGGGTCATCAATAAGATTGTGTTGCATGTTTCCAGCTATAGCATAAGCCACAACTAGAGGGGGTGATGCTAAGAAATTCATTTGAACTAGAGGATGAATTCTTCCTTCGAAGTTACGATTACCAGAGAGCACGCTGCAACCAACAATATTATATTCTTTGACAGCAGTTGACACTTCTTCTTGCAAAGGTCCTGAATTACCAATACAGGTGGTGCATCCATATCCAACAGTTTGAAACCCAAGTTTATCCAGAGATTCATTTAAACCTGATTTTACTAAATAATCGGTAACAACTTTGGAGCCGGGAGCTAGACTTGTTTTAACCCACGGTTTGGTTTCCAATCCTTTTTCATAAGCGTTTTTAGCCAGAAGTCCAGCTGCTATCATGACCGCAGGATTTGAAGTATTCGTACAGCTAGTTATTGCTGCAATTAGAATTGCCCCATCACTAATCGCGATTGATTTGTTGTTAATTCTTATTTTTTTATTCTCGACATTATTTGATTTCTTAGATTTATCAAGATGTGATTTAAAACAATCTTTAGCATCGCTTAAAGTAATTCTATCTTGTGGTCGTTTTGGTCCAGCAATACTCGGCTCAACTGATTGCATGTCAAGTTCTACAAGTTCACTGTAATTGGCATCTGGTTGATTAGTATGACGCCACAATCCTTGTTTCTTTGCATAAGCTTCTATTATTGCTATATGTTCCTTGCTTCTACCCGATAATTCAAGATATCTAATAGTTTCATTGTCAATAGGAAATATCGCGCATGTACTTCCAAATTCAGGGGACATGTTTCCGAGTGTTGCTCTGTCTGCAAGGGGAAGTTCATTTAGCCCATCTCCGAAAAATTCCACAAACTTACCTACAACACCTTTTTTTCGAAGAATTTCGGTGACTGTTAGCACAAGATCGGTTGCTGTTGTTCCTTCACGTAATTTTCCAGATAATTTGAAGCCAAGTACTTGTGGGACAAGCATTGTTATGGGTTGACCTAACATAGCTGCTTCGGCTTCTATTCCACCTACACCCCAACCAAGTACACCCAGCCCATTAATCATCGTTGTATGAGAATCCGTGCCGACAACTGTATCCGGGTAAAGAATGTTTATTTTTTTGTTAGGACGATTAAAAACTACTCTACTTAAGTATTCCAGGTTTACTTGGTGAACTATACCTGTATTAGGTGGAACAACTTTGAAATTCTTGAAAGCTGCTTGACCCCATTTTAAAAATGAATATCGTTCTTTATTACGTTTGAATTCAATTTTATTATTTAGGTCTAATGCGTTTGGTTTTGCGTAGTTATCAACCTGAACTGAGTGATCAATTACAAGTTCAGCAGGAGATAATGGATTAATGCTTTTGGCTTTTCCACCAAGAGTTACAACAGCATCTCTCATTGCAGCTAAGTCAACTACAGCTGGGACGCCAGTAAAATCTTGAAGTATTACTCGTGAAGGCGTAAATGAAATTTCATTGTTTGGTTTAGCTCTTGGGTCCCAGTTTGCTATCGCAGTGATGTCTTCACGCGTGACGCTAGCTCCATCTTCAAATCGAAGTAGATTCTCTAATAAAATTTTCAACGAGTATGGAAGTTTTTCAACATTACCAACATCTACGGCATTTAAATCAAAAAACTCAAACTCAGAGTTATTCACTTTGATTGTTGAGCGAGAATTAAAACTGTCTTGCATTAAATGCCTCTAGGATTAGCAGATAGTGGATTTTTTGATATATTGGTGCAGAATTATATCTGAATAGTGAAAGAGTTTGGTGGGTTTTCGTTGTAAATTAATTATTTTATTTTTTAATTTCATCGATAAAGCCTCCGCCAAGACATATATCATTTTTATATAAAACAGCCGCTTGCCCCAGAGCAATGGCCTTTTGCGGCTTTGTAAATATGATTTTTATTTTATTTTTGTCAATTATATTAACGGTGCATTCTTGATCGGCCTGACGGTACCTGATTTTTGCGTGGCATTGAAATGATTGTTTTTGATTAATTAGTTCAGCCGCATTTGTTCCTAGCCAAGATACATTTGATACAACAATCTTGTTCTTATAAAGATCAGGGTGATCGCCTTGTGCAACAACTAATGTGTTACTAGATAATTTTTTTTCTAATACATACCAAGGTTTGCCGTTACCTTTTTTTAAACCACCGATATTCAATCCTTGTCTTTGGCCGATCGTGTAAAACATAAGACCTTGATGTGCACCCACTTTTTTTTGATTTATATCAACGATTAAACCTGGTTGAGCTGGTATATACTTTTTAAGAAAATCTCGAAAAGGGCGCTCACCAATGAAACAAATTCCTGTGCTATCTTTCTTATTGAAATTCAATAATCCTCGATTTCTAGCGAATTCTCTAACTTCTTTTTTTGATAAGTCGCTGAGTGGAAAAATAGTATTTTTAAATGCTTCAGTATCAACAGCGTGCAAGAAATAAGTTTGGTCTTTATTTTTATCTTTTGGTTTTATTAGATTTACACCCTTGTTCGTTCTTTGTATTTTTGCATAATGACCTGTGGCAATATAATCACTACCAAGTCTATGTGCATAATTTTTAAAAACCCCGAATTTTATTTCTCGATTGCACAGAACATCTGGATTTGGTGTTCTGCCGATTCTGTATTCATCGAGAAAATATTTAAATACATATTCTTTGTATTCTTTTGAAAAATCGACATGATGAAGAGGGATAGAAAGCTGTTTGCAAACTTTCTTAGCATCTTGAAAGTCTTCTGCAGCATTGCAATACCCATCGTCATCATTCCAATTTGTCATATGAAGTGCTTCGACTATTGCTCCTTGATCTTTAAGCAAGGTCATGGCAACTGTCGAATCAACTCCACCAGAAAGGCCTATTATGACTTTTTTATTTTTAGGATTAATTGTTAAGGTGTTCATCTATAAATAAGCATTTAGAATTAACATTTGAACTTATCAAAATGTTAATTATTGCTTTAATTTCATTTCTTTAGATAGCTCTTTAGCTAGACCGATATAATTGGAAGGAGTGAGACGTAATAGATCTATTTTTGCCTCCTTTGGGATCTCCAATGAATTGACAAAATTGTGCAATATTTCTTTGTTAATTGTATTGCCTCGTGTCAGTTTTTTGAGTTTTTCGTATGGTTCAGGTACTCCATATCGTCGCATTACAGTTTGTATCGCTTCTCCAATAACTTCCCAAGATTCATTAATTTCTTTTTTGATCACAATCTTGTCAACCTCAAGTTTATCGATGCCTTTTAATAGTGATTTCATGGCAATTAAGGTATACCCTAGAGCCACACCGAAATTCCTTTGAACTGTTGAGTCTGTCAGATCCCTTTGAAGTCTTGATATAGGAAGTTTTTCAGCAAAGTGACTCAGCAAACTATTCGCTAATCCCAAATTGCCTTCAGCATTCTCAAAATCAATCGGATTAATTTTATGCGGCATTGTGGAGGATCCTACTTCATGCTTATTGAGGCGCTGTTTGAAGTAGCCTAGAGAGATATAACTCCAGATGTCTCTGCTTAAATCTAATAAAATAATATTGTATCGTATTAATGTATGACAGTATTTTGCAATCCAGTCATGGGGTTCGATTTGTGTGGTAAGCATATTTGGTTTCAAACCGAGCGATTTAATAAAACTAGTAGTAATCTTTGGCCAATTACATGTTGGGTATGCAGCAAAGTGTGCATTGTAATTTCCAACTGCACCATTAAATTTACCGAGAATTTCTACCTGTTTAAAATCTTGTGTTGTAGATGTAAGTCTAGAAAGGACATTCGCAAATTCCTTGCCGACTGTAGTGGGGCTGGCTGTTTGCCCATGAGTTCTTGAGAGCATGGGGATGGATTTATATTTTTTAGCAATTTTATTTAATGATCTATGAATCAGTTGCATCTTTGGAAGTAAAATCTCTTTTCGTGATTTGGTTAACATCAAGCCATAAGCAATATTATTAATATCTTCCGAAGTGCATCCAAAATGAATAAAGTCACATATGTCTTGGTCTTTTACGAATAATTTCCTGATAAAGTATTCAATTGCCTTTACATCATGATTGGTGGTTTTTTCAATCCGTTTTACCTGATGCGCATCGCTAATATTAAAATTCTCAATGGTGTCGTTTAAACGCTTGGTTGTTTTTTTGTTGAATTTTTTGAGTTCTTTTATCTTGCCTATTTTCGAAAGGTGCTGGAGCCATCGAATTTCAATTAAGACCCTGAATTGGATTAACCCATATTCACTAAAGATATTGGTTAGTTCTGAGGTATTATTCGCATAACGACCATCTAGTGGTGAGATTGATTTGAGTTGAGCTTTTGTCATATTGATTTTAGCTTGGTTTATCTAATTAAGAATCATACACTAATAGGACTAAAATTTAATGATTTGCTGTATCATTATCAGTGTGCATATCTTTGAGGTAATAGTTCATGAGCAACAAAGATTATAGAAAAGAGCTAGACAGTATGGGTGAATTACTTGTCCCTAAGAATGCTTTATGGGGAGCGCAAACACAGCGGGCAATTGAAAACTTTCCTATAAGTGGGATCAAGATGCCGCGACAATTTATTTCTGCATTGGGGCTTGTTAAATGGGCAGCTGCTTCAGCTAATGAGAACCTTGGTTTACTAGAAAACGATGTAGCAAAAGCGATTCAAGATGCATCTCAAGAAGTTATTGAAGGCAAACATGATGAACAATTTCCAGTAGATGTATTTCAGACAGGATCAGGCACGAGTTCAAATATGAATGCCAATGAAGTAATTGGGAATTTAGCTGCAAAAATTTTAGGTAAGAAAGTGCATCCAAATGATGATGTAAATATGGGCCAAAGCAGCAACGATGTTATCCCTACGTGCATACACATAGCTGCAATGATTGGTCTTCAAGATAATTTGCTCCCGGCACTAACTAAATTAATTGAAGAATTACAAATAAAGGCAAATGCTCTGGAAGGTATAGTGAAAACCGGAAGAACCCATCTAATGGATGCTATGCCGATTACAATGGCCCAAGAGATTGGAGGCTGGAAATCTCAAATAAGTCATGCATCGGACCGAATTACCGATAGCATGTCCCGCTTATCTGATTTGGCCCAAGGTGGCACAGCTGTTGGGACAGGCATAAATACTCATAAAGATTTTGGTAAAATGTTTGTAAACATAATCAGCAAAAAAACAAAAATTAATTTTCAAGTTCCATCGTCTTACTTTGAGTCACTTGCTTCGCAAGATGCTGCTGTGGAGATATCTGGCCAATTAAAAGTATTAGCAATTAGTCTAATAAAGATCTCTAATGATTTGCGCTGGATGAACTCAGGACCATTAGCTGGAATTGGTGAGATCAAACTGCCTGAGTTACAGCCAGGTTCAAGTATTATGCCAGGTAAGGTCAATCCAGTTATTCCAGAAGCAGTAGCAATGGTTTGTGCACAAGTGATTGGCAATGATGCTGCAATAGCTATAGCTGGTCAATCCGGTAATTTCCAGTTAAATGTAATGCTACCCGTTGTTGCGTATAATTTATTGCAGAGTATAGAGATATTAACTAATGCCTCTGATGTTTTAAAAGAAAAAGCAATAAAAGATTTCACTGTTGATGAAAGTAACATTAAAAAAACACTTAATCAGAATCCGATTTTGGTTACTGCGCTCAACTCGGTTATAGGGTATGAACTGGGCGCAAAAATCGTGAAAACAGCATATCAGAATGACAGATCAATAAAAGAAGTTGCAATGGAGATGACTGATTTGGATGAAAGTGAACTTGATCATTTGCTAAATCCAGAGACATTAACTAATGCTGATTAAAATAAATAACAGTGTTGAGTGAAATTAATCTTATAAAATCTCGAGTAGATTTTATTAAAGATACACGCCAAAAACTTTCACAAGTCGAGCATCTTATTGGCGAATCTTATAGAGCGAATGAAACGTTTTTAGACAAAACTATTACCTCTGTATTGAGAAAAAAATATACCAATAAACTGATTCAAGCTTCTGTTATGGTTTTATTTTTATATGCAAACAACACTGTCTCATTACTTTTAACTAAACGTTCAGAAAAATTAAATGATCATGCAGGTGAAATTTGTTTTCCAGGTGGAAGATGGGCGCCTGAAGATAAAAGTCTCACTTATACGGCGTTTCGTGAAACTCATGAAGAAATAGGTGTAAATAAAGAGCGTATTGAGGTAATTGGTTTTTTAAAATCCATTCCAACATTAACAGGTTATCTTATTCATCCGGTTGTTGGCGTGCTTGATTCTGATTCATCTATAGCTATTGATCCATCAGAAGTTGATAGTTATTTTTTAGCGCCATTGTCATTTTTCTTGGATACGAATAATAAAAAGAAGAAATTACACCATATCAAATCAATCAAGATACCTGTGTATGAGTATCAATTTGAGGACTATAGAATATGGGGTGCAACAGCTGCTATTATTTCATCATTATGCAAGACGTTAATTCTCAATAGTTAGATGTCAAAATTGACCCCTTGGGCAAGCGGTAACTCATCCCCCCAATTTATCGTATTGGTTTGTCTTCTCATATAAGCTTTCCAGGCATCTGAGCCAGCCTCACGACCACCACCAGTCTCTTTTTCTCCGCCAAATGCGCCACCAATCTCAGCGCCTGATGTCCCTATATTGACATTTGCAATACCACAATCAGAACCAAGACTAGAAAGAAACGTTTCAGCGTTTTGAAGATTATCAGTAAATATAGCAGAAGATAATCCTTGTTTGACATCATTTTGTTTGAGTAGCGCATCACTCAAAGATTTGCATGGTATAAGATAAAGTAAAGGACCAAACGTTTCATCTTGTACAATATCCCAATGATTCTCGGCAGTAGCTATTGTGGGCTCAAAATAATGACCCGTATCTCCTAATCTTTTGCCACCACAAAGGATTTTTCCTCCAGCATCTTTGACGCTTTGGATTGCTTTTTCGATATTTTGCACAGATCTTTCATCAATAATTGGACCCATTAATGTTTTTTGGTCAAGTGGATTGCCTACAGGTATTTGTTTATAAGCTTTGATAAGTTTATTTTGAAGTTCTTCCATGCGAGATTCATGAACAAGGATTCTTCGGGTTGTTGTACATCTTTGTCCCGCAGTTCCGACTGATCCGAATACTATTCCTGGAACGGCTATATCAAAGTTAGCTGACTCATCAATAATTATGGCATTATTTCCGCCTAGCTCAAGTAGGTATTTACCCATTCTGGCCGCAACTTGCTGACCAACTTTTTTGCCTACTTCACATGAACCTGTAAATGAAAGTAAATCAATCCGTTCGTCATTAATCAGTTTTTGGGGCAGTACATTTGATTCATCGTTGATGAGATGAAAAATCTCAGGAAGTCCTTGGTCTTTTAAAGCTTGATTGCATATTTTTTGTACCGCAACTGAGCACAGAGGGGTTTTTGGTGAAGGTTTCCAGATATTAATATTTCCACATATTGCTGCAATAAAAGCATTCCATGACCAAACAGCCACAGGGAAATTAAACGCCGTGATAATACCCACAATTCCAAGAGGATGCCATTGTTCATACATTCTATGCATTGGTCTTTCAGAGTGTGTTGTTACTCCATAGAGCATCCTTGATTGACCAACAGCAAGATCAGCCATATCTATCATTTCTTGGACTTCTCCATCACCCTCAGCTTTAATTTTACCCATTTCTATGCTGATTAAACTTCCAAGTGCATCTTTGTGTTCCCTTAGAGCGTCACCGATTCGTCTTACTGCATCACCACGAACTGGAGCTGGAATGTTGCGCCATTCTTTAAATGCTTCATTGGCATTGGATAGAATTTGTTCGTATTCTTCATTTGTGGTGTTTTTGACTGATGCAATCACTTCTTTAGTGGAAGGATTGATTGATTCAATTAATTTTTCATTATCCGATTGAAGGGCGGTATCTCCTGACCAGCTGCCTGGATTAATTGAATTTAGATTCAATTTTTCAAGTATTTCTTTCAAAATAAGCTCCTAAAGATATCAAGTATCAAGGTGAATTAAGATTTGCTATTATGTATTTTGCCTATCCTTTTATTCTCTTTCCAGTAGTGTTTTTTTTGAAATTTTTTTTATGGTGTTTTTTGGTAATGTTAAAATTTAATATAAATTTCATGTTTTGCTTGTAAGCTTTTGATTGCAATCACAACTTCACACATGCACAATCTCTCTCAGATAAAAATATTTAGGTAATTTTGTGGCAGAAATTAACAAAAAAGATAATTGGGATCCGAGCTCATGGCAAAGCATGAATGCATCTCAACAAGCTAATTATCCTGATCAGGATAAATTAGAAGCAGCTGTTGCAGATTTGAAAAAATTGCCACCCATAGTGACATCATGGGAGGTGGATAAACTCAGAGAGCATATAGCATCAGCGCAAAAAGGTGAGGTATTTGTACTTCAAGGCGGCGATTGTGCTGAAAGTTTCTCAGACTGCACATCAGAAAGTATTGTAGCTAAATTAAAAATATTGCTACAAATGAGTACCGTCATACAGTATGGACTCAAAAAACCTGTTGTCAGAATAGGCAGAATGGCGGGACAATACGCAAAACCAAGATCCGCTGATACCGAATCACGAAATGGTGAAGAGTTGCCTAGTTATCGTGGTGATATTATAAATCGTAGCCCCTTTACGAGTGATGATCGTGTGCCTGATCCCAATTTAATTCTTAGAGGTTATGAAAGAGCTGCTTTAACAATGAATTTTGTAAGATCTTTGATAGATGGAGGTTTTGTTGACTTGCATCATCCTGAGTACTGGGATTTAGATTGGTTGGGTCATTCTAAAATGGCTGATCGATACCATGAGATTATTAAAACAATTACTGAATCTATAGATTTTATTGAGTCGACATCAGGAAGACCGCTTTTCCTTTCTCAAAAAGCTGAGATTTATGCTGCACATGAAGGCTTACATTTGCACTACGAACAATCTCAAACACGTTTTATAGAAAGAACTGATAATTGGTATAACTTAACCACACATTTTCCTTGGATTGGTATGCGCACTGCAGAATTAGATGGAGCTCATGTTGAGTATTTTCGTGGTGTAGCGAATCCCATGGGCATCAAGATTGGCAACGGAATGACAACAGAATGGCTCCAAGACCTTGTTAAAATACTTAATCCACTTAATATACCTGGAAAAATTACATTAATTCATAGATTTGGATCCGATGATATTGAAGCAAATCTTCCGAAATTAATTGAGGCTGTGGAGGCTATAAAATCACCAGTACTTTGGGTTTGCGATCCAATGCATGGCAATACTGAATCTACGTCAAATGGTACCAAGACAAGACGTTTTGATAAAATAATTTCTGAATTGGCGTCAGCGTTTAAAGTGCATAAGAAAATGGGGACATACTTGGGTGGTGTGCATTTAGAGTTAACCGGAGAAAATGTGACCGAATGTACTGGAGGAGCTCGAGGCTTGAATGATGATGACTTGGCCACAGCATACAAATCTACTGTAGATCCAAGATTAAATTATGAACAAGCCATGGAGATTGCTCTTGGTATTGCAGGACTTGAGGAAAAAAGTCGTTAATCTAGATTCTTAAGCATTGACCACGCTTTTTTTATTGATATCGATATATTTTCACCAGGCTTAATTGAATTAATTTCCCATGGTCCAATTTGATAACGAATAAGCCTTAATGTCGGAAGATTGATGGATGCGGTCATTCTGCGAATTTGATGATTTTTACCTTCCGTAATTACCACATCTATCCAAGATGTAGTTATATTTTGTCTGTGTCTTATAGGTGGATTTCTTTTCCAAATTGGTTCAGGTTGATCAATTATTGAAGCCTCAATAGCAATTGCCAGTCCATCTTTGAGTTGTAAACCTTTTTTTAATTTATCAATATCACTTTTTAATACGGGGCCTTCAACTTGCACCCAATATCGTTTTTTTAATTTAAAAGTTGGTTCAGTGATACGTGCCTGTAGTTTTCCGTCATTAGTTAACAAAATAAGCCCCTCGCTTTTCTTGTCCAATCTTCCAGCAGGGTAAACTGATTTATTTACAATAAATCCTGATAGATTTTTTTTGTTACCGCTAAATTGACTGATGATCCCAAAAGGCTTGTTAAGTAATATTAATGGCATGAATTGTTCACGAAAATATCATATTAGAATTTTTCTATTATACTGATATAAATGTAACACTGAGAAATCTTGAAAACTACGCAATTAAATAAATCAATCGTGCAATTAGACATAATGAAATCACCGCAGAAATTTTTGCGAAATTTACCCTCAAAACCAGGTATTTATATGATGCTTGGTAAGAAAGATAACGTTTTGTATGTTGGCAAAGCTAAAGATTTAAAGAAACGAATACCACATTATTTTCAGTCAAAATTAAGTGATCCAAAATCTACACTCTTGATGACGAAAGTTTGCAAGATTGATTTTACTGTCACCAATACTGAAACCGAAGCTTTATTGTTGGAATACACGTTAATAAAGAAATGCAAGCCAACATACAATGTTGTTTTAAGAGATGATAAGAGTTATCCGTATATTTATATTTCTGGCAATCATGATTACCCAAGAGTCGAATTTAAAAGGAAAGACAGACTAGAGAAAGGTGAATATTTTGGCCCTTATCCTAATGTAACGGCAGTAAGAGAAACACTTGCAGAGCTTCAAAAAGTTTTCTTAGTTAGGCAGTGCAAGGACAGTTACTTTAAAAATCGATCTAGACCTTGTTTGCAATATCAAATTAAAAGATGTTCGGCACCATGTGTTGATTTAATTTCTGAAAAAGATTATTCAAATGATGTGAAATCAACAGCATCATTTTTAAAAGGAAGAAATACCAGCATCATAAATTCATTGGCAAGAAAGATGGATAAACTATCGCGTAATCAAAACTATGAAGAAGCATCTAGATACAGAGATCAAATAAAACGATTAAGAGTTATTCAAGCAAAACAGCTTAATACAGCAAACAATAAACATGATATGGATGTTATTGGTATTGCATCAAGTGGTTCGGTGCATTGTGTTGCGGTCTTATTTGTAAGGAATGGTATAGTCTCAGGCAGCAAAAATCATTATCTAAAGATCAGTGGTTACACTGACAAGTTGACCATTCAGTATGGTTTTTTGACGCAACATTATTGTGGCATCAAATCTCCATCTGAAATAATTGTTCCAGAGGAGATAAGTAATAAAGTATTAATGGAGGATTCTTTTTCAGTAAAGTCTGGCAGAAAAGTAAGATTGAGTAATAAAGTACGCGGACATCGATTAAGATGGCTAACTCTTGCAAATAATAATGCTAAACATGGCCTTCAATATAAGATATCCAATGACTCTTCACTGGTATCACAATTTAATAATTTAGGTCAATTATTCCTTAAGAATAAAATGCCAAGAAGGTTAGAGTGTTTTGACGTAAGCCATATATCAGGAGAGGCTACAGTTGCATCTTGTGTTGTCTTTGACGATTCTGGCCCCTTAAAAAATGAATACCGGAGGTTCAATATTAAGTCAAGCCAACATGGTGATGATTACATTGCATTATCAGAAGCAATTGAAAGAAGATATGAAAAGATCGTTAAAAATGAAGCAAAAATGCCAGATATCTTGTTTCTTGATGGAGGAAAAGGTCAATTATCAAGTTGTGTTAATGTCCTTAAGAGATTAGGTATTACCAATTTGAAAGTCATTGCCATCGCAAAAGGAAAATCAAGAAAACCAGGAGCAGAGAAATTATTTGTAACCGAAAGAAAGGCGCCATTAAAGCTCCCTGTTGATTCGCCAGCCATGCATTTGATTCAAAGGATTAGGGATGAGGCGCATAGATTTGCAGTTATAGGTCACCGGCAAAAAAGAAGAATGAATCGTAATAAATCTAAATTAGATGGCATCGACGGTTTGGGGCCGAAAAAACGAAGAGAGCTTTTAAAGCAATTCGGTGGCATCCATGGCGTAATTGATGCTGGAGTAGATGACTTAATCAAGATCAATGGAATAAGTAAGTCAATGTCTGTTCGTATTTATAATAATTTACATAATGACAATTGAGTTTTAAGATAGATTAATGAAGATTACATTAGCAAATCTATTAACAATAACCAGAATTGCTGCCATCCCAATTGTAGTAATTTGTTTTTATTTGAAATACGATTTTGCACGACCAGTCGCCGGAATTATATTTGGCTTGGCTGCGTTCACTGATTTATTGGATGGCTATGTTGCACGAAATTATAATCAAGCATCAAGGTTTGGTGCGTTTTTAGATCCGGTTGCAGATAAACTAATGGTAGCAATCGTTCTAGTGCTATTAGTTCAATCAGACCCCGGTTGGTATGTAGATATAATTGCCATAATAATTATAGGCAGAGAAATTACCATTTCAGCTTTACGGGAATGGATGGCTACAATCGGAGATAGAGCAAAAGTTGCTGTTTCATGGTCCGGTAAACTAAAGACAATCTTACAAATGTTTGGCATAGGATTTATGGTCTACAAAGAACCTATCTTTGATACAGATGTTTACGCATTAGGCTTTATTTTTCTTTTGTTAGCCGCTGGTATGACGTTATGGTCAATGTTTAGATACTTGCAAGCTGCTTGGCCATCAATGCAAAAAGAATCTTAAAATGCATAGAAATGCTGTAGAACTCATAAAGAGTTTTTCAGGAAAAAATTCAAAGATTTTTGAGCCATTCTTCTGTTTTTCGGAAGAATCTAGAATTACAGATGTTGAAATTTATGCTGTCGGAATGAATGCAGCAAGTGCTCGGTATTCTTCAAAGTGGGAAATATGGAAGCACACAAATATTATTTTACGCCTCAAAACCAACGATGGTTTCGAAGGTGTCTCTGGAGTGACCTCGAATCATGAAATAAAATTCAGTCAAGAGCTGTTACTCGAGCTACAAAATGTTATTACCGATTTCCTTGCACTAAATACACTAGACCCTGTAGAAGTAGGGAGAAAGTTGGAAAAAATACATCCAGAATTAAGTGATGCAGCATTGTCCAGTATTGATATTGCATTATGGGATTTAGCAGCACGTAAGGCAAAATTACCTCTTTATCAAATGCTAGGAGGAGAGGAAAATTCAATCGAAGCTTATGCCAGTTTACCTTTCTATGATTCTCTTGCTGAGTATATTAAAGCAATCGACGAGTATGCATTTTATGGATACAGGGTATTTAAATTTCATGTTTGGGGTCACTTTGAAAAAGACATCCAACTTGTTAGATTGATCAACGAGACTTATGCAAGCTCTTCTTATAATTTTATGATTGATCTCGAAGGAGAGTACAATTTTGACGAAGCGCTTAAATTGGGAACAGAATTAGATAAGAGTTTATTTTTATGGCTAGAAGCACCAATTAATGACAAATTGTTAACCGAGTACAGTACACTCAAGAAAAATCTTAATGTGCCGATTCTGCCGGATGGCTATAGTATTTATTCCCCTGAATTTATTAAAAATGGCATTGAAAAAGATTCTTGGAGTGCAGGCAGGTTTGATGTAACCATCATTGGTGGTATTTCCAAGGCACTCAATCTATTAATTATTGCTAACAATGCCTCTCTTCCAATAGAGATCCAAAGCTGGGGCTACACATTAACTCAAGCGGCTAATCTTCATCTTATGTTAGTGAACTCAAGAACCAGATTCTTTGAAAACCCAATGCCCAGCGATGCCTATGAATTTGGAATCAAGGGTGATAGCTTAGTTAATAAAGGAAAGGCAAATGCTCCAAAAGGTGACGGCATTGGCATTGTAGTTGATTGGAATAATTTAAAAAACGCAGATTTCTATAATAAGGTTAATGCGAAAGTTAATGAGTAAAATAGCAAGAAGAGATTTTATTAATGGTACCCTAATGATTGCCGGCAGCTCTATGCTTCCTGTTAATGGCAGTAGTCAAGCTGTTATGGCGGCACTAGAGCCATCTTATTACCCTCCATCAATTCATGGCTTACGCGGAAGTCATCACGGTTCAAACGAGCAAGCACATGCTCGTGCATGGAACAAACAAACAGATTGGGGCCTAACTTCTGACTTAAAGGAAGAGTACGATTTAGTTGTTGTTGGAGGAGGTATTAGCGGTTTAGCAGCTGCTTATTTTTATCAGCAAGAGCATGGCAGAGACAAAAAAGTACTCATACTGGATAATCACGATGATTTTGGTGGTCATGCAAAACGCAATGAACATGATGTAGAAGGTAATCTTCTTATAGGTGAAGGTGGTTCCGAATCAATTGAGCAAACGCGAGCGCTTAGTGGCGTTGTTCTCAATCTATTTGACGATTTAGGCTTGAATTTAGATCGGTTTAAAATCACGTATGACTCTAATTTTTTCAAAAAACATGGTCTTGGCGCGGCAACTTATTTTAATAAGAAAGTGTTTGGCGAGGATAAGTTAGTAAAGCATCCATATGGGGATTATCCTGGTTTTATGGAGGGGCTATTGAGATCCACACTTTCTTATGAACAAGCTGTAGAAGAAGCACCCTTGAGTAAAAAAGGTAAACAGCAATTATTAAGAGTCCTGCAAGGCAACCCAAAGAAATTAAACTTGCCAAAATCAAAATGGCAGAAATATATACAAACTTATTCTTATTTTGATTATCTAGTAAATACATTAGGCGTTGATGATCCTAGAATATTAACGATGGCTAGGAATTCTGTTGTCGATTATGGAGGAACACCAGATACTATGACCATGCAAGGAGCGATAGAGGGTAGTGCGTTAGGCATGAATGCCGCTGCCTGGAGTGATGCTTTTGCAGAAGGGTCTGCCCCTGTAGATTATATTGATAAAGGTGATGGAACGTATGCAGCAGAAGATCCTTTTATTCATCATTTTCCAGATGGTAATGCGACTATTGCACGGATGTTAGTTAAGAAAATGGTTCCTGAGATTGGGCCCGGGAAAAATGTTGAAGAGATAGTATTATCTAAATTTAACTATGACAAATTAGATTTAGCTAAAAATAATGTTCGAATTCGATTAAATAGTACTGTTGTCAGCGTTAAGCATCTTGGTAATCCACGCAATTCTGATGCTGTGGCAATCAATTATATTCAGGGTAAAAAATCATACGCAGTAAAAGCAAAAAATACTATCTTGGCTTGC
>Ga0208766_1000467_pt1 | contig 22442 bp, 23 predicted proteins | sample ETN01SmetaG_3_FD_185792 | JGI IMG/M metagenome (GOLD analysis project Ga0208766, IMG submission 185792) | Marine microbial and viral communities from oxygen minimum zone, Eastern Pacific Ocean - ETNP2014F12-01SV263 (SPAdes) (version 2) | ecosystem: Environmental > Aquatic > Marine > Oceanic ... | reverse complement strand
GTGTAGGAAGGAAGTACTCTATAAGATGAAATATCCATATTTTAATTACCCATTACAAGAGTTTACTGTGGGTGACGGGAAAAAGATCGTCGAGATGGTCTCGGAAGACGTCGCATTTTGTAAAAACGTAAAAAAGGCTGGATTCGATGTCATGATAAAACCCTCACTCGTCGTGGGACATTTAAAGTCATTGGTCATCTGATTCTAACATCGCGCGTAGTCTCTCCTCGAGGTATTTATCACCCACCGCGACATCTTCGAAATCCAGATCGGGTGTTTCTGGATCAAATATGTCGCCGTGTGTCTCACACAATTGACAGAACCCACCCGGTGGTTCCTCACCCACAGCGTGATTGTGTGTCGGTGGGATCTTCTTCTTTTTCGATTTCAATGGTGGTTTCTTGACCGTCGGCTTGGTTTTTGATGTAGACGCGACGGGACGCGCCGTATAATTGACATGCTTTTTACACGTATCCGTCCCGGGGAACGCGGAGTTTTTGCATCGCGTACCAACGAGTGTCATCGCGCAGCATTTCGATTTTTCTTCAGTTTCTTTTGATTTTTTTGAGTATTTTTTCCTTTTTGGTTGCTGCTGTGTGAGTTCGCAACGAAGTGTTTTAACTTCCTCGGCGAGATCGTGTAACATCTCAATCTGTTGTGTATTGATATTCATCAACTCCTTGATTTGTTCGTCGTGACGACGTTGCATGTCTTTCATCTGTTCGAGGAACATGTCGGTGAGGGTCTTCATCTGCTCTTGAGCCATGATGTTTTTATAATTTTAAGATGATCCAAGCCGACTTAGGTTTTTTTCTTCACGTATTTAAATGATACCCCGTCCGATTTCAACTGTCTTATTCGAGGCGATTCTTATAGGTATATTAACCCTACTTATATACCTAATTGTTTCTAAATATATGAAAGGTCCGGGGGCGCTCGTGGTCGTGGGAGCTCTCGCGCATCTTTTTTTCGAGTATTCGCCGATTGGTAATTTAAATGAGAGGTATTGTAAATATTTATTAAAACGATAGGTATTTAAGTTGTATCAACGCGAGCGCGGCTAATCCTTCATCCACATGTGCCTTACAACAGTCATATTTAGATGATTTACGCAAACACCCGGGATACATACAATTAGGTCTCGTCTTCACTGTCACTCTCGAAGATGACTCTTCGTCCCTTTGGTCGCAGCGGGGGTGGGGTGGTGGGTCTTCGTCTTTCTTGTTGCGGTGGTGTGAAGACCTTAAATTCATCGTCGCTGGATTCCGATTCAGTTTCGGATTCAGTTTCAGATTCACCTTCACCTTCAGTCGAACTTTCTGAATCTGTACTGTATTCCTCATCACTTGGGTAATGGGTGATCGGTAATTCATCCTCCAAGATTGACCAATCGACGTGCTTCTCAATCTCATTATATTTTAAAAATTTCTTCAATTGTTGACGATCTCGAACGCCCCACGTATATTTAGCGATATCAATCCAATAATCAACACCACTCTCCGTGATTACTCTTGGAAATAGAACGACCTCTTGTTCGCATAGCGCGTGATCGTTTGAATATATTCTTTCGGTTTCGCGTTCAACGTAAATATCATACATGTGTTCGAGCATGCCACATTCCCCATCTCTTCTGTATGTATTATCTGCTTCATACCCGAATGTCAAAAAATTAATTTGTCCATAGTCAGTCGCGATCTTTACCGGGTAGATTCCCATGTAACACAAATAATCATCTGAATCACTCGGAATCAAACGGTGGGGAAATGTGTCACCCGCTCTGAGTCCCCAGACTTCACAGTCCGTGCCTGTAAGGTGTGCGGTTAAATCATCCAGGTGTTCGATTCGCTCAAGCGATGTAGAGTTTTTGATGAGCTCGGTCGACAGATTCAACATTGTTTCTTATATTTGAGTATCGGTTCATTCGTTTAAGTAGATTAAAATTCAATCCTGTGTGCCAAATTCTTACCAAATGTCTTTTCCTTAAAGATTTGCTCATGGTGTTTAAATTCCTCTATTCTCTGGATAGATTCGTTCAGTCGTACCTGAACCTCGAGCAATTTATCATTCGATACGAAATCTTCATATGGTTTGAATCTGTAGTCCCACGTATCAAATTTACAATAAAACAAAGCCTTTTCTAAATTTTTTTCTTCTATATTCTTTGAAAATATAAGTTCGTTTGAGAAACGCGTGTATTCATTTAATCGCTCGAGAAATTCTTCTCGTTCGATGGATTCCTTCTTTTCTTTGATGAGTTTTATAGAATCGATGTGTTCATCCGCGCGACCGTTTCCAAATATTTGATGGACTCGCATGTCTCGGAGTAATCCACCCAATTGTGTTGAGTTTAATTTCTCGATTAGATTTTTGATATTCTTTTTGAAAATTGAATTTTGCTTTGGTTTGCGCTTGGATCGCAGAGTTCGTCTAATACCAAAATCTGATCGAATCGGTACCCTCGAGGATGTCATTTTAATCACAAACGTTTGATTTCTTTATATTGACCCACGTAAAAAAACGACGCGGAGCGTTTTTAGCGCGCGACCAGTTGAAATCGTCCGCGAAATCACGTAATCTTTCGGGAACATGTCTCACATATGTAATAACGTCCTTTATAATCTTATATGTCGTTGTGGCCATGAACGCGTAGTAGATCATCTCGGGTTGATATAACCACCACATTCGTATATGTGACACATGTCCATTTTTTTTATCTTGATTTAATACAGGATGAATTTAACCGATCTAAACGATGTTCCACACAAGGTTCAATATATTACCATTGATTCTGTTCATGTAAAACCACATACTGGAACGGAGCCATCAAATTCGCGCCACACACCCATGACACTCGATCTAGATTTGAATTCTAACATTCATTTCGAAGGCATGACAGATGTCATCGGTTTAAAAGTCGTCGAAGCGTATTTCATGCAAGTCGGTGGCTCTGGAACTCGAGACAGTGGGATCGCAAGACTCATAGATATCGTGTGCCCCCAGATTCCCACAGCCGCGCAGTTGTTAACGACTAGGGGACATATATTGGCGCGGTGCCCACTCGAGAATAACGCGGTCCAACAGAACGACGATTATGCATTCGATAAACAGGCAAAGCTCATGACACGTAAAACAAATTATTTTAACCCCATCGCGATCAAACGCTTAGATTTTTCATTCTATCAGCTTGCTGGACACGATACATATCAAGGTCTAGTCAATTCGCGTGAATGGTCTATTACATTAGAGATCACGACGATCGACACGAAAGAGAAACCAAGAAATAAAGATAAACAAACACTCGACGCGTTACATCTCTTGATCGATAGAATCGATAATTTGAATCATAACGTTAAGAAATTACCGGATTCAGAGGAATTAGAAATAGCTAGAAAGGAAACAATGAAATACCCTTTTAGCTACTTGGTTTTGTTAATATCTTTGATTATCGGTGGATTCATGTATATGGGACGAAAGGCATCTACGCCGCAGCCTTCTTCACTACCTTCTTCTTTACGACCTTTGGCTTAACCACCGCTGGCGCTGGCGCTGGCGCTGGAGTTGGCGCTGGAGTTGGCGCTGGCGCTGGCGCGGACGTGCCACCGATTTCATCCACCAATCGAATAAGTGTCTTGTACACATGGTCCTTATTCAATCGGCACGATTCGAGCTCTTCGACTAATTCATTTCGGAGAGATTGCATTATATATAATGTATATAAAGAATAAAATCTATTTGAATCTAATGCTAGTCATCGGACCAACGCTCCTGAGTGGCATCGGTCAGCATGCGAAAAAGTACGCTGATATATTACATGCGGAATATGTACAATTTAATCAAGACATCCCGGAATGTGATGAAGCTTTTATATTCGCGCTACCCACCGATTATGATATAGAGATTATCAAAACACTTAAAAAAAGAATAAAAAAACTGCACTGCATGACGGTCTGTGAAACAGAAACTGTTCATGAAGACTACGGTAAACTCTTCGAGCTCTTCGATCGGATCGCCGTCCCGAGTGAATTCTGTAAGAAAGTGTTTTCAAGACAGTTTAAAAATACATCGTTTTATGTGATTCATGCCCACTTACCAAACGATAAGTCACCGTATGTGTTTTATCATATCGGCAATATAATGGACCCTCGAAAAAATTTTAGGGATATTTTAGAGGCGTTTATTCGATTAAATAAACCCGACGCGAAATTGATTGTAAAGGCGACATGTAATCAACCGGTGAAAATAGATTTACCAAACGTTGAAGTGATTAATGGATTATTACCCGACGATGATATGGATAAAATACACCGAATGTCCGATTGTTATGTAAATTTTTCGAATTCCGAAGGTGTCGGTATGGGGGCTGTCGAAGCCGCAATTCGCGATAAACCTGTTATCATAACGGATTATGGCGGCGCGCCGGAGTATGTGAAAACACCGTATACTATATCATGTGAATTGCAAGAGTTGCAGAATGACGATTTCTTGTTTAAGAAGGGCATGCAATGGGGCAAACCCAACAAGGAACAACTCTTGGAGTTCATGGAGGATGCGTACGAGAAACGATTGAGACACATGGATCACCATTTTACGAAAAACCTCGTCGGCGGCAGTAGTATATTAAAGGAATTCATCGTTAATATGATTGGACGCGAGGACGATCAAGCCGGTCAAGATAGCCCCCGAGGCTAGGCTCCCGCGTTGGGAGATAAGCATGGCGATAATGTCGTCAATAAATTTGATATTGGTCGGCTGTTTGACCTTCTCACTGACGAACCACGCGATGATGAGATAGAGCGCCATGGCGATAGCGACCGGACGTAATGTTTCCTGGTCGAACATTGTTATATTACATAAATATTTTTATTATACCCGAGTATGCTTTCTACAGTAATTTCCGCACACAGCCTTAAACTTACATGGTTTCCCTGATAGAGTCAAGGCTCTGCATATGTTTCGCGTGTCGACATTTTCCGATTCTAAAATTTTATTTGTCATGATAATTTGACGATCTTTCTTCCTCTGGTCATACTCTTCGTATTTTTGTTTGATTCGAAAAATCGCTCGCTCCAATTTATCGGTCTGATCCATGATTTACTTTAAAAGTTCTAGTTTTAAAGTAAAAAATTGTGACTTAGGTTTAGTTTTTAATTATTTTTTAGAAGTAAGGTATAAGACTGATACTAAACTTATAACGAGTACGGCGGACATGATTCCACCACCGATCTTTTGAGCTTCGCTCGCTTTGCGTTTTTGGGCCATTTTGTTGTACTGTATGTTAGATTTAAAATTACGATGCCGCATTCCTCACTAACTCGTGCCATTCATAGAAATCATTAAGATTATTTCGTAAATTGGAATTTGTTAATCCTTTTATCATTCCCAAAATTTGCGACTTCACGTGAGACACGTGACCGTTTCTGACTACTTCTCTTAATGCAAGCCTAATGACCCTCCTCTTTTCAAGTATTTTCTTTTGATTTTCCTTTTTTGAATTACTATTATTTGGGCGCATATTTAATGGTCGCTCATATTTATCAAATTTTGACAAATATGTAGTCACCGTCTCTGGTAATTTATAGAGGGGGACTATCGCTCGCGCTGGAAGTCGACCTTTAAGAGTGGTGTCATATAATTGTGAAACAATAAAGGGTTTTGTTTCCATAAATTTTATGTGATGAGGTTTGAACTTTCCGTCTACATACGCCGTATAGTAATCGCCACCCCGTCTGTGTCCAGAAATGAGCAGTTCCCTTCCGGTAACCTCGTATATCAAAGCAAGTTCCTTTATTTGTTTCTCGGTTGTTATATCACCTTTTCTTATACCACGCTTTATCGTCTCAAATATGTTCGACCGCGCTAAATAATCTTTATTCTTAATTTTCATTAATGTATTGACTTTGGATTCGAGAACCCTTCTATTCATAATTTGCTTTATTATCCCTTTTGTCGCGTTTGTGGGTGGATACGCTTTTATGTCATTCTTACTAAACTTGTTTCGTGTCAGTGGAGATGTGAAGAATGGGTCGTTATTTTCTCGTACTTCTCGACGGCGCGACACTGGGAGAGTTTCAGCTGATTCAACTAATCCATTAAGAAATCGGCGATCCCACACGTGTTTAATCTTACCATTTCTCGTCAAATCCGTTAAGAGGAAGACCCTCTTATTTTTGGGAATTTTACTCTTTTTAGATTCCGCCATACCTTTATTTAACCATGAAACCACGTTTTTGTTTTCATTATTGGGTTTATTGTTTTTGTTATTGTTATTGTTTTTGTTTTTATTCTCAAGATTCTTCAACATTTTTTCATACGTTGAAACATTCACGGTTTTCGGTTTCCTACCCGGACTTGATGGGCCGGGACCATTATTGTTAAAATTTAATCTACGGGGTTGAATATTATTCGCGAGATTCGCAAGCTGAGTGGGGATACTTTGCGTACGACCGACGGCAACGTCTCGGCGAAATCGACGACTGACGGCCGACATACCCTCCTGATTTGAATTCGAGTTATACCTAAAATTCCTATTAAGACCGGGACCATTTTGGGGGAATAACCTGATCGGACTGAGAGGCTGTCGTCTGGATGTCCTAGATGATGCGGAATTGGGAGTTTCAATCACGACTGAGTTATTGTTATTATTCGAAGCTGTCATCTGATATACCCAAACATATTTTTCAAAGATACCTACCTTTGATTGTCAAAAACAGCTTAAGTAAATGACACATGATCATGAATATAGAAAATGACTGAGAGTGTCGAAAAATTGACACACGTCGAACATATACTGAAGAGACCCGATTCGTATGTCGGTCCAGTAGCCCGAGTGGGAGAACAGTATTGGGTCAAAGATGGTGATGGGTTCGAAAGAAAAACACTCGTATACGCGCCCGCGCTTCTTAAGATTTTCGATGAAATTTTGGTCAATGCGATCGATAGGAATTCACTACATCCCAAACATGTAACGTCTATTTCTATAGATATCGATAAGGAAACGGGTGAGGTGACGATTGAAAATAACGGTCCACTCGGTGGTGTGTGTGTAAAAATGCATGAAAAAGAACAAATTTGGAATCCTGAGCTTGTTTTTGGACATTTGCTCACGAGTACGAACTATGACGACACACAGGAACGTGTCGTCGGTGGTAGGAATGGATATGGGGCTAAATTGACCAATGTATATTCATCGAAGTTTTCTGTAAAAATAAAAGATCCTGAGAACAAATTGATATATACACAGGAATGGTCCGATAACATGAAGACGTGTAAGCCGCCAAAAATGCGCAGTTATTCGAGCGCGACCTCGAGTGTGTGTGTTAAATTTATTCCGGATTGGTCGAGATTCGGTATGAAGAAAATGGACGATCATATCTATAAAATATTCGAAAAAAGGGTGTATGATGCGAATATCTGCACGACACCCGGGTGTAAGGTTAAGTTCCGGGGTTCAGCTTTACCTAAAACATCATTTGACGCGTATGCGAAGATGCATACAAAGAGCGATGAGATTCGAATGTTTACATCGGATCGATGGAGTGTGTGTGTCGTCCCCGCCGACGATGGGTTTGAGCAAGTATCATTCGTCAATGGCATCTGCACCACGAAGGGTGGTAGTCATGTCGATCACGTCGCGAGCGTTCTCGCCGCTGGTATCATCGACGAAATGGCTAAAAAAATCAAACTCAAACCACAACAGGTTAAAAATGCGTTCATGTTATTTGTAAAATCGACACTCGTCAATCCTACGTTCAGTAGTCAAGTGAAGAGTGAATGCACACTAAAGCCACAAAATTTTGGGAGTAAATTTGAACCACCAAAAAAATTCATAAAAGATATTTTGAAAACGAGCGTTCAAACAGAACTCATGGCGCTCTCGAAATTTAAGGAAATGAAGGAATTACAGAAGACAGATGGCGCGAGGAAATCGAGAATCACAGGCATTCCAAAATTGGATGACGCCAATAAAGCTGGGACAAGCGATTCATCTAAGTGTACGCTGATCATCACAGAGGGTGATTCCGCGAAGACACTGGCTGTTGCCGGTTTATCGATCGTTGGACGGGATCACTACGGCGTATTTCCGCTGCGCGGTAAATGTAAAAATGTTCGAGACGCGAGTATCAAACAGCTCACAGAAAATAAGGAATTCAGTGATCTCAAAAAGATTCTTGGGTTGCAGCAGGGTAAAGTGTATACATCCCTCAACGAATTGCGATATGGTCGTCTCATGATCATGACGGACGCGGACGCGGATGGATCACACATCAAGGGTTTGGTATTGAATATGATACACTACTTTTGGCCAAGCTTACTCAATTTAAATTTCGTTGTAAGCATGGTCACCCCAATCATCAAAGCGACCAAAGGGTCTGAGACGCGGTCGTTCTACACAGATTCTACATTTAGACATTGGTACGGTGATGGCAAAATTGGTTGGAAAATTAAGTATTACAAGGGTCTTGGTACCTCAACGTCGGTTGAAGCCAGGGAATATTTCAAAAATATCGCGAAGCTCACGGTTCAATTCAAGACAGATACACACACCGATGATTCACTTATTTTGGCGTTTGATAAAACAAAGGCGGATGATCGGAAAACTTGGTTACTTGAAAGTACAGAAAAAAATTCAAATGAATTGGAAGTTCCCTATGGCAATGTGAGTGATCTCGATATAACAGATTTTGTACACAAGGATCTTGTGAATTTCAGTCTCGCCGATTTGAAGCGATCTATCGCACACGTGTCAGACGGTCTCAAACCATCACAGAGAAAGGTCATGCACGCTTGTTTCAATAAAAATTTGACACACGAGATGAAGGTAGCTCAACTCGCGGCGTATGTATCAGAAAAGACATCGTATCACCACGGCGAAGTGTCGCTCGCCGATACGATCGTGAAGCTCGCGCACGATTTTGTTGGTTCAAACAATGTCAATCTCCTCGAGCCGTGCGGTCAATTCGGAACTCGGTTAATGGGTGGGAAGGATGCCAGCCAGACGAGGTATATTTTTACCAAGCTTACGAAGGACTCGAGAAAGCTCTTCGACCCGAGGGATGATGCGATCCTCAAGTATCTCGATGATGATGGAAAGCCCATAGAACCGGAATACTTTGTTCCCATCATACCAACTGTTCTTGTGAATGGCACTGAGGGTATCGGTACGGGGTTCAGTTGTTATATTCCACCCTTCAACCCACGAGATATAAGCGCTAATATCGAACGCGCGCTGTCTGGTGAAGATCTCGTGCCGATGAAACCGTGGTTCAGGGGGTTCAAAGGAAAAGTGTTCAAATCAGATGGAAGTTGGATTACGGAGGGTGTTTGGACGTCAACCAGTAATAACAAAACCATACACGTGACAGAACTCCCACCCGGGCGATGGACACAGGATTACAAGGAACATTTAGATAATCTCGTGGAGAAGAAGATTATTTCAAATTACGTGAATAATAGCACCACGGAAAATGTCGATTTCAAAATAACTGGCTATTCTGGCAAGGATTTGAACAAGGATTTAAAATTACAAAAACCGTTTCACGTGAGCAACATGCATCTCTTCCATCCGAAGAAGGGGATCTGTAAGTATAAAAGCCCAGAAGAGATTTTAGTTGATTTCGTAGAAATCCGGATCGATACATATAAGAAGAGAAAAGCATTCCTGTTGAAGTCTCTCGAGCAAAAATCCACCAAATTGGAAAATATGTCTCGCTTTGTGAACGCTGTGATTAGCGAAAAAATAATCGTTTTCAAACGAAAAAAAGCAGACCTCGAAAGCGAAATATCTAAAAGCTATGTCAAGATAGATGGCTCATATGATTATTTATTAAATATTAGGACCTATCAGTATACCGCAGAAGCGGTTCAAAACTTGACCGAGGAAGCTATAAAGACCAACAGGGAATTAGAAATTCTTGCGAAAACGTCACATCTGACCATGTGGAAAAATGATTTAAAAATATATAAGCAATAAGTAGTATGTGCGATAGAACTGGACCACACACAGGGGCAGAGATCTGTTTAGCCGCAATTGGGGCACAGGACTTACACCTTCTCTCAGATGATCCAAATAGATCCCTCTTTAAATATAATCCAAAACGACATTCAAATTTTAGAAAATATCATAGAAGTCACACAATCAGTAGGACCGAACCCCTCACCGCGGCAAACCAATGGCCATTGAATCAAACCATCAAAGTTCAATACGACCCGCGCTCCATGGGCGATTTGCTATCAAACATGTATATAAAGATCGAAATTCCAGCGCTACCGGATCAGGACGAGATTGGGGTTACGAATGGAAAAGCTTATAGATATTCTGATATATTAGGTCGACATCTGTTCAAATCGATCTCGATGAATGTAGATGAAATGACTCTAGAAAAATACCAAGACGATTGGGGATTCATTCATGATAAGCTATACGCGGATGTATCTGAAATAAATACACAGAGTTATTCGTTAAATAGAGGTATGTATGAGGGATTCTTTATGAATAATACAGACGCGAGTCTTAATTTCGATAAGACTACGACGACGTTGATGATTCCTATCCCATTCTTTTTTTCTAGAAATTACGAGAGTGACGATTACGAGACGAACGAGCCCGGTCGACCATTTTTTCCATTGTGTGCCATCAACAAACAAAAGTTGGAATTTATATTTGAATTTAGACCGGATACATTTTTCACGGATGTGTCCGTTGCGCCTAATATAACGAGCACACAGTACAGTAATTTAACGGAGAAAGAGAAATCATTTTACGATCCCAGTGGCTCGGGGTATAAGTTCAAATTACACTTTGATAAATTTGAAATTATAACCGAAGAGATCACACTCGAGCCATACGAACGCATGTATTACACGAATCAAGAATATAAAATGATTACGGATATATTTATTAAACACCCGACCGTCGATACAGCGGGAGAGGATAATGTAAAATTAGATTTAGTTCCTAAGAATCGCGTCAAGAGTTTTCATTGGTTTTTCCGAAATGTCAGATATGAAGATGAAAATGAACCTCACGGGAAATTTAATTCCGGTTTTCCTATCACGGACGAGGTTCGGTGGCTGAAATATACATATATTCAAAATAGATTCAACATGACATCGCGCGATAGTTATGTACGAAATATCGATAGTTTAAGTGATGACATCATGACCAAAGCAAAAATATTTATAAACGGTGAAGACTTACCAAATTCTATATCGAATGATAATTTATATTTTAAAACTTGTATTCCAGTCCTACATAGAATCTCGGTTCCACCACAAAATATTTACACGTATACCTTCTCTATGTTTCCGCGTAACGTTGAACCATCGGGGAGTATCGATTTTGGAAATATAAAATCGAATCGAACGTATTTGTCGTGTGATATCGATCCCTCGATCCATGCCTTGTCACAGGTGTATAGACTGAATTTATATTATAAAGCGTATACGACATTCACATTTAAAGATGGTTATTTAGATGTAAAAGGAGATACTCTTCAATACGGAAGTATGAATTCGGAATTGGATTTAGAAGGAGATGGAACGAATGCGATTGATTGTAGAATTACTTATTAAATATAGAAGTTTTGTTATCTCTAATATAAGAAATTATATCGTTCTTAATACACCACTTGATAAAATTGAGCTGTGCGACAGTCGTATGAATTTTATCATTTGTATCCGGAATAGTATATTCTATTTTATCACATCTACAGAATGGATCGAATAATTTTTTGCTATATCCGTCTAATGTGCTCTTATACGCGCAATGAACGTTCATGAGTTTACCATCGGCAGTTTTGTGAATTGATAATCCATTTCTCTTCGAGTAATTGGTGATAAACCATTCGAGATTTCGTAGAGAGATTCCACCCGATTTATTTAGTATATCGACCAGGGTCTCGCGGTGCTCGGGTGTTTTATAAAATGTGTCAATGTGATTCAATAGGATTTCTGATTTTTTCATTTATTAAATTACGATTCATTTCCTTAAGCTCCTTTACCATCTATTCCTTAATTATCAATTCACTACTAGACATTTCCCGGGCAAACGCCGATGTCCCGGGTAAACCACCCGTCGTGGCACTCTGATCTATATTTGTCGTCGGGTGCGGTGCCATTTCTCTATGAATAAAACAGTAATTCCCATATTGATGGAGAGCCTTATTGTTACATGGATTGCCAAGTTTGTTATATCCCATACACAGATTGTGTGGATTTGGCATGTACTTATTTAAAACCGTCCGAGGTATCTGCAACTCTTCATTCAGTTTTTTACAAAATTCCTGCATTCGACGATGTACCTCTTTTTCAACTTCATCTTGATACGTCACCGTCAATGTCTTCGAGAATTCCGCGGGATCTTCGTTATCCTCCGAGAGCGCTTGGATCACCAGATTCATTCGCTTCTTCCATAATTTTTCATGTTCGCGCCCGATGAGGGTTATCAGTTTATTCGATGGTTGAACGCGCTCCCTACGATTCGATTTATGTGTAGTGCTCATGTCTGACTTATTAAATAATAGCCTCTATTTTTTAAATAGCTCATCGATCGGTGTCTCTGGTTTTTTCTTTGGTCGTCTCTTTGGTTTTATCTTGGTTAATAACTCTCCAAATATTTCTTCCTTCGGGTCTTCAAAAAGTGGTTCTAGAAGATCACACACCGGATTCAAAAATTTGTTCATGAAATAATACTCATTGTCAATCGGAATACCATGTTCCTTCGCATACTTTGGATCTTCTGATTTTTCGAATGCTTTCGCTTTGGGATCATCAGTCTTCGTCAAAACATACGGTACTCTATCCCCGGATTGTGGCTCGGAACCCGGCTGTCTTTCGCGCATTTTACGAACAACTTGAACGTGCGCTTGATTGATGTTGCGTATATCAGGGCTGTTTATAGATACACCCACCCCCTTTACCTTGTACGTATCAGACAGTCCTTGTGAGAGTGTGAGCTTCTCGATCGGAACATCACCCTCGATGAGTTCGATGGCTCTCTGAAGCGCCAACGCCTTTGGTGCTTCAGTGTCATTGCTCTCGAGGACGACGTCCAGTAGCTCTTTCGACACCTCCCGAACATGAGCGGTGTTGTCGCGTCTCACGAGTTGAAGCCCCTTTACATCTATGTAATCCATATTCATGGTACCATCCTTCCCCTGCGTCCACAATTTAGCGGCGTATCGCTTCTTCGAATAGAGGAAATAGGGCATGTAAACCTTTTCTAGTTCAAGGTTATTTGGCTTTTTGAAAAGTCGACTACACTCTTCAGCAGCTCTCTCACCAACTTCCCAGCTGTAGGCAATCGCTTCCTCACCTTTGCGATCACCCACATCAAACTCAACCATGACAGAGTCCGTGTCACCATACCTTACCTTTGAACCAGGGAAGTGCTTTTCCACGTACGCCTTCGTCTCATCGATCATGCTACGACCTTTCGTCGTCACAGTAGACGCGATATTAACACACGGCAACATACCCTTGCCAGCTCCGGTAAAACCGTACACGGAATTCATACTTATTTTATAAGCGAGCTGCTTACCATTATACATCGCTTTGAGGGCGCCTGTGGACACCGCCATGTCCTTCTTCGCTTGTTTTCTGAACTGTTTCAATTCAAGTAAGATACTGGGGAGGAGAGATGGGACATCTTGTGCGAATTTACAGGTGCGCATCGTCGGTGGTTGTCCCTCAATCTTACTCGGCACCGGTATATCAAAGCTTTCATAAGTGACTCCTTCAATGTTCTCATATTTTGGATCCATAACAAGGGATGAATAACACAGATTGTGTGCCATCATGATCGACGGGTACAGCCCTTCGAAATCGAGAGCAGTGATAGGAGTATAATACGCACCTTTTTGTGCGTCGAGAACCGTGGCGCCTTGATATCCTTGATCTGGCAGCGCGCCGTATTGAATCGTGGGAACCATGAATCCCAATTCTCTCGCCTTCTTTGTCAGTTGACTGAACACCTTGATTTGCTGTCCCCTCTCGACCAAGTAACACGCGGGCACCCACGTAGCCTTTGCCATCTCGAGCAAATTTACAAGGATTGATAATTTCGAGAGTAAACGATGTGGGAGTAATGTATCCTTTATACAGTACTCTGCGACCTGTCTCAACGCGATTGGGTCCTCTTCCCTATATCTTTTGAACATCTCTTTAGCTGGCATGTCGATCTTGCTATCCCCGAGGTATAGCTTCGCCACGTTATCGAGTTTATATGAATCGAGGTTGTACCCGCGTTTAACTTCATGGAATAAATCAAAAATAAAACGACCCGGCATCGGTAACATTTTAAGAAAGTTGTCCCCCAACGCGCTCGACGACAGTTTTTTACGAACCAATTCACACGCGTGATTTTTTCGTTTACTCATCTGAAAGAATTTATGTGAACATTTTGCGATTATACCTCGTTTTATAATGTATTCAAGATCAAACCCAAAGATGTTCCAGCCCGTTATTATATCGATATCATTCTCGCATACATACACTTGAAAAGCCTCCAACATTTCTCGCTCTGTATCGAAACTCACGATGTTACATCCATCTAAATTGGAATCTGTCTGTTTATAACAGAAACATGTCTTATCATATGGTTCATCTTCTCCATATTTACACAGGCTGACGGCTATCTGAAAACATGCATCGCCGGTCACGTCTGCGTCGGGGAATTTACCAGTCGAACTGTTACATTCGATATCCAGGGAAGCTACCACAAATGGTGCCGTTTCCGGTTTTTCAACCGGTTTTAATTTTTTCCATTCATTACAGAAAAGATCAATGTCAACGTTCGCGTAGTACCCGGGCTCACACGACTCCTCCGCCTCCATCCAGCCCGTGGATTGAATTCCAGTGCGATGCATCAGGCGAAGAACAGGGTCTAGATTTGATTCGTATATCTTCAATTTAGAATTTTCATCGGGGAGGGGTCGCCTCAACCGACCCGCGACCATTTTTCTAGCAGCGGCGGTATAACAGAACAATTGCATGTACGCAAATTTTTCATTATTTTGAAAACCCCAAACATCTTTTCGATGAATGACATTGTACGATTTCAAACAATCGGGACATGTTTTATTAATTTTATTATAAATCACCTGAAGTCTCTGTGTGTTGATATTTTTTGGAAGCTTTATAAAAAAATATGGAGAAAGATGAGTCGTCACACATACAGATTTTCCATCCTCAGTTTTGCCAAATATACTAATCTCGTGTCGGTCTTTATCGTCCCGTGATTCCCAGGTGAGAGCTTGGAAGACCACCATTAGTACGATATCGAGCCAAATTTTTAATATCATTTAATAATAATAATGTCAGCTGCGCTTGTCGAACTAGTATCGGTGGGTGCCCAAGATGCCTACATAAAGGGCGATCCTCAGGTCAGCTTCTTCAGGCAAAATTTCAAACGTCATACAAATTTCGCACTCAAACCAGAACGATTGGATTACATCGGCACCTTCGGCGGTGGCAAGGAAGTTGTGATCCCAATCAAATCCAAGGGGGATTTACTCTCCTACATCTGGATTGAGAGCCCAGGAATCGCGATGCCGGGTAATTCAAACTCAACCGCTGGTATATATAGACATAGCGAGGCGCCAACTGAATTTTCTCTTTACATTGGTGGACAAGAGGTTGTCCGTCTCGATTCCATGTTCATTCAAGGTGTTCACAACGTACTCTACCAGGAGAATCAAGCGCGTTCGACCACAACTCTATGCTTAGGTGAGCTCAAACAAAACGGTACGACTACTAATAATAACCTTGGTGACCACTACCGAATCCCATTCTTCTTCAGCGAGGATTGGACCAAGGCCCTCCCATTGGTCGCGATGCAGTACCACGAAGTTGAACTTCGAATCAAGTGTCGCCCAACCCTGGGTGATCTCACACCAAAGGTCTACGGCATGTATGCGTACCTCGACACGGCCGAGCGAGAACACTTTACATCGACCGATCATGAAATCTTAATCACACAAGTACAATACCAGCCAGCCTCGAGGACTGATAATTCCATCGATCTTACCTATTTCAACCACCCAGTCAAAGCTTTGCACTTACTCAACGGACGCGGCGCAACGCAAGCTTGGACGAATGCGAATCATTTCAGGTTCGATACAGGGTCCCTGTATATCAACGGTCTCGCGCTGTATGAAAACATGTCAAGTTTATTCTACCACACTGTTGTGCCTGAAAACCACTGTTCTATTCTCCCAGATGACCTGTTACAGACGACGGCCGTATATACCTGGCCATTTTGCCTAACCATGAATAAATCGCAACCATCGGGTACGCTAAACTTTTCTAGGATCGATAACGCTAAATTAACACTGGATGGAGTAAACGCCGGCAACGGGTCGGATAATCATAGAGTATACGCTGTAAATTACAATATTTTAAGAGTCAAGGATGGCATGGCCGGAGTCGCGTTTTCGAACTAAGCACCGGACCAACCAAAGCCATTATCACCTCTCTCCGTCTCGGTTAATTCTATAACTTCTTCAATTAACGGCGTTTCACACCGTTCTAAAATCATTTGAGCTATTCTATTGCCCTTCTTAATTTCGAAATCTTCGGATCCAAAATTAAAAAGAACAACCACCAGCTCGCCCGTAAAATCGGGATCCACGACTCCCGCACCGGTTTGAATTCCATATTTTAGAGTCATGCCAGATCTAGGTGCTATTCTTCCGTACACACCCGGAGGTAGAGTCGCACACACACCGGTACTGACAATACGCCTATCCATCGATGGTACTGTAATGTCTTCCATGCTATATAAATCATAGCCGACCGAATGTGGCGACGTACGCGTCGGTATGACAGCATCGGGGTGTAATTTTTTTACACGAAGAGTCATTGTTCATTGTCAATACTACGTTTAATTTCTTTAATTAAAGAATTTATTCATGTTAAAATCACAATGAAGTTATCCTACGCCATATGCGTGTGCAACGAATCGAGGGATTTGTACTCACTCATCTCCTTTCTCAAGAAGGTCATCGACCAAGAGGATGAAATTAATATTCTAATAGATTCAAAGCACGTCACCCAAAACGTACGACGAGTCATCGACTATTTTAAAGACGATGTCGTGACACACGAACGCGAATTCGATGGAAATTTTGCGACGCATAGGAACTATCACATTTCAAAATGTACGGGTGATTTTATATTTATAATAGACCCAGACGAAATGCCAAAAGAAAAATTAATAAAAAATGTTAAGCAAATGTTAACCGATATGGACGCGGATTTACTCATGGTTCCTAGAATAAATATTTCACACGGGTTCACACAAAAATGGATCGAGGATTGTAAATTCGTACTAAACGAGGTTGATTGGATAAATTGGCCAGATTATATATGTAGAGTATTTAAAAATTGCGAAACTATAAAATATGGAAGCGAGCTACACGAGAATGTTGTGGGCGCGACAAAGCCATTTGGTCTCAAAGCAGATCCAACACTGGCGATTTGGCACATTAAAACGGTCGATAAACAAGATAATAGATGGGATGCCGATGGCAATTTTAAACTCCCCGAAGACGCAGATAATCTTTATGACACTTTAATGTAGATACAATTTGAACGGCCGTCATGCCAGGGAATAATGGTAAGCTTACACAACGCTTACAAAATTCCGTGGCATTGTCACAACGCCGGTAGAATTTTTCGAAACATTTTAGATTAGGTAGGGCGAATGGGTAGTGTATTCCCGTTTGAATTCCCGCGTTAGTCATGTAATTAATATACTCTTGTCGATCATCCACCAAAGTATAAAAGACGTGGTACACATCATTTCCCATTGTGTTTCGTTTTGGGAATGTAGAACCCGACTCGTATAATTTTGCCAAAGTTCGTCGCGCGCTCGTCCACTCGTCTAGGTGTTTGAGCTTCGTCTCGAGGAATAGCCCTTGAATCGCATCCATTCGACTGTTAATGCCATCGGTGGGATGTTCATATTTGTTATCGGCACTCGAGCCAAGACTCGCGTATCGCTTCATGTTTATCGCCAGTGTTTGATCATCCGTTATGCACGCGCCGGCGTCGCCGAGTGCGCCCAGATTCTTACCGGGATAAAAGGAGAAGCACCCGATCACACCTGTTCGTCCGACATTTGTTCCGTGTGCTTGCGCGCAATCTTCGATGATCGGTATTCCCAATTTTAGAAGAGGTTCGATATCTACGACTTGACCATAGAGGTGTACCGGAATCACACAATCTACATCTCGGACCTCTCGCGTTAGCATGAGTCCGGTATTAGGATCAATATCGATAAACACAGGTATATGCCCCGCGTTTACCACTGCCATCGCTGTAGCAGCATACGACACGGCCGGCACCGCGATTTTCGAACCGGGTGTAAGCTCGAGTGCTTTTATAGCGATATACAGTGCGTCCGTACCACTGTTACACGTAACACAGTGTTTTGAACCGGTATATTTTTTAAACGCTTCTGCGAATACCGCATCACCGACAAAGTTTGATGTACGCAACGCGCGATCGAGGGATTCATGGAATTCTTGAATCAATGGCGCGTGAATCAAAGATAAATCATTATATGGCACTTTCATTATTAAAGAATAAACGTGAGTACTCTTTAATTATGACAACTATTATCATTGGACTAGGATATTTTGGCAAGATACTTAAATCTAAATTACAAAAATTAAATCATGAAGTAATCACAGTCGACCCATATAATAATTCGGCCGATTACAGTCACATCGACGATGTTCAATTTAACGAATACGATTCTCACGTGTTCGTTGCCACACCCGCGAGCACACACCACGCGGTTTTGTTAGAATTATTTTCATTGGGTGTGAAGAACATTTGGGTGGAGAAGCCAATTTGCCCATCACTCGACGACACTTTAGACATTTTCGCGAATAAGCCCGATGATACGTTTTTATATTGTGATTTTACATGGCTACAACATGCCGCTGTTAAGGCGTTGGGACAGTGTAAACAAGTAAAACATATCGAAATGAAGTGGTTGAACAACGGCACGATGATCCCAAAAGATGTAAATATAGTTGAGGACTTGGCGATACATCCCATTTCGATTCTTATGTTTCTTCTCATGAAATCCAAGAAGACAATCGATAATATACACATGCCATACGCGAACGATGCCTCTATTTTTATAAATGGGTCGTGTGGTGATATTACATTTAATATTGAAGTAAGTAACAGTTCAATGAAAAAATCAAGATCGATTGGGATTTATACCGTGGATAATGTATATAGATGGTCTTCGGAAAACGAATTCTATATAGAAAATATAGGGTATATTGAAAAGACCGATGCGATCGAGGCAAATATTATGTGTTTCATGAATCGAAATTCAATCGGATATCCCCTCGATATCGCTCGAACGCTTGAATCCGTCAATAAATCGTATCGCACGTTCAATTAAATCGATTCTTTCGAGCGCGGTTAAGTTCGATCGTTCGATTCCTATCATGTTTACTTTAATAGGTCTAGCGGGGACGCCCGCCCACACGATACCATCGGGTGATTTTCCCTTGAAGAATCCATTTGCACCCACTACACAATACTCACCCAACTCGGAGTCTTGGTGTATCGACGCGTTCATGCCGATGTGTGAATATTTGCCAATTTTTACGAACCCAGCGATGGACGCGCCGGGATTCACCTGAACGCCGTCATCTATATGACAATCATGTCCTATGAACGCGCGGTTCATTATATAACAATCATCACCAATGTGTGTAATTTTTTCGGTCGGTTTGTTTATTATGACACCTTCGCGTATTATTGTGTGTTTTCCAATGTATACGCGACCGTGGGGATTTGATTCATGCCCTTTCCAGTCAGGTTCCGTGATCATTTACAGGTAATGTATTGTATTCTTTAAGTCAATGGTTGGTACGAATCACTACCCGGTCTGTTGTAATACGCTGGGTGTGGATTGTAATTACGTCCATTCCCTGTATGTGTATAAAACGCGTTACCATCGGTTTGATAGATTCTATTCCTGTTATGATCGACATAATTGGTCGCCGCCGCGCGCGCCCTATTGGTGTAATCGTATATCATGCCTGGCGCGTTCCGGCGAAGATTCTTTGCCATGGTGAATGCCTCCCGTTTGAATTGTCCAGCGGCAGACTTTGCCATGCCTTTCGCCATTCGTTTTGCCATGGTTTTGGCAGCGCCCTTCGCGAAGAGTCCTAGTATAGGTGCCGGCATTATACGTATTATGATTATTTTAATTAATAAAGTGGTTCATGGAGACCCTCTCTCTGAGATCTCATACGTTTAGATTTATCTGGACCTTCCCTGCGTTCGATTTCAAATAATAATTCTTGGGCACTCACACCCGTTTTATTTCTAATTTCTATAATATTTCTTCGTTCGACGTACATATCATACGCTATGTTTCTCAAACGTTGTTTTAAAGTATCATATCGTATGCCGTAGATTTCACAAATTTCCATGTTTGAATATCCTCTTGTTATGTGGTCTAATACTCTATCATCAAATTCTGGGCTGTTCCACAGGTTATCTTCCGAGGATTTAAATTTAAATATGCGTCGAAAAATGTTTTTGATTTCATTCATTAGTTATACTTTGAGTCACGTCTTTAAATACCTGCTATTCCAAACTGACAACTTGCATCGATGACGTTGTCCCGAGCACGTTTAACGTCGATTTCTCGGGTCCACATTCGAATGTCACCAAGATGAGGTCACCGTTGATATCTAATTTATCAACTGTCCTTTGATTATTAGTTAACTCCATGAGATCTTTATACTCCCCCTGTGCCAATAGCTTCACTAGGGTACTGAGGCTTTTGATATCGTACACCGTACCAGCGATCACCACGTCCCCTGTGACGTTCAGATTTCCTGTTAAAATATAATTTGATGGCATTATATATATTACTTTTATTATTTTAATGGCTTAATAACAAATTAGATACTATTTTGTAAACAAGATCGAATGGTATTCGTTTCCTCGCGTACTCTTTGCTTTCGCGATATTGGGGCAGAAACAAACTCCAATACATTTTTCGATATTTCTCTAAATACTCGTTAAATCTTTTTGTAATGTCTATCTGATCATCTTCGGATAATTCTATTCCTCTAATACACAGAGTCGCATATGTCCTACTAGTATTTATACCGGGATATATATAACTCTTTTCATATTTTAGATGTATTCGCCCATTTGCAGTACCACTATCTAAAGCGCATATGGTGAGATTTGTTATATTTTCGCACTGTTTATCTTGTACAAATCTTGATATTTTGATATCCGGTCTCGTCTTGAGATTATAAATGTCTCCGCCGATTATCCATTTATTTTTCATTGTCATTTCAAACGTTTTGTACTCACCCGAAGGTCTCTGTTCCCAATTGACGCTTTGTGAAGTCATGGGTGTGTCCGATTTTACGAATGAAAACGCGACAACCGTCGTCGGTGTATCGGGGAACACAGTCTCTTCAAAATATTTTACCTTGGTTATTTTATATCGACTCATGAATGCGTCCCTACATTTAACGTCGACATCGCGCGGTGATAGGAAAAAGCCCGCGGGGATGATAAAAATACCACCCAAACACCCATGTTCTTGTTCCACCAACGATGTTATGAAACACTTGTAAAGATCATTTGTATTATATCTATCGAATATGACTTTCGAATTAGACTTATTTCTAGCTAAATACGGAGGATTCGTAATTATATAAGAATCTTTATACATTGGTGGATCTATAAGTGTATCTCTATGTAATATATCATCTCGCTTTGGATCTATATCATACGCATCATAATTATCGTGTCCCACCCAATCTAACAGATCTCCTTTACCGGCGAATGGTTCAATAACCTTACCATGGGGTTTATCGAATCCGTCCATAATATAAGAGTGGTTGACTGTATAAAATTGTCCGCGGTCCTTTTTACTCATTATCTATAGATAGTCCTAATTCTTTAAGCTCTGAATCGATCTGCGAACGCGTGGGCGGCGGCTATGTATTCTCTATTTTGTTCGATCGTTTCCATGGGCGTCTTTCCCTCACACGCGGCTATGCGCGCCGTTTGTTCCTTGAGCCACGCGGCGAAATTGAATCCTTCGGGAGTGTGGTTATGCTTGCGACCATTTACCAGGTGTTCGAGCCAGAAAAAATTCGTATAATGACACATCGCGCGACGATGGGATTCAATCCGAGGATCGATTCCCTTGACGGTGAGGGGTATGTTGTGATCGTGATCGATCTCTACACCGGCGGCGATGGCGGCTAGAACCTCCGGCGATGCGATCGCGAGTTGGTACTCGACGAATTGGTCATAGGAACACCCGAGTAGGTCCCGTGTGCGCTCACTCTTCGATGTCCCGTCGAGGAACTCGCGTAGTAACGTTCTCAGGGACGCCCCGGCGCGGTACACCGGATCGTTTTTATAACGTTCCC
>Ga0208766_1000456_pt1 | contig 22733 bp, 15 predicted proteins | sample ETN01SmetaG_3_FD_185792 | JGI IMG/M metagenome (GOLD analysis project Ga0208766, IMG submission 185792) | Marine microbial and viral communities from oxygen minimum zone, Eastern Pacific Ocean - ETNP2014F12-01SV263 (SPAdes) (version 2) | ecosystem: Environmental > Aquatic > Marine > Oceanic ... | reverse complement strand
TATATTTATACACTGATTACATACTACCGACGGATTAGCGCGAAAAATAATTTGATCATCATAAGTTTTAATCTCGTTTATAAAATAAGGTTCGATTAAAAAACCTCCGTTAGCAAACACTGAATAGCCCCTCACCAATTCCCAAGGCGATAATTCTGCGCTTCCCAATGCTAGAGAAAGATTTTTTGGAAGTTGTTCAATATCAAACCCAAATTTTTTAATATGTTCGAGTGCAAATGGAATACCGATAGAATGCAATAATCTTATTGATACCAAGTTGCGCGAATGCGTTAGTGCTTCTCTTACTCGAGTTGGGCCATGGCTTTTCCTGCTATAATTTTCTGGTCTCCATTCATCCTCAATACCAGGATCTTCAAATACGACAGGGGCATCATTAATTATTGTAGCGGCAGTTTTGCCTGCTTCAATTGCGGCAGAATATATAAATGGTTTAAATCCGGAGCCCGCCTGTCTCTTCGCTTGAGTGACATGATTGAATTTATTCTTGAAGTAATTGAACCCGCCAACCAAAGCAAATATAGACCCGTCATTGGGCGAAATAGAAATTAACCCGCCTTCAACATCTGGAATCTGTGATAGGGCCCATTCGTTGTTTTCAGTTTTGAGTAAACGCACTATATCTCCGGACTTTAGAAATTCATTTGCCGTTTTAGGTTTTGCCCCTCTTTTATTTTCAGAAATATATTTTCTTGCCCATTTTAAACCCTCCCAATTAATTTTTATGTTACCTATATCCAGGACATACACATTTATAGATTCATCGTTAACGTTCGTGACCAGTCCTGGACGAAGGTTACTCAATATAGGAAAAGTTTTTAGTAGGCTGATAATATCTTCTTCGCTTTTTAATTCAATATCATCTATAAATTGTTCAGATCCTCGATAACCATGTCTTTTGTCGTAATTCAGTAACGCGTCTCTTAATGCTTTATTAGCAGCTACTTGATTGTGATCACGAATAGTTGTTGTAACTACTAAACCGTTGGTATATGCGTCTTCTCCAAATTCCCGAACCAATTTGTTTCTTACCATTTCTGCTAGATAATGCGCCTCAATGTCTGGCGAGATGACATGTAATGATGCGCTAATCGGATTTTTTTTTGTTTCTTCAAATACATCATTTGATATATATGAAAGATCCAACATCCTCTGTAAAACATAATTTCTGCGAATTAGAGCACGACTTGGATCTGTAATTGGGTTTGATTTTGAAGGTGCTTTAGGTAGCCCAGCTATTGTAGCAATTTGTGAAAGAGTTAATGAATCAATATTTACTCCATAATAAACTTGTGCCGCCGCCGCAACTCCATAAGCTCTTTGGCCTAAATATATTTTGTTTAGATATAATTCAAGAATTTCTTTTTTACTTAGTTCGCGTTCAATTTTAAATGCGAGAAAAATTTCATTCAGTTTTCTGAGATATGTTTTTTCATGGCTAAGAAAAAAATTTCTCGCAACTTGCATCGTGATCGTACTGCCTCCCTGTTTCTTTGTACCAGTTTTTATTAGGGAGTAGGAAGCTCTTACTAAACCTTGCCAATCAACACCGGGATGAACATAAAAACGATCATCTTCAGCGGCTAGAAATGCTTCAATCAGCTTGGGAGGAATTTCATCGATTTTTACTGGGGTACGACGTTTTTCACCAAATTCAGCAATAAGAGACATATCCGCACTATAAACACGTAAAGGAACTTGCATTTTTATATCTTTCAATGTCTCTATATCTGGTAGTTTTGGCATAATATATAGAGAAATAATCAGCAATGTGCCTAGACCAAAGAACACCATTGATTGTATAAAATTGAAGAAAAAACGCAGCATGTTGTGTTTATATGTATATAAAATATCCAGATATATTATGATTTTAGATATAAATAATGGATTTTACTCCCTCAATCCTTAGACAAAAGATTATATTGTGATACTAGTTAAAATTACTTTATGTAGTATTATACATATCTCATATAACCTAATGACTTAGAAAGGGAAAATTAGTGTTTCTATTTAGAAAAAAATCGGCACCAATTTTGGGTATTGATATTAGCGAGACAGCGGTAAAGTTGCTCGAGCTTAGTGAGCGTGGTTCAGATTATCAAGTTGAAAGTTACGCTGTTGAACCACTAGCACCAAATTCAGTGTCAGAAAAGACTATAAACGATATTGAACAAGTCGGCGAGACTGTTGCGATGGTTGTTGATAAATCTGGCACAAAAACAAAAAATGCTGCTATTTGTGTTGCAGGTTCTTCTGTTATTACGAAGGTAATTAGTATGCCATCTGGTTTATCTGATGAGGATATGGAAAGCCAGATTCAAATCGAAGCTGACCAGCACATACCCTTCCCGTTAGATCAAGTTTCTATAGATTTCGAAGTATTAGATGAGCCTCAAGAGGACTCAGAAAATTCAAATGTTTTATTGGCCGCAGCACGTAGTGAAATCGTTGACAATGTTGTTGCTTCTCTAGAATTGGGGGGGCTAAGGGCAAAGGTAGTCGATATAGAAGCGTTTACAATAGAAAATACAATTGAATTGATAGCTAAAAACTTTCCAAGTGGAATTTCAACGGACGTTATTGCTGTTGCTGATATTGGTTCTAGGTCAACGACCTTTAGTGTCTTGGAAAATTTTAAAGTAACTTATTCTCGTGAAGAAGCATTTGGCGGTATGCAATTAACGGAGGAAATTCAACGTCGATATAGTTTGTCTATTGAGGAAGCTGCGTTAGCAAAAAAACAAGGCTCATTGCCAGAGGATTATGAGCCCGAAGTGCTAGAGCCATTTAAAGAGAATATTGCTTCAGAAATTTCAAGAGCACTTCAGTTCTTTTATTCTTCGAGTCAAATAACGGATATTGATATTTTAATTCTTGCAGGCGGTTGTGCGTCAATTTCTGGACTTGTTGATATGGTTGAGCCCAGGCTTGAAATCAAGACGATAATTGCAAATCCATTTTCGAAAATGCACATTTCTTCAAAAGTAAATAAAAAGATGTTAGCAAATGATGCCCCAGCCCTAATGATTGCGTGCGGTTTAGCAATGAGGGGAAAAGGTTAATGGCAAAAATAAACTTACTCCCGTGGCGTGAAGAAAGACGTAAGGACTTACTTAATGAATTCTTAGTTATGTTAGGTTTGGTTGCGCTTTTTGCAGCTCTTACTGTTGGGGCTGTTCATTTCTATCACTCACAATTAATAGAACGCCAAAATACCCGAATTGGTTACATTGATAAAAGAATTAAAGAGGTCGATAAGAAAATTACAGAAATTAAGGAGCTAGAAAAGAAAAAGGAAGCCTTACTCTCACGCATGATGGCAATTGAATCATTACAGCGTGACCGACCACTAATTGTTCATTTATTTGATGAGTTGGTGAGGAGTTTACCCGAGGGTCTGTCTATAGTTGATTTGAAACAACAGGGTCCAAAAATAACTATTACTGGAGAAGCGCAGTCCAATGCACGTGTTTCTTCATTTATGAGAAAAATAGAGCAGTCGGAGTGGATAAAAGGTGCAAAACTAAAAGTTATTAAAGAGTCTAATAAAGGACAGGGCAGCACCACTAAGACTGTAAATGAATTTATGCTTACGTTTGAACAAGTTATGCCGAGCATTGACAAAGAGGAAGGGGATGAGGAGTCATGAGTTTTGTTGATGACCTAAAAAATTTAGATCCAAATAATCCCGGCATGTGGCCAAAAGCCATTCAGGCGGTTATCTATACGCTCATGTTTTTTGCGTTACTTTTCGCTGGATGGCATTTCGATATAACAAAAAAACGTGATGAGCTGGCGGGTTTGGAGAGGAAAGAAAAAGAGACAATAGATGTACTTACGATAAAACAAAGGAAGGCAGCAAATCTTAATGCTTTAAAAGAACAGATGAAAGAGATGGAAATATCTTTTGGGGATATGGTACGTCAATTACCAAATCAAACAGAAGTGGCAGGTTTGTTGGTAGATATATCGCAAACGGGTTTAGCTGCGGGACTTGAATTTAAATTGTTTGAGCCAAAACAAGAAAATCCAAAAGAATTTTATGCGGTTTTACCTATATCAATTGATGTTGTTGGTGATTATCATCAATTTGGCGAATTCATTAGTGGTTTAGCGCAATTACCGAGAATCGTTACCACTCATGATATTAATATCACCTCTAAAACAACGAAAGATTCTGGAGCTTTGTTGCTTCAAATGAAAACAATTGCAAAAACGTATCGTGCGCTAGAAGAGGATGAAGAATAATGAGTTTTATTCTCTCAAATAGATGCATAAGATTAACTATGGTTGTGTTAGCTATCCTAGGAATTGCTGGCTGCGTTTCTAATGATATGAGCGATCTTGAAAAACAAGTATCTAAGATTATGTCTAAGCCGGGAGGACGTCTCGAGCCTTTACCAGAGGTAAAACCCTACGAAGCATATCTCTATGAATCTGGAAAATCAGGGGCACGCAATCCATTTAAAAGATTCTATGTCGTGGAACAGTCGCTTGCCATTGAGGAGTCAGAAGGCCCCGTTGATGATGGTTTAACTGAAGAGATGAGAAATGAAATTCAAAATCGTAATAGAGAAGAATTGGAGGGGTTCGAACTAGATAGTATAAAAATGGTTGGGACACTTCAAAACGAGGATAATCATTGGGGGATTGTAATCGACCCCGGCGGTATTGTTCATCGCGTAAAAACTGGTAATTACATCGGTTTAAATATAGGGAAAATTACTTCTATACAGGAAGAACAAATTGAAGTAAGAGAAATTATTAAAGATAACAGCGGACGGTATGGAGAAAGACAGGCCTTATTACCGCTTATAGAGTAAATGTTTTTAAATTGGACAAACGCCATGATAATAACAATTAGATTTGATATATTTGGGAAACACTAAAGACTATTATGAATAAATACATAGATAAAATATTTCTCTCGACATTGCTATTCAGCGTTAGTTTAGGTGTTTTTTCCGCTAATGTTGTCACGTTGGATAAAATTAATACTTCGTCATTGTCAGGGGAAAGAGTACAGATTAAATTGGAATTTTCTGAGATTTTACCAAACGAACCATTAAGTTTCAGTGTCGATAACCCAGCAAGAGTAGTTCTTGATTTGCCCAACATATCATTGAACCTAAGCAAAAAGTCCCAAACAATCGGCATAGGTATGGCGAATAGTCTTAATGCAGTTGAGGCAAAAGGGCGCTCTCGTGTTGTGATTAATTTAACACGTTCAGTTTCTTACTCGGTGGAAGTGAGCGGTAACACCGTAATTCTAAATTTAGGTAGCGGTGTTGTTGCATCAAGCGATTCTTCAAATAAATCATATTCAGGTATAACGAGCGATGAGACATCAATTTCTTCAGTGGCGGCAAGCATTGAAAATATAGACTTTAAGAGAGGAGAAAACGGTGAAGGAAGAGTCATCGTTAAATTGTCAAATCCCTCAATACCAATTGATATGAGAGTTGAAGGCGGAAATGTTGTAATTGATTTTATCGAAACACAATTACCGCCTCGATTAGATAGAAAATTAGACGTGATAGATTTTGCTACTCCGGTGAAAGAAATAGATACGGCTGCTAGCGGCAATAACACCACAATGATTATTAGTTCTATTTCAGAAGATTATGACCATATCGCGTATCAAGCTGGCGATAATTACACAATTGAATTTAAGCCATTAACAAAGGAAGAAAAAGCCGCACAAAAGAAAGAAAAATTGGGTTATACCGGCGAGCGTCTATCGCTTAATTTCCAAAATATTGAGGTAAGAGCTGTTTTGCAGTTGATTGCTGATTTTACAGGATTAAATATGGTGACTAGTGATGCTGTAGGTGGCAACGTAACACTGCGTTTAAAAAATGTTCCTTGGGATCAGGCGCTTGATATTATCTTAAAATCAAGAGGCTTGGGCATGCGTCAAAATGGCAATGTTGTTATGGTTGCCCCGCAGGAGGAGCTTACGGCACGTGAACGTGTTGAGCTTGAAGCCAATCAACAAATTGAAGAGTTGGCACCATTAAGAACTGAGTTTATGCAAATCAATTATGCAAATGCCACAGATTTATCGGGTTTAATTATAGCGGGTGATAATAAACTAACATCAGAGCGTGGGACTGTTTCAATTGACCAAAGAACAAATACGCTGATTGTGCAAGATGTGGCAACCAGTCTACAGGCAATAAGAGAATTAATATTGAAATTGGATGTTCCTGTGAGACAGGTATTAATTGAGTCGCGCATTGTGAATGCAGACGAATCTTTTGCCAAGGATGTGGGTGTTAGGTTTGGCTATTCCAAGCACACCAAGCAGGGAATAACTGGAAGGGGTGCTATTGGCACCGCCCCAGAAGCTGACCCTTTCATTGGAATTGGTGGTTCTAAAGCCGGGGTTACAGATTTTGGTACTTTGACTACTTTTGGTGTGGATACAGTGGAGAATTTGATTGTGAGTTTGCCGGCGACACCTGCAGATGCTGCGGGGTTGGCACTAGCAATTGGTAAGGTTGGTTCGTATTTACTGCAGTTGGAATTATCAGCTCTGATTGCCGAAGGCAGGGGCGAGGATATCGCAAGCCCCCGCGTCATTACAGCGAACCAAACCGAGGCAGTTATAGAGTCTGGCGTACAGATTCCGTTTCAAGAGGCATCATCTAGCGGTGCTACCTCCGTATCATTTCAGGATGCCGTACTTAGCTTGCGCGTGACGCCACAAATTACCCCTGATGACCGTATCATCATGGATTTACAGGTTAATCAAGACACGGTGAGTGGGACTACAGTACTCGGTGTTCCAGCAATCAATACGCGTAGCGTTACAACTCAGGTGCTGGTCTCTAATGGAGAAACGGTTGTTTTAGGTGGTGTTTACACATCATCCGATAGAAAAACTATCGACAGGGTACCTTTCTTTGGGGACCTCCCTTATGTCGGGTTCCTATTTAAAAGAACTGATATCGATAAGACAAAATCTGAATTGTTAATATTTATCACACCAAAAATATTAAAAGATAGTCTTAAACTAAAATAACCAACAACATTAAACATAAATAAGGGGTATATCCATAACGGCTATACCCTTTTTGCGTTGTATAATGAAGAAATGTTTTATTTATTCAAACTAGAGCTGAAAATACAATATAATTTAATTTAATGGTGAATCAGTCTAATAATATTTTTTTGATTGGCCCGATGGGCGCCGGAAAGACAACCATTGGCAAAAAAATAGCAAGCAAAACATCAAGAAAATTTTTCGATTCTGACTATGAAATAAAAAAAACAACGGGAGCTGATATCCCATTAATTTTTGAAATTGAGGGGGAGGCTGGGTTTAGAGAGCGTGAGACGAAAATAATTTCCGAGCTTGTTTTATTAAGAAATATAGTTTTATCAACGGGCGGCGGAACCATTCTAATTCAAAAAAATAGAGAGTTGTTAACCGATAATGGAATCATTATTTATCTTAAATCATCAGCTGAGAAAATATTTAATAGAACTTCTAGCGATAAAATTCGTCCCTTATTACAGGGCGATAACCGATTAAGTAAGATAAAAGAAATCCTTTTTGAGAGAGAGCCTATATACAGCTCAGTAGCAAACGAAACAATAAACACGGATATTCTATCTACCCAAGAGATCATTCGTGAAATATTAAAAATAATTGAAAAAACATGAAAATAATAAAAGTTGATTTAGGTGAGCGCGGTTATTCCATCCATATTGGCAATTCAATACTATCTGATAAAAAAATATTTAATCAGTATATTACAAGCAAGCAAGTATTAGTTGTCACCAATGAGAGGGTCGCGCCACTATACCTAAAAGCCATTGAAAAGCACTTGGTCAATTTTGATTATGAAGTATTTATATTACCCGATGGAGAGACTTATAAATCCCTCGACAGTTTAAACCAAATTATTACTCAATTATTAGAAAGAAAATTTAGTCGAACATGCATACTGATTGCTCTGGGAGGTGGAGTAGTCGGTGACTTAACAGGGTTTGCTGCATCATGTTATCAGCGGGGTGTAAAATTTATACAAATACCAACCACTTTACTCGCTCAAGTTGATTCCTCCGTGGGAGGCAAAACGGCCGTCAACCATCCATTAGGAAAAAATATGATTGGCGCTTTTCATCAACCGCACGCCGTTTTTTCTGACACATCTGTTTTAGCCACATTACCTGACAGAGAGTTTGCAGCAGGCTTAGCTGAAATAATTAAGTATGGGTTAATCAGAGATGAAAAATTCTTTTCTTGGCTTGAAGAGAATATTAATCCTTTAATAGAACGCGATAATCAAGTTTTAGCATATGCAATTGAGCGTTCATGTATTAATAAAGCTGAGGTTGTTGCGGAAGATGAGAGAGAAACTGGGTATAGAGCTATATTAAATTTAGGACATACATTTGGCCATGCAATAGAGACAGCTCTATCCTACAAAGAATGGCTACATGGAGAGGCGGTTGGTTGTGGGATGTTAATGGCAGCTGATTTATCAAAGAGATTAGGTTTCTTTGAGCAAAGTCAGTTTGATAGAATTCAATTATTACTAGAGCGAGCTGCTCTACCTATAAAAGTTCATAACGATGCAGAATTTAATCAAATTTTTGAAAATATGAAGGTAGATAAAAAATCTAGGGACGGTATTTTGCATTTGGTATTACTAAAAAATATTGGAGAAGCATTTGTGACATCAGATTATTCTGAAAAAGCATTGAAGGAAACAATTAAAAACTTTTTATGTTGAGGACTTCATGGCAGTAAGAGAATTAGCAACCTTTGCTGCACTACCTAATGAGTCCAAAGGAAGAGCATATAATGAAGGCCAATCAAACTATAGGAATGAATTTCAACGCGATCGTGATCGCATTATTCATTCCTCAGCGTTTCGTCGCTTAGAATATAAAACACAAGTATTTGTCAATCATGAAGGAGATATGTTTCGCACCCGATTAACACATTCCATAGAAGTTGCCCAAATAGGTAGAACAATTGCACGTGCTCTTGATGTAAATGAAGATCTTACAGAGGCAATATGCCTCGCACATGATCTTGGGCATACGCCATTTGGGCATGCAGGGCAGGATGCTTTAAATAATTGTATGAAGGATTTCGGCGGGTTTGAGCATAATTTACAATCTTTAAGAATAGTTGATTTACTGGAGGAACGTTATGCAGATTTTCCAGGACTGAATCTAACTTATGAAACAAGAGAGGGTATTTTAAAGCATTGTTCTAAAAAAAATGCATTGGGGTTAGGCGAATTAGGTCAGCGCTTTATTAAGAAAAATAAACCAAGCCTAGAAGCACAAATTGCAAACATTGCCGACGAAATTGCATACAATAATCATGACATTGATGATGGTTTAAGGGCTAACTTACTAAATATCGACTCACTAAGAGAATCAAAATTTGTTGAAAGTAACTATAGGGAAGTAGTGAAAAAATGGAAGGATCTAAATGAAAGAAAAATTAGACACGAGATTGTTAGAAGAATGATAGATTACATTGTTAGTGACCTTATTGAGACCAGTAGGGACTTAATTGGTAAATATAAACCTGCAAGCGTTGATTCTATTCGCGAATGCAGTAAATCATTAATTAAGATGAGTCAAACAACCGAAAAGGAACATAACAATTTAAAGAAAATTTTACGAAAAAATCTATATCAGCACGAACAAGTTAACCTTATGTCGCAACAAGCAGCCGAAACAGTTAAATACCTTTTTAATATTTATATGGAGCAGCCAATTTTTCTAACAGATGAGCTTCATATGAAAATTACAAAAGATTCACAAATTAAAGACGAACAGAGGAAGGCCAGAATAATTGCTGATTACATAGCTGGCATGACAGATCGTTTTGCCCTATCTGAATACAAAAGAATTAGTGAGAACAAATAAAGGATTTTTATTTCTACATGTCAGTGTTAAATGAACATGAAGTAAAATTATATATTCAAGAGAAATATATAAGCAATACATTATCTGATGAAAATATCTTTACAGATAAAATTGTAAATAAAATATACCGTTTATCCAATGGGATTGCAGATAGAGTTGATATTTTATGCTTACAATATTTAGATGACCCAGTAAAAAAGACAAAAAAAACTAAAAATCATTTAATTTTAAATAATATTTTGTTGTTAACGAAATATAAATTATTTTATTTATTATTATTACTGTCGATATTTGTATTACTTTATATCTATGCAATGCTTCCATTTAGATTGGAGGATGAGAATATAAAACAGACATTAAAAATAAAATTACCAGAAAAGATTGAAAATAAAGCAAAATTGGATGAAAGCCTATTGATTGCCATGAAGGAAGTTATGGAGCCGCCCAGCGATACTGAATTATCTGCAACTGTAATTTCAGATTTAAATCATGATGATAACCAGACAGCAATTGATAGCACGCAGAATCCCAATGAAGAAGTTTTAACACAATTAAATGATAAAAATAAAAATGAAGATATTGAAACATCAAACAGTACTCTTCCTGTAATTGAAAGCAAAGAAAAGATTGAAATTACTAATAATTTTAAAAAAGATATAAATTGGTTGGTTAATCAAGAGCCAGAAAAATATGTACTACAATTAATCAGCGCTATTAAGGAAGAAACTATCAAAAATTATTTGGAATTTTTTGATAATGATGATCAAATTATTAGGTTTTCAGCACCTGTGTTTGGAGAAAAGCGTTATATTCTAGTTTATGGTCTATATGATGATAGTGATTTAGCGCGAGCTGAAATTGAAAAATTACCCCAAAAAGCCAGAAAAATAAAACCTTGGGTGAGAACGGTTAAGAGTATAAAAGAGCTGCTTAAATAGTCCGATTATAGGCTAACTTATTGATAAATATGTTAAAATATGGTTAATGCACAAAATATTTTCGTTAATTTGTGGATGATGTATCGTGACATAAACACAGTGCTTTATTATAATTTCAGCCCTTTTGTGTCTAGCACGGAAAGCTCGACTAGAATTTTATAACAATAAAAAACTACATTTTTAGGAGTTTCCTTAGAATGTGATTTTCTTGGTAATCAGCACATAACTTTTCTCATATGTTTGATAGGCGGAATAGACTCTATATGAAAAAAATTCAAGTACAACAAGGTTTATATGAGCCGCAGACAGAAAGTGATGCATGCGGTGTTGGGTTTGTTGTCGATATGAAGGGCCGTAAGTCCCATAAAATAGTAGATAATGCTTTAACTATTCTTAAGAATTTATTACATCGTGGCGCGTGTGGATGCGAAGAAAACACAGGTGACGGTGTCGGTATTCTTATTCAAAAACCACATAAATTTTTTAAACGTGTTTGCGCAGATATCAAAATAGAATTACCTTATGATGAGGACTATGGGACAGGTATGGTTTTCTTACCTTTAGATAAATCTCAATTGCAACGTTGCCAAGAAATCTTTGAGAAGATAATTTTAGAAGAAAACCAAGAATTACTAGGTTGGCGAGATGTCCCCACCAATGATTCATTATTGGGACCAACAGCAAGAGAAGGGGAGCCGACTTTTAAACAAATCTTTATCGGCAAAAATAGTGAATTAGATTCAGCAGCTTTTGACCGTAAACTTTATGTTATTCGTAAGCGGGTTGAAAATTTAATTTGGAATTCTGGTATGACTGAACAGAATTTATTTTATATTCCTTCATTGTCATATCGTACTTTTTTGTATAAGGGGATGCTAACTGGTACCCAGCTTGAACCAATGTTCCCGGATCTTTCTGACCCAGATGTTGAATCAGCATTGGCGCTTGTTCACCAACGTTTTTCAACCAATACAATGCCGGAATGGCGACTCGCACATCCATTTAGATATATCTCACACAACGGAGAAATTAATACCGTACGCGGAAATAGTAATTGGATGCGTGCACGTGAATCATTATGTGAGTCGGAATTATTTGGAGATGATATAAAAAAAATATTTCCAATTATCACGGAGGGTGGTAGCGATTCTGCAATTTTTGATAACGTAATGGAATTCTTATATATGTCGGGTCGTCCATTACCTCATGCAGTGTTAATGATGATTCCAGAAGCTTGGTCAGGACATGAAACAATGGACCAAGAAAGAAAAGATTTTTATGAATACCATGCTTGTCTGATGGAACCTTGGGATGGTCCAGCATCCATTGCTTTTACCGACGGTGAAGTTATTGGCGCTGTGCTCGATAGAAACGGTCTCAGACCATCACGCTATTATGTGACAAAAGATGACATGGTTGTTATGGCATCTGAAGTCGGTGTTTTAGATATAGCACCGGAAAATGTAGCAATAAAGGAACGATTACATCCTGGCCGTATTTTTATGGTAGATACAAAACAAGGCCGTATTATAGATGATGCAGAATTGAAAAAAGAGTTTGTTACTGCTGAACCATATCGAGAATGGCTTGAAAAAAATTTGGTACCAATTGAAAAGCTGTCAATTCCCAAGGAAATTTCTCATCCCAATTCGGGAACTCTACTTCAGCGCCAGCAAATATTTGGTTATACCTATGAAGATTTAAAAATTCTTATGGCGCCGATGGCAAAAAATAGTATGGAGCCAACTGGTTCAATGGGGACAGATGCTGCCTTAGCAGTATTGTCAAATCGTTCACGTCTTCTTTACGATTATTTTAAACAGTTGTTTGCACAGGTAACTAACCCACCTTTAGATGGCATAAGAGAAGTATTAGTAACTCAGGTGGCGACAACTATTGGGCCAGAAAGTAATTTATTAAAACCAACCGCGGAAAGTTGTCGAAGAATTAAGATCAATTCTCCAATTTTAACGAATGAAGAATTGGCTAAGATAAAAAATGTAGATTTTCCTGAGTTTAAAACGAAAACAATTCCAATTTTATATCCAGTTAAAAAAGGCGCTACAGGTTTAGATAAAGCATTAAAAGAAGTTTGTAACGAAGTTGATATTGCAATTGAGGAGGGTTATAGCTTTGTTGTTCTTTCTGATCGTAATATTGATGAGAATAAAACAGCTATACCAGCTTTATTGGCTACAGCTAGCGTGCATCATCACCTAATTCGGAATGGTAAACGCACACAAATCGGAATAATTCTTGAATCAGGTGAACCAAGAGAAACGCATCACTTTGCCGTACTTTTAGGCTACGGTATAGGAGCCATCAACCCATATCTTGCGTTTGAATCCTTGGGGGATTTAGTTAGAAAAAATCATTTGTTGAACATGGAGCATAGCGAAGCGGTAGAGAATTTTATCGCAGCAATAAATAAAGGACTGGTCAAAATAATGTCGAAGATGGGAATCTCCACAGTACAGTCATACTGTGGTGCTCAAGCCTTTGAAGCAATTGGTCTTGAAAAAGAATTTGTTGACCAATACTTTACTTGGACAGCATCCCGTATTGGCGGCATTGGTCTTGACGTGATAGCAAAAGAAATAAGTCAACGTCATAACAATGCCTATCCAGTTCGCGAAATTAAACAACGAGAATTGGAATGGGGAGGAGAATACCAATGGCGTCGTGATGGCGAATACCATCTTTTTAACCCTGATACGGTTTTTAAATTACAACACGCTACTCGTTCGGGTCAATACGAGATTTTTAGAGAATATACCTCATTAGTTGATGAGCAAAATGAAAATTTAGCAACACTCAGAGGTTTATTTGAATTTAAATTTGCCAAAAACTCAATTTCAGTTGATGAAGTTGAGCCAATTGAAAATATTATGAAACGTTTTTCAACGGGGGCTATGTCATATGGTTCAATTAGCAAACAGGCACATGAAACCCTAGCAATTGCTATGAATCGTATTGGTGGTAAATCGAACACTGGTGAAGGGGGTGAAGATCCAGATCGATATGTCAGAGATAAAAATGGAGATTCAAGAAGAAGCGCAATTAAACAAATAGCTTCGGGACGTTTTGGTGTGACAAGCGAATATTTGGCAAATGCCGATGATCTACAAATCAAGATGGCTCAGGGTGCAAAACCTGGTGAAGGAGGACAGCTACCAGGAACTAAAGTTTATCCATGGATTGCAAAGGTACGTCATTCTACGGCCGGCGTCGGTTTAATTTCACCTCCGCCGCATCATGATATTTATTCAATTGAGGATTTAGCACAACTCATACATGACCTGAAAAATTCAAATCCTAATGCACGTATTCACGTCAAGTTAGTCGCTGAAGTGGGGGTTGGTACAGTAGCTGCTGGTGTTGCAAAGGCCCACTCCGATGTTGTTCTAATTTCTGGTTATGATGGTGGCACAGGCGCATCACCAATAAGCTCGCTTAAACATGCTGGACTACCTTGGGAACTGGGCGTTGCGGAGACACAGCAGGTTCTTGTTCAAAATGGATTAAGAGATCGTATCGTTGTGCAAACCGATGGGCAACTTAAAACTGGACGGGATGTTGTTATTGCAGCTTTGTTAGGCGCAGAAGAATTTGGTTTTTCAACTGCGCCACTAGTCGTTATGGGTTGCATTATGATGCGCGTTTGCCATTTAAATACTTGCCCTGTTGGCGTGGCTACTCAAAATCCAGAACTTACTAAAAAGTTTTTAGGTCAGCCTGAGTTTGTCGAAAACTTTTTTAAATTTATTGCACAAGAAGTTCGTGATTATATGGCCCAACTTGGTTTTAGGACGGTTAATGAAATGATTGGACAGGTTGATAAATTAGACGTTAGAAAAGCAACTGATCACTGGAAGGCAAAGGGACTCGATTTTTCAAAAATACTCTACAAACCGGAACCACGTGCAGACGATCAAATTTATTGCGTTAACAAACAGGAACATGGTTTGGAAAAATCACTTGATGTTACAAAATTAGTTCCATTGTGTGAGGAAGCATTAGATAAAAGTAAGAAAGTTAATATTACGATGCAAATCAGAAATACTAACCGGACGACTGGCACAATACTTGGTTATGAGATTACAAAGCGTTTTGGGAGTGAAGGGCTTCCCGAAGATACAATAAAAATTCATTTTAAGGGATCGGCAGGTATGAGTTTTGGCGCATTTGTTCCTAAGGGTGTTACCTTAACACTTGAGGGTGATGCGAATGACTATATTGGCAAGGGGTTATCAGGCGGTAAAATTATTGTATACCCCCCATTAAAATCTACTTTTGTTGCAGAAAAAAATATTCTTATTGGTAATGTCGTTCTTTACGGCGCAACTCAGGGCGAAGCATATTTTCGCGGAATTGCTGGCGAACGTTTTTGTGTTAGAAATAGCGGTGTTAATACGGTTGTTGAAGGAATCGGTGATCATGGTTGCGAATATATGACGGGAGGACGAGTCGTTGTTATTGGAAAAACTGGCCGTAATTTTGCCGCGGGAATGTCAGGCGGTATAGCTTATGTCTTAGATGAGCATGGAGATTTTGAAATTAATTGTAACAAGGGAATGGTTGACTTAGACGAATTAATAGACGACGAGGATTGTCAGACCGTAAAAACATTACTTATAAAACATATTAATTTTACAAAAAGCACTGTTGCGAAAAATATTTTAAATAATTGGGATCGTTATCAGTCAAAATTTATTAAAATCATGCCAAAAGACTATAAACGTGTTTTAAATGCTATTAGAAAAGCGCAGGAAACGGGTGCATCAGAAGATGAGGCTGTTATGGAGGCCGCACATGGGTAAAGTAACAGGGTTCATCGAGTTTAAGAGGGAAAAACAACCCTACCGACCAGTAGAAAAACGTTTGCATGACTGGAATCAAGTTATGGAAACATGGCCCGTCGAACCCTTAAAAAAACAGGCTGCTCGTTGTATGGATTGTGGTATACCCTTTTGTCATCAGGGCTGTCCTTTAGGGAATCTCATCCCCGATTGGAATGATTTAGTTTATCGCAACCAATGGCTCGATGCGATAAATCGATTACATGAAACCAATAACTTTCCAGAATTTACCGGTACTTTATGTCCAGCTCCCTGTGAAGGGTCTTGTGTATTAGGAATTAACGATGAGCCTGTAACAATAAAAGCAGTTGAACTTTCGATTATAGATAAAGCTTGGGAAAACGGCTGGATAAAACCAGAGATTGCAGAAAATAAAACTGAAAAAAAGATCGCCATTGTTGGTTCTGGCCCTGCTGGTTTAGCGGCAGCTCAGCAATTGGCGCGTGTTGGACACCATGTTACTGTTTTTGAACGCGATGACCGTATTGGTGGTTTACTTCGTTATGGAATCCCTGAATTCAAAATGGAAAAGAAACGTCTTGACAGAAGGTTACTACAATTAGTTGATGAAGGCGTGGTATTTAAAACTAATTGCAATGTAGGGACAGAAATAAAAATAAGTGATTTGCAAAAAAACTTTGACGCAATGTTATTAACTGGCGGTGCATGCGAATCGCGTGAACTAATTGTTGAAGGCCGAGATTTAAAAGGCATTCACCAAGCGATGGACTATCTTCCAATGCAGAATAAAGTTTGCGAAGGTGATGCTAAACCAAATAACTTTATTAATGCCAAAGGAAAACATGTCGTTATTATTGGCGGAGGCGATACCGGCGCCGATTGTTTAGGTACAGTAAATCGTCAAGGCGCAAAATCAGCACATCAACTTGAGATCTTATCAAAACCTCCGAATGTAAGAGCAGAAGATAATCCATGGCCAGAATGGCCACGTATTTTTAGGGTAGCATCTGCTCATGAAGAAGGTGTTGAGCGAGTTTATTCTGTATCAACAAAAAAGTTCATTGATGATGGCAAAGGGAATGTTAAGGCGTTACAAGTTACAAAAGTAGAAGTGAGAAATCTCAATGGTCAGATTACATTTGAAGAAGTAAGAGGAAGTGCTCAAGAATTACCTTGTGATTTGGCTTTGTTGGCAATGGGATTTACTGGTCCAGAAAAAACAGGTATGTTGCAGCAGCTCGGAGTTGATCTCGATGATCGCGGTAATGTCATTACAGACAAAAAAACATGGATGACTAATGTTGAAGGAATATTCTCTGCTGGTGATATGAGACGCGGACAAAGCCTAATTGTTTGGGCGATCGCGGAAGGCAGATCTGCAGCAGCAGGGATTGATAAATACCTTATGGGTCAAACAGACTTACCCGCGCTCGTCTAGTATCGTTGTTTTTATTTATCCGAATGTTATTTTGATGTCATCATACTTTGCGTCAATAACGTGAACATTTGAGTAACCCATTATTTGTAGCGCATGCGCAGATAAAGAGGCTCGTCCGCCGGTTCTACAGTGGATAAGTATGGGCGTATTATCTTTATCGCAAATTTCTGTAATTTTCATTTCTAAAAGGCCACGAGGGATATTTATGGAATCTTTTAGTTTGGATACTTCTAGCTCCTTCGGTTCTCTAACATCGATAATAATAACTTTTTCATTTCTATCAAAAAATAGTTTTGCCTGAACATGATCAAAACAGTCGCAATTAGATTTAGCAGCAGCAACCAATTCACTTACTGGAATCAGCATAATAACCTCACTTGATAGTTAATATTTATAGAAGTTTATTCTAACGCATAAATATAAGTTGTCGATGTAATCACACGCTGAATACAGTATGATTCAATAAAGAATGAATTCATCGATTTACTTATAACTTTCATAATGTCTGCAACACTAAAAAATGATCGCTTAATTAAGGCGCTACTTCGAAAGCCTGTTGACATAACTCCTGTATGGATAATGCGACAAGCGGGCCGCTATTTACCCGAATATCGAGCAACACGCTTGAAAGCGGGAGATTTTCTTACCTTATGCCAAACGCCCGAATTAGCTTGTGAGGTTACTTTGCAACCAATCGATCGTTTTCAATTAGATGCTGCCATCATATTTTCAGATATTCTTACCATTCCTGATGCAATGGGTTTAGGTTTAAAATTAATTGAATCGGTCGGACCTAAATTTGAAAACTCGATTAGTTGTTTAAACGATATAAAGAATCTTCCCCTTCCGGACCCAGAAAATGAATTAAGGTATGTCATGGACGCTATTCGGCTTGTGAGAGGCGAATTAAGTGGCAGTATTCCATTGATTGGGTTTTCCGGTAGTCCATGGACGCTAGCAACTTATATGATTGAGGGAGGGTCAAGTAAAGAATTTATTAAGGCAAAAAAAATGTTACAAGAAGATCCAGATGCTTTACATCTATTACTTAACCACCTTTCGGAGTCGGTGATACTTTATCTAAATGCGCAAATAAATGCGGGCGCACAAGCTATAATGATTTTTGATACTTGGGGAGGGATTTTAACAACATCTGCTTATATGGAATTCTCACTTTTTTATATGAAGAAAATTTGTGATCATTTAGAAAATAAGTTTAATGGACTAACAGTACCAGTTATATTATTTACAAAAGGCTCTCATTTATGGGTTGATGATATAGCAAAAACTGGTTGTGATGCTATAAGTCTTGATTGGCAATGCAATATAGGAGAGGCAAGAAGAAAAGTCGGAGACCGTGTTGCGTTACAGGGCAATATGAATCCAGCAGTGTTAAAGGAAAAGAAAGAAACGATTGTTAAAGAAGTTGAATCAATTTTGGGCAGTTATGGCAGAGGCCCAGGGCATATATTTAATCTTGGGCATGGAATAACACCAGATATTGATCCAGAGAACGTTGAAGTTCTAATTGAAGCAGTTCATGATTTAAGTATGAAATACCATGCAAAATAAAAATATTTACATTTTATGTTTTTAAAAAAATTAAATTTAATAATAAAAGGTTTTTGTATTGGCTCAGCTGATGTTATTCCTGGTGTTAGTGGCAGCACAATAGCTTTTATACTCGGTATTTACCCAAAACTTATTAATGCAATAAAATCATTTGATAGTAAATGGTTAAGCATGATTTTTTCATTAAATTTTAAGGGCGTATTACAGAGACCAGATTTTAATTTTTTAATCCCTTTGGGGCTAGGTATTTTAAGTGCAATATTCTTTTTTACACGGATTATTCCATTACCTATACTAGTTCGGACTCATTCAGAAATTATTTATGGTTTATTTTTTGGTTTAGTATTGGGCTCAATAATATTATTTTTATATAGATTAGGCACTAATTTAATATCAAAATATTTTATTTTCTTGTTATTTGGTCTTTTTTTTGGCGTTTATTTTATTAGTTTAACGCCATCATCAACGCCTGATGATAACTGGTTTATTTTTATTTGTGGAATAGTTGCAATATCGGCTATGTTATTGCCGGGCGTTTCTGGATCATTTGTTTTGTTGATGATGAAAAAATATGCTTATATTTTAAATGCAATAGGCCATATTGAACTTTATATTATAGTCCCCTTTATTTTTGGTGTTATAACGGGGCTAATTGTCTTTAGTCGTTTAATTTCATACATATTAAAATACTTTTATCAGCAAACTATTCTTTTTATGACTGGATTATTGATAGCTTCATTATATGTAATTTGGCCATTTCAGAATCGTTTTTACGAAATTATTCAGAACAAGGAAATAATGACTTCATCACGACCGCAAATTCCTGAACTATTAAGCGAACAAGTATTTTATTCGATAACTATGATGATTTTTGGTTTGTTGATAGTAATAATACTTAGTAGATTTTCGAGAGAATCAGTTACAATCTAATATTTTGTAATAATAATATTTTGGGCAAAGATTATGCCATTATCCGAAATTATACTAGTTGTAATGGGTTTATTAACTATCTCAATGGTTGCTGCTGCTGTATGCAGTTATGTTCCGATACCCTATACAGTTTTTCTTGTCATTTTAGGTATATTTTTTGGTTCGCTTGCACGTCAGAATCCCGAACTTAATTTTTTACTTGATTTTCAGTTAAGCCCTGATTTAGTTTTGTTCTTATTTTTGCCTATATTAATCTTTGAATCAGCGATCAATCTTGATGCTCGATCCTTAATGAAGGATATTATTCCAATATTAATTCTTGCTATCCCTGCATTATTAATTTCTACTGCTATTATTGGGCTAGGTTTATGGTTTATTCAAGATTTTAATATTATTTATGCATTAATCTTTGGTGCATTAATATCTGCAACGGATCCTGTTGCTGTTATTTCATTATTTAAAGAATTAGGCGCACCTCATCGATTAACAATTCTTGTTGAAGGTGAATCATTATTAAATGATGCAACAGCTATTGTTTTATTTAATATTTTGCTTGGTATATCAATATGGGAGCAGTTTGGGGTATTCGATTTTTATATCGCAATCGCAGAATTTTCTAAAGTATTTTTTGGTGGATTATTTGTTGGCATAGCAGTAGGAATTATTGTTTGTGAATTACTTCGTCTAGTACGAGCAAATATAAGCGCATATCTTATTATGTCAATTGTTTTAGCGTATAGTAGCTTTGCAATTTCTGAACATATAATGCACGTTTCGGGAGTTATGGCAGTTGTTTCTTCAGCCATAACATTAGGTCTTCTAGGTGTGAGCCGTATACCCAAAAGAGAAAAGGAAACAGTTGATGAAACATGGGATGTTTTAGCTTTAGTTTGTAATTCACTTTTATTTTTATTGGTCGGGTTATCTGTTGATGTTTCTCTACTTTTCACACACGCCGGAACAATTTTCCTTGCAATTATACTAGTATTAATTGCCCGAGCAGTCGGGGTATATGGCTTAGTTCCTGCTACTGTGAAGGTATTCGATTTACCTAAAGTTAGCGCCAATGAGAGACACATCATGTGGTGGGGCGGATTGAAAGGAGGACTAGCAATTGCAATTGTCTTATCCATACCTTTTGATATGCCAGGGCGTGAAACTCTAATTTATGTAACACTCGGCGTTGTACTTTTTTCATTATTAATAAATGCATCTACTATTAGGCCTTTAATGCATAAATTAGGATTTAATAAATTTACAGAAGAAGAAGAAATAGAATTGCAACATGGATTAAAGCAATCACGCTTGCATGCAGAAGATATACTAGAAACATTTAAAAAGGCAAGCATAATCCCTAGAAGTACAACAAAGTTAATAAAGAAAAAAACAAAGAAAATATTCAAATCAAAAGACATTGATTCAGATGATCACATTAACACTAGGTATGTCAAAGTTACAGCATTACGAATGGAAATGAGAGAACTTAAGTATCTCCATGATATTGGCTTTCTTCAATATTACACCTACATGAGCATGAAAATTTTATTACAACGTGAGCGAGATGTCATAGCGTTAAAACCTAGTGATAAAAAAAATACTAGAATAAAACCAAACCCATTTATTAAATTTGAAAACGAAGTGATAAAACAGTTACGCGAACTAGATTTTGCATCTAGTGTTTTGTCAAGATATCAATACATAAGGTTTTCACAGAGTTTACAACGCAATATTGCCGGTTTATTAATTTGTAAGAAAGTAATACATGGCATTGATGATATTGATGATATTGATGGCAAGGCGAAGAAAATAGTAGTCGAGGAATACCAGCAAAGATTAGCTCGTCGTCAGGCTAGAGTTGAAGATATCGTAGAAAATTTTCCTGAATTTTACTCAAGATTCGAAGCAAGATTATTTGAGAAAGTATCATTATTCGCAGCAGATTCCTTCATTAAAGAGGCACACAGTAATCACGAAGTTGGTTCAAAGGTTTTTACTAATATTAAAGAACGCATTGCTGACGCGATAGATGGAATACCACAAATAACTGAAGCTATTCCACAGTTAAAACCACGAGACATTCTTGCGATGGTGCCTTTACTAGAAGCTCTATCAAGTGAAATATTAGATCAATTATCAAACCACGCTACGACACTTACTTTTTTACAAGGAGATCAAATCATAGGACAAGATGAAAAAGGTGATTCTCTCTATATTATTACTCATGGCCAGGTAAAAATTTATAAAACAGGGTATGAACATGAGCCCATAGCCGAGCTCAGCTCGGGAGATTTCTTTGGCGAGATGGCATTATTGGGAGAACAAATAAGAACTGCAAATGCTAAAGCAGACAGACCAACATCATTATTGAGATTGAACAGAAAGGATGTGTTATTAATGGCTGAAAAAGAGCCTGAATTGAAAAAACGATTAGAGAAGGTGGCGGAAGGTAGAAGCACTATATAATTGTTTTTTTATTAAATTTTCTATTCAAGATAAGATTGATAACAAGGAATAACGTACAAAATAATAATAGAAACGTATTACCATATTTACTGTAAGGCGTAGCGCCAATGAATAATTTCACATCTGAATTTAACGTATGCTCTTTAAATTGCTGCGAGCGGGAAATTACTTCCCCTTTATTATCAATAATAGCTGATATTCCATTATTTGTTGCACGTAAAAAGTAACGACCATTTTCAATTGCACGCATTCTTGAAATTTGCAGATGTTGATGGGGGGCCATTGAATCACCAAACCACGCATCATTACTAACATTGATCAGTACATTAGCCTCTGGCAGTGAACGACTAATTTGATTTCCAAAAGCAGCCTCATAGCAAATACTCATACCAAAGTTTCCTTTATTTGTTTCAAAATTCTTTAATTTAAATTTGCCAGGTGAAAAATTAGATACTGGTATATTAAAAAAATGAAAAAAACGGTTTAATTTATCTTTGAGCGGCAAATATTCGCCAAAAGGAACAAGATGGTTTTTATTATAGAAATGATGATTATTATCTACAAGGAGTATGCTGTTAAAATAGGCATTAGTAGATGTATCTTCATTTATAATACCAGTCATAAAGGATGCATTAGAATTTTTTTGTTTTC
>Ga0208766_1000455_pt1 | contig 22742 bp, 20 predicted proteins | sample ETN01SmetaG_3_FD_185792 | JGI IMG/M metagenome (GOLD analysis project Ga0208766, IMG submission 185792) | Marine microbial and viral communities from oxygen minimum zone, Eastern Pacific Ocean - ETNP2014F12-01SV263 (SPAdes) (version 2) | ecosystem: Environmental > Aquatic > Marine > Oceanic ... | reverse complement strand
AAACTCTACTAGGTTCCCAAGATACATGACTGCGATCTTATCGGAAATATGTTCTACAACTGAAAGATCATGAGCAATAAATAAAAACGAGACATCAAATTCTTTCTGGAGATCCACCATCAGGTTGATCACCTGTGCCTGGATCGATACATCCAATGCAGAAACGGGTTCATCACATATGATCAGATCTGGACTTGGAGCCAGAGCCCGAGCAATACCTACTCGTTGTCTCTGCCCGCCGGAAAATTCATGGGGAAACCGACCTGCCTGGTCTTCTCTTAATCCAACTTTCTCAAGCAAGGTAATTACTTTCTCCCGACGCTGTGATCCTTTCAGCTCGGTATGAATCTTTAGCGGCTCTTCTACGATCTGAGATACGGTCATCCGGGGATTAAGGGAAGCGTATGGATCCTGAAAAATCATTTGTACCCGGGAACGGTATTTTCCCATTCGTCGTGAATGTAGCATATTAAAATCCACATCTTCACCATCAAAATGGTACAAGATCTTTCCACCCACCTCAACATCCGGAACTATGTATTTCAAAATATTGATCATGGCGCGACCCACAGTGGTTTTCCCACAGCCGGATTCACCTACCAATCCAACAATCTCACTCTTGCCAATAGAAAAAGAAATATCATCAACCGCTTTCACTTCAGCCACTTTCCGTCCCATAATCCCACCAGAGACAGGAAAACTGACTGAAAGATTTTTAACTTCAACCAGGGGACTATTAGCCATGACTCTCTCCATCATCAACAACAAAACATCGTACAAAATGATCAGGCGAAATCTCTACCAGAGGCGGTTCATCCGTTTTACACCTTTCTTCCACCAAATCACACCGGGTACAAAATTTGCACCCTTCAGGCATTTCCAGGATATTAGGGATCACTCCTGAAATTGTTTGCAGATTTTCTGAAGGACGGTCTTCATCCGGATGGGGAATCGATTTCAAAAGTCCCTGGGTATAGGGATGTAATGGCTGGTCAAAAAGTCGATTCACATCAGCCACTTCCTGGATCATTCCGCCATACATCACCATGACCCGTTCACAGGTTTCTGCCACAACTGCCATATCATGGGTAATCAAAACAATGGCTGCTTCCCTGTTTTCATCCTTGAGTCCCAGCATTAGATCAAGGATCTGGGCCTGGATCGTGACATCCAGGGCTGTGGTGGGTTCATCGGCGATAAGGAGCGAAGGATTTTTTGCTAGTGCCATGGCGATCATGACTCTCTGGCGCATGCCACCGGAAAATTGATGAGGATATTCATGCATCCGTTTTTCAGGGTCCGGTATTCCTACTCGTCTCAATAGGTCAGCTCCTTTTAAGAACAGTGTTTCATAATCACCTTTATATTCCTCCGAAACCAATTCCCGCAGGCCCAATATCAGGTAGGCTACCAAAGAAGGGACTATAGTCCCGATCATAAAAAATAGTGCAACATCTTTCCAGAAAAAAGACCAGCCTAAAACTAGTTGCGAAAAAAGAACCAGTACAGTACCCACGGTCAAGGATAATCGTACCCGCAGACCTACAGGTACCTCGTTTATGGTTGATGCTACTGACAAAATTCCATCTTTAAAATACTGGAACAATGTTTTCGGCTTTATGGATTCCATGACCTGCAGACCTATGGTAAAAACAGGATTCAAAGATGTCATGGGCTCCTGGAAAATCATGGCAATTTCACGTCCACGATATTTACCCATTTTCTGGTATAATCTATCCCTGAAATCTGTATAGGCATCCTTCTGCGGCGATGAAAAGAAAAGGTGGCTTGTAATAATAATATTCGCCAGAAAGGAGACAAGGAATGGAAATACACCTGATAAGGGTAGCAGAATATGAAGAACAATCCAGCCAATGAAGAATGCACGTGCCGCCCAGGATCTCAGATTGTCCTTTAATGACTTGAAATATTGATGTTCTGGTATCTGTTTAATTCGCTCCAAGTCTTTGCCATCGAATAGTAATACATCCTTGAATTTGATGGTTCCTTCACTGACTTCACCGGGCGGATTGGGCACCAATTGCATTAAGGATAGAACTGAAACCGATTTTCCTGAGCCCGATTCACCAACAATACCCAAGGTCTCCCCTTTGAAAATATCAAAATCGATACCATTAACGGCAGTAGCCCATTGTTCGCCAATTTTAAATCGGGTTTTGAGTCCTTTGACCTCTAGTAATTTTTCCTGGTTCATCGAAGTCTCGAATATACTTTCGGATCAAAAGCTTCCCTGACGCCTTCACCAATAAAGACAATGGAGAGTAAGGTTAAGAATTGGGCCGTAACCGGTGAAAACACCATCCACCATTTACTGATATTCTGCAGGCCTACATCCAGCATCTGACCCCAAGATGGAGTAGGAGGTGCTAGCCCAAACCCCAGGTAATCCAGACCAACCAGAGCAGATATTCCACCTATAACTGTAAATGGAAAGTAAGTTATAATAGGTACTAAAGAGTTGGGCAAAATATGTTTGAACATAACCTTAAAATCAGATTGCCCCATACTCAAAGCAGCCGCTACATAATCCTTTGCTTTTTCACGATAAAATTCTGCACGCATGAGATAGGTCATACTGATCCAGTTCACCAGTGTATAGATCCCGATCAAAAGGAAAAATGACGGCATCAGAATAGATGAAATAATAATGATCACAAACAGCATGGGCAGGCTGGACCAAATCTCGATCAGGCGCTGAAAAAATAGGTCAAATTTTCCACCAAAATAACCCATAGCTCCCCCGATCAATATACCGAAGATATAATTGATCACAGTCAATATGAGAGCAAATGAAATAGAGATATTGAATGCATAGCACAATCGGGCAAATACGTCTCGCCCTGTATTATCCGTTCCCAGCCAATGTTTATTAGAAGGCGGGCTATACATTTTATTCCCTTCAAATGTAATGTCTTCATAGGGTGAATAAGGATACGGCGGCATCAAAACCCAGTTATCTTGTCCATCTTTAAACTTGGCCTTGAGGATACGATAGCGAGCTTCTCCAGGTACATCCTGACCAAATGTTTTTCCTGGAATGTATCCAGATATACTTGGAAAATAATATTCGCCTTCATAATGAACGACCAGTGCCCGGTTATTAATTAATAGAGGCAGGAAAAAAGAGACTCCATACAAAGCAGTAAGAATTATCAGGGAGTAATAGCCTCGTTTCAGGGTTTTGAACTTTAACCATCTTTTTCTTAGGATGGACACATGCTTTTCGTTGGACTTTTTCATTTCAACCATTACTTGAACCGTATCCTTGGATCTACCGTAGCCAGAGCAAGATCAGATATAATATTCCCTATAAGTCTCAGCAAAACTACAATCACTAAAAATCCGAGTGTTACAGGATAATCCCTGGAAAGGATTGCTTCGTAGGCCAACCGTCCAAAACCATCAATATTGAACATCCTCTCAATAAAATAGGATCCAGCAATCACAACACCCAGAATATGCCCTATACCAGAAGCAATAGGTATAACGCTGTTTCGCATGGCATGGAGCCACACCACTCTTTTTTCTCTTAATCCTTTGGCAAAAGCTGTACGTATATAATCCTGGCTAAGATTTTCTAAAAGGCTGTTTTTCATCAACACGGTCATGGTTGCAAAACTGCCGATCGTCCATGCAATTACAGGCAGAATCATATGATGAATTTGATCCACAAATTTCCCAAAGGGTGTTAATGTTTCCCATACTTCAATGGGACTTCTAAACCCGCCCAAAGGGAATATATCCCAAAAACTTCCACCTCCAAAAAGCACCAGGAATACCCCACCCAGAGCCCAGCCTGGAATCGAATAAGCAATAAAAATAGCCACACTGGATCCAAAGTCAAATACAGACCCATGTTGAAGGGCTTTCCGGATACCAAGCGGTATACATATTAAATAGGAAATAAAAATACCGGTCAGCCCAAAAAACAGGGAAATCTTAAAACGCGGTTTCATGACTTCTGTAACAGGCTGCAGATAAGTATAAGATTTTCCAAGGTTACCTGTGAGAAGACCAGAGAATTCGCGCTGAAAAATGACAGCATTCCGTGTTCCATCTGCTTTTAGCTCATCAACAGATGCATACCAAATTGGACTTTTTAAACCATCCTTTTCAATAACAGATAATTTGCCATTGTCCATCGGCGTGATATCAACACGCCATATGCGTCCATCCCGTTTCCCTACGCGTTTTTCAATTTTTGTTTCTCCGGGAGGTATAATGAAGTCTCTATGTTTGGTATCTCTGGGCAGGATTCCCAACCAAATCAAATACCGCTGATAAATGGGCTTATCAAACCCATAAAACCGCTCTAGTTCTTTTAATGCTTCGGGAGGGAGAGCACCAATCGCGTTACCGGTTACTCCTGCAGACCCGCCACCACCTTCTACCCCTGCCATACCACCCATTTGCAGTTGAATAATAGTTTGTTCTATCGGGCCACCAGGTGCTAGTTGGAGAATAATAAAAACGAGGATAGTGGATCCCAAAAATGTTGGGATCATTAAAAGAATTCTTCTTAAAAAATAGGTTCCCATAAAAAGGCAGAGATAGATTATTGATTATTTTTCAGATAATCGGGCCAGTATTTCATATCGATAGGTTTAAGATCAAGTTTCCTACCATCTTCCATTGCATCGGTAAGTTGCTCTTGGACTTCTTCATCGATCCACCAATAATAAAATGCGTCCCAATATTCTCCCACATAACGGGATAACATCCAATGTGGATACCCAAATTTATCCCACCACATCATGCGCGAATAGTTGCGAACAATACTAAATGCGATCGGGTGTTCATCATTAAATATCCCATCGATTTCTTGTATAATCTCTATGCGCCTGCTTTGATCAAAGCAAATATCATATTCATCAAGAAGTTCGTCTACCCGTTCACTTTTAAATCCCCATACATTATTATTATCATTCATATCAGCCAAAGATGATCGGAGTGAGCCCTCAGGATTAGGATAGATCAATCCAGAATAGGCCAGCATACATACGGAGAAATTTCTGGCATTCACATTCTTGATCATGGTATTATAGTCTACAAACTTAATTTGCATATCTATACCATACTCTTTCATCATCTGTTGGACAGGCGTTACCATATATTCACTTGTTTTTTGTATCCCTATTTCAAAAGATAAGATTTTTCCGGTCTCTTCATGCACGAGCCATCCATCGCCATTTCTTGACGTAAAGCCCACTTCTTCTAACAATTCAATAGCTTTTTGAGGGTTATAACTGAAAGAATTGTTTTTTATATTCTCATATATTGTACCTGAATAAAGCGAATTCATCATTCCGTATTCGTTATAATACATTTCACGGTTCATTTTTTCTCTGTCATATAAGTAAGAGAAAGCATAGCGGACACGTTTATCATCAAAAGGCCACTCTCTCATATTAAAATAGTACCCGGATGTACCAGCAGGTTTTTCAGAAAAAATGCGCTGCTTCTTGATCCATCCCTTTTCAGTTGCATTAAAATCCGTTTCTTCAACCCAGCGCCTTGAACGCTGAACATTGAAAATATCCTGCTCACCTTTTTTAAATTTTTCAAACTGGAGGGCATCATTATCTTTCACAACGGATATTTTTATACGATCAAAATTATATTTATATCTCACCAGGGGATTATCTGCAGCCCAATAATCATCCCTGCGCTCAAAGGTATATGATTCTTGATTTATTATATTTTCTTCTGGAATAATATAGGGACCAGTACCTGGAATAACTGAAAAAGCATATTCTTCTAAAAACGCAGTTCCATCTAGGTCTTTCAAGATATGGTTAGGATGAATAACCATCGTGCTAAAATATAGGAAATTTCTCCAGTTCACTGATTTTGCTTTAACAGAGACTATATATTTCGACTCAGCAACTGGTCTTTCAAATTTGCCGAATGCGATTTGCGAGGATGGAAAGAGAATGGTTTCATCCATCCTCAAATCCCAGGTAGCCACAATGTCATCAGCTGTTACCGGCATACCATCCCACCACCTTGCATCGGGGTTTATTCTAAATTTAAAAACCATCTTATCGTCTGAGATAGACCAGTGTGATGCCAGGCTTGGCGCAAACTCCAGCGTGGTTGGATGTTGGCTTAATAAAGACTCATAGCATAACGCCATGATGGTCCGAGAGTTTAATACTTGGCTTGAGTTTTGGCCAATAACCCGCATTGTCCTGGGAAAAAGCGAGTGAGTATAATTGAGGGTGCCACCTTTTTTTGCCCGGGGGTCACCAAAATATGTTCCATCTTTTTCTGACCAAACATAGGTTTGATACCCTAAGTTTTCAGAGACTTCTTCAAATCCATATCCACCCTGTTCAGGAGGTGTCGTATTATCTTTTGGTGAAATATCAAATTTGACGTTTGTTGAAGATGATGATGAATTATTCCCACCCCCACATCCACACAAAACAAGTGTAACTATTAATAAAGATATTTTTTTCATTAGAGTATTCTTAGGCCCAAAATCCTGCGATTGATGTTTAAAAAAGGATGAAAATATAGGGAATGAGTCATTGAAATAATATCTTAATCCTAAAATGTAGTCTGGCCTTAAAATTATCTTTAATAAGGGTCTATTTTTTTATTTCGTGGCTATTCCCAAACCAATGAAATAATAAATCATGACCAGAAAAACGATAACTGAGAAAGTAGGTGTAAAAGATGCCATGGTCTTGGCTTTTTTGTAGTCGCGTTGCCAATCCTTATGAGCAATCTTTTCTGTGACCTTGTAGCCTCCTTTGTCTTCGCAAGCTTTAATTAATTTTCGAAATTTTGGAATATCTTTTATTGGAATAGCTTTAATTCCTTTTTTTTCTGCAAGGTTGAGTAATGGATCTTCACAAGGATTAGGCCTATCGACCATTGATTCTTGCCCAAATAGAAACACGAAAAAAAGTATGGTAGAAGTGAATTGCCTCATTTAAGACCATAAAACACTTTAAAAGAGAATAAGGGTAATTCGTCAATTTTCATTTTTGGACCTGTTACTTTTTTCTTTTGGAGACGCCATTTCTCATTTTTGTAAGAATTGTCCATAAAACCCATTTTCATATCCAACCCAATTCGTGTCGATAAATAATAACGAATACCAATCATCCCGGAAAACCCAATCCAATCATTGATCATAGCATCCGTTGCACCCAAATCTGATACAGGTTTCGAATCACCAAAACTATTTATGAGCTGATTCCAATCTTCAGACTTGTCTCCGGGGGTTGTATCAACGGAAATTCTACCGCGTCCCCAAATTGGAGTTAGAGTAAAATTAAGTTCTATTCTTGGTTTCCAACGAAAATAAGTTTCTAAGGGAAACATCCTATAAATAATTGTTCGACGAAATACAGCTTTAGAATTTATCAAATCCAATTTACCCACTTCAAAAGATGAATAGGAATTATACCCCAATCGGGCGTTACTGAAAAATTCATAATATACGGCCCAATTAAGAAGAAAATTTCGATTCAACATAGTCTCCTTTGGAAAAGGGACATCAATATTTTCATCGAAGCCAGATAGAGTTGGTTCATATAAACCAAGTCCCAAGCCGACACTAATTTTAGGTTGTGCCAACGAGAAGGATCCTGTAAAAAGGAAGAAAGAAAGAAAGAAACGTAGGATTTGACTCTTCATACAAGGTTCTTAATTTAAGCCCCATGAAACAGATGATGAGCATATTCCTTTTTATTATTTCAGTGTTGTGGTCGAATTCCCAGTATACTGATGTCCAACACGTAATCGTGAAATACAATGGAAAGTCAATCGTTGGATCCGTTGACTCCATTGGGATGGAATTTGTATACTTTTACTCTAAAGATACAGGCGACTCAGATTCACTTTACTTGAGAGATGTTTATTACATCTACAATGATTTTAATCGGGTTTTTCACAGTAGTTGGAGTTTTGAACAGAATCTACAAAAAATGAATAATCGAACCGGTACCATTTACACCTTGAGTGGTGATACGATTATTTTTTTGGATATAAAATTCAATAACGATATGATAAACCCGGAACTTTTTATAAAAACAGGTATCAATCAATCTGAATTTATTCCCCTCCTTCATATCGAAAAAATATATACAGATTATTCAATTCTTGAATATTCTATTGAACGGGGATTTTTCTACCCCTTTTACACGTTCCTGATTGGTGCTACACTGGATATTAGATTGAAATGGGATAAAGATCGAAGAATGATACCGCAAGTTTGGGATCAATATAATGATCTACTCCCAGAAGCGAGTTTTATAGGGCTGTACGAAACAGGCGTGACCTATAAAACTATTTCATATATCATTCCTATATCTGTTCTAACATCTATGATTTATGACCTTTGGAAACAAAAGAATTCATTTTATTTTACACCGGTTTATGAAGAAGATAAATTTGGAAGAAATATGTATGTTTTTTCATTGAAACACAAAGCTTCCACCTACATACAACGTATGATATTTCGAATTGAGAAAACTAAAATCGGTAATAATGTCTTTAGGTGGTTTCGCAAAAATAGGTTGTAAATTTCGGTCATGATACCAAGTAATAAATTTTTATCAAATTTTGGGATAATCATTCTTTTGCTTTGCGCCTTATCGTGTGATAATAAAACAATCGATTTACCCATCGCTGATACAACCCCACCGCAAGCAGTCTTAATATATCCTGTTGATGGCATATCCGTGGCTGGTGACATTACTATTCTTGCACGTGCGACAGACAATGAAGAAGTTGATTCAGTAGAATTCTATATAAACCAAAAAAAGGTTGGTAGAGATAATTCTGGAGTAAATGATATTTTTGATTTTGAATGGAAAACCGGAGACTATACCGAGGATGAGTATCATTTTGTATCTATCATTGCTTTTGATGGTTCGGAAAATGCATATGCATCTTTCCCAATTCGCATTAAAGCAGATAATCAAGATAATGAACCCCCAACTGCATTTTTATTAAATCCATTCTCTGGACAATATATAAGTGGAATCGTTAATATTACTGTTGAAGCATCCGATAATGACAGTATACAATATGTGAGTTATTATGTGAATAATGTTCTCCAGGGATATGTTTTAGAGCCACCCTACATTTTCCCATGGAATACTCTTTTATATTTGGATGATCATTATTCTATTTATGTCATCGTTCGGGACATGAGCAACAATTTAACTACTGTTCCTCCTGTCAACGTGATTATTGATAATAATCTACAAAATGATGTAACTCCACCAACCGGTTCAATTGTCAGTCCACCCGCAGGGTTAACTGTAAGCGGAAGTGTTGATATCATTGTCAGTGCAAGTGATAATAGAGCTATGGATCAAGTGGCTTTTTCCATCGATGGTACTTACATTATATCGGATGGTGAAGTACCATACCATTATTCATGGGATACTACTTTGGAAGAAGAAGATATAGAACATACCATCAGTGTTGTTTTGATAGATCTGGCTGGCAATGAATCTCCTTTAAACCCCATTTCCGTTTTTGTAGATAATGATCCAGCAGGAGATATAACACCGCCAATAGTGTTGATCACGAATCCGGTGGCTGGGCAGGATTTAACTGGAACAGTCTCAATCGAAGTATTAACCGAAGATGATACTGGCATGGACCGAGTTGAATTTTTTATCAATGGTGATTCTGTCCATACAGATACTTCTAATCCATTTGATTATACTTGGGACACGGAAACCGTTACCGATGATATGGACCATATAATTGCAGTGGTTGGCTTTGATTTGGGTGGAAATGCGACCCTTGCCCCACCAATTGCAGTCTATGTAGATAATTTTGATAATATTCATCCTACTGGTCAAATCCAAAACCCGGTTGCAGGACAAACAGTTACTGGGACAATCACGATCGAAATTTCAGCTACAGATAATATTGGTGTGGAACAAGTCAACTTGTCTATTGACGGAATTCCAAGAGATACTTTAACCTCATTCCCTTACACCTATGAATGGGATACAACAAGTGAGACCGACGATGAAGATCATGTCATTAGTATCATTGTTTCTGATTCATCTGATAATATAAGCTATGTACCTCCAGTGAGTGTTTTTGTAAATAATATCATTGATGACATCACACCACCGGTTGCATCTATCTCCAACCCTCTTTCCGGACAAACTGTGAGTGATACTGTTTCCTTTACAGTACAGGCAGTAGATGACTTTGGTGTGAATAACGTTGAATTCTTTATCGATGGAGAATCAATTGGTACTGATTACACGGAATCCTATCAGCTTGAATGGGACACAACGCCTTTGGAAAATGAAAGCCAGCATACTTTATCTGCCTACGTAACTGATCATGCCGGGCATACTACAATTGTTCAACCAATTCTCGTAACAATATCGAATTGATGAAATCTTTCAACCTAAATATCATATTAATTTCCATTCTGTTATTGAGCTGTGAAGGTCCTTTTTTCAAAGTCCAAAAAGAGCCCGATTCCATCCCTCCCACATTAACCATCACATTTCCACCTGATCAAGCAATCTTGTCTGATACAGTGCTAGTATCGGCGTATGCGTTTGATAATGTTGAATTAGGCATGGTAACTTTGTATTTGAATGATTCTGCTATCATCTCAAGTAAAGACGCCCCCTACGAATACACATGGATCACGACCGATTATGCCGAAGATGAACAACATACCATTTGGGCCAAAGCAGAAGATGCTGCAGGTAATTTGACTCAAACCAATCCTATCCGTGTATTAATCGATAATTTAGATAATATCAATCCAACTGGCACATTGATCTTCCCTTATACCGGTCAAACTATTTCTGGAGAGATCACTATTATTGTCGAAGCAAATGATAATGAAGAAGTTGCATTTGTGAATGTCTATATTGATGGTGATACCGTTGCCACCCTTACTGAGTCTCCCTATACTTTTAATTGGGATACATCGGTTGAAGTTGATGATATTAATTACACCATACACGTTCATATCCAGGATGTAACAGGAAACCAGATTACCCTAGGGCCAATTAGTGTTTTAATTGATAACTATGAAGCTGATGATAATATTCCTCCAACAGGTACAATTATTCACCCGCCTTCAGCAGCAACTGTTTCAGAAACTATTCTTATACAAGTTTCCGCTTACGATAACGTTGAAATGGGCTTCGTAGATTTTATTATTGATGGATCCTTCGCAGGGCAGGATTCAGTCTTACCATATGAGTATCAGTGGAATACAACCGTAGAAGTTGAAGACGCAGACCATATTATTAATGTAAATCTTACTGATGCAGTTGGGAATTCTACCGCTCTTTTCCCTGTTACGGTTCGTGTTAATAATATTGATGAACCAGATATTATACCACCAAATGTGGTTATTTACGAACCTGCGGCCAATCAAACAGTTTCCGGTATGGTGAATATCACAGCAATCGCCACGGATAATGTAAGCATCAACCGAGTTGAGTTTTACCATAATTATGAATTAGAATTCATAGTAACATCTTACCCATATCAATATGAATGGAATTCAACGAACGCTGAAGATGATTCTGAACATATCTGGTATGTTAAAGCTTTTGATACCAGTGAGAATGATACACAAACACAACCCATCGCAGTTTTTGTGGATAATGAAGATGATATTCCACCTACCGGTTTCATTCTTTATCCTTACGCTGGCCAAACGGTGAGCGGTGTTGTACAGATTCAAGTATCAGTATCAGATAATTTAGGAATAGATCAAGTAGAATTCTTTATTGATGGGAATACGGTAGGAACGAATTCTGAATATCCTTATTCCTACGATTGGAATACCGAATTAGTTTCAGAAGATGATGACCACATCATTTCCATTACAGTAACAGATTTAGGTGGAAATTCCACAGACGTCTCCCCTATCGCTGTTTTGGTTAATAATGTTGTTACACCAGGAGATGACACAACACCACCAGTTGTAGCAATTCTTACACCAATTTCAAATCAAACAGTAGGTGATACTGTTTTAATTTCTGGTTTTGCCTTAGACAATATGGGAATTGCGGATGTGAAATTCTATGTAGATGATGAATTAGTAGCAACGGTAAGCGACTCTCCTTATACGCATAATTGGGTAACCTATGAATTATCTAACGGATCAGAACATGTGATACAAATGACTGCAAGTGATCTATCATCCAACCAAACAACTGCTCAACCAGTAGTTGTAACTATTCAAAATGAATATTATGGAGCAATAGAGAATTTTTCATTATTCGTCTCAGAGGGAAATATCTCCTTGAGCTGGGATGCTCCATACAATGCTGAAACATTCAAAGTGTATAGGGATAGCGTTTTCTTGGTTGAAATATCAAATCAAAGTTATGTTGATACTATTGAGGGTGGAGTTGAATATTGTTATCAAATTTCTGCAGTAAATAGTGTGGGAATCGAAGGGCCTTTATCCGAAGAAGAATGTGGTTTTCCACAATTACCAGCTTCGGAATCTTTTAATGCTACCATTAATGATACAAATGTAACCCTGGTTTGGGCTGCAGTAGATAATGCATCCGGGTATATAATTTATCGTGATAATACAGAAATTTGGAATGGCACAGCCTTGACCTTGACAGATTTGGGTCTGACTTATAATACCACATACATTTATAACGTGGTTGCCTTTGACCTTGAAGGAACTAATGGAACGGAATCAGATCCTTTAAGCGTAACTATGCCGGAAGAACTCATCGCGCCTGACCTTTCATTATCTGTTTCAGGAACAGACGGGTCTTTGAGTTGGACTTCTTTATCATCTGCAACAGCTTATCGAGTTCATCAAGACAGCGTTTTTATTGAAGAAGTCACAGGAACTAATTATGAGACTGAATTAATCCATGGTGTTGAAGTTTGCTTTTCAGTCACTGCAATTAATGATGTTGGTTCAGAAAGTGATCCATCCAATGAAGAATGCGGAACTGGGGATTTTACACCCCCTGCTCTCTCACTTTCCGTCACAGACTCAACGGCTTCTCTTACCTGGAATTCTGTGGTATCAGCAGAAAATTATTGGGTATATCAGGACAGTACTTTCCTAATTGAAGTTTCTAATCAATATTTTAATGTTGAAATTGGTACTGGTACGGAAACTTGTTTCGGGATCAAAGCTGTGAATAGCTATGGCACTGCAAGTGATACTTCTAATGAAGAATGTGGGACTGGATCTTAGGGGAAAAACTTTTCACCATCACAATCATTTAAAGAATGTATCAAATGGATTGTGTCATAATCATCAGAAGTGAATGAGATTCTTCCCGAATCGGGATTAGAAAGATTTATCGAATAATATTCAGGTAATCTACCATAACTGACAGTCTCAAGCCCTGAACTATCTTCATTGAATTCCAGTACTGTATAATTATAAATCATCCAGCCATTTCCTATCCAGTTTATTGAATCCAAATACGACTCCGAAGATAATGTCATTTCGGCAATCGTGTCATAGATTGAGGACAATGTATCATTCCCCATATCCAGGTAGAATGTAGAAGGTATGCTGTAACTGACTGGTAGGACACACATTGTTGTCGAATCATAATTTGAAAAAATCCAATTCCCAGATGGTTTATAACATTCAATAAAAATAGAGTCCGAAAATTCACCAATATTTGTTGATTGATCTTTCGCTCTTATTTTATACCCAAATGATTCCTGCCAATTGATTGTTGTATCTGAAAAAGATAAATCAGATCCTCTTACTTTTGATAATGAATCAAAAGACAAGCCCAAATCAGTAGACCTGAATATATGGTATTCGCTCACATCATCTGATGCGGATTCGTACCAAGTGATTTGAATTCTAGGGTTACCATTTTTTAGTGTAAAAAAGCCTTGAAGTCCAGTTGGATAATCTGGTGCATCCTCATCAATATCACAGCCTACAAATAATAAGAAAACAATTAATAATATTTTATGGGTCATGATAGAGATTATAGGAATTATTTGAAATTAAAAAGCCCCGATTTCTCGGGGCTTTTTTTATGAGCGAGAGACGAGATTCGAACTCGCGACCCCCACGTTGGCAACGTGATGCTCTACCAGCTGAGCTACTCTCGCATTGTAAATGATCATTAATCCTAAAATAGGGCGCGAAAAATTACTTTTTGGATATTAGTCTGACAATGGAGTTTTTGGAAATAATTCGAATAGTTTTTTCTGCCGCTGCCAAACCAAATAAGATGCTCCAAGAAAAACTAAGTTTTCTAAGATCTTATTCCATCCTACCATCTCACCTTCTTTTAATCCACAACCACATTCAATGTTAAATCCTCGAAGCGTGGCTTGAAAAATGAATAAAATGAAGAGTGCCATCAAACCACCACTGATCATTGACGCACCATCTACCATCAAACCTGCAACCAATCCAATGCCTATAAATAATTCTAACCATGGAATTATCAGGGCAATTACATTTTCAAACCCCATGGGTATTAAATGATAATTGGCTATATCACGTGCAAATTTCCCAGGATCAAGAATCTTATCATAACTAGCATAAATAAAAATAACCCCAAGTAGGATTCTTATTAAAACGATTAGCCAAGGATGAAGTTTATTCATTTATTTCAATCTCCAGGCCTGCATCCGTCCAGGATTTCCATCCTCCCTTGAAAACGAATATGTTCATAAATCCAAAATCTTGTAATTCATAGGCCAATTCTTCGCTTGAACCACAATCATCATCACTACAATAGATCACAAATCCCTTTTCATATCCGATTAAAAACTCAATCTGTTCGGATAACAATCCCACATCATCATTGGCTATGGCACCTGGAATTATGCCATCCGATAAATATTCTTCTGCTCTGGCATCTACAAACAATAATCCTGTTTTATGTAGTGATTTTGCCATTTCAAGATCAATTTCTCGTATTTCTGGTTCTAATAAGGTTAATAATACATCATTGACATTGTTAACAACTTTTATTGGTTCAGCCATCCAGGATATGGCATCAGTTCGAACCAAATTAGATATGAAGCCAGCCAGAATAGAAACTGTTATAAAGAATGTTACCTGTTGTTTAAAACTCACAATAAGGGTGAATCTGGATTTGGGTTAATGATCGTGACCAACGTGATTTTGCTTCTGCTTAGATATTGGTTTGCTTTTTATATTTGATTTCGATTTTGGTCTTGTTTTTGCAGCCTTAGGTTTCAATGAACTACATGTAGCCAGAGATTCATCAACGAATGCCAATAATTCTGGATTATCCTTTACTTTTTTATTCAATGCAATTGTTTCAAATGTCAATGTATTCTGGGCTGATTTTATCGCAGTTTCAGACTCTTTCAATTTATTTCGGTTTTGTTCAATAATTTTCAAAACATTGGCTTGGCCAGCATACAATTCGTCTAATGATTTATTCGGATCTTTCTTTTGTAGGCGTTCAAATCTTTTTCGAATTGAAGAAATATTTTTTTCGTGGGAAGAGATATCAACGATTGGAGCGTTTTTATCCTCCATATTGACACTTAATACAGACATGTATTTACCCTGTTTACCACAGGAGTATAAAAAAGGTCCCCCCTCTGTCTGTTTCGTATTTTCCCGGGTCATATTTGTACTTCCACTGGTCACTATGAAATCGGCATTTGCAAATAACGTAGGTAATTCACTATATGTTTTTCTATCACTATTAACCATGATCACAATGATATCTGCTTGTTTGGACACTTCATCTATATAATGATTCCCTGCTTCAATATAGTTATCAGCAATCATACTCTTGGTTGTATCGGGTAATTTATCCGTGACGCCCACAATTCCAATTTTCAGTAATTCCTTTTCAATAATTCGGAAAGGTTCAAATAATAGCTTATTAGTTTGTGCATCACGAAGATTAGCTGACAAGAAAGGAATTTCAGTTTTTTCTTCCATACTTTTCAAAAATGAAAGACCATTCAGCACTTCATAATGCCCTACATTGATTGCATCACAGCCAACTCTATTATACCCTTCTAAGATGGCACCAGCACGATATAACTCTGATTTTTTATTTTTAGAATTTAAATTTGCAGTGCTGAAAAATAAATCTCCAGCATCAATAATCAGTGGATCGACTCCTGAATCACGGAGTTCATTCATTTTAACAAAACGCCTGGACAGACCGCCCATTGGATTCTTTTTTCAGCCGCACGGATCTAATTGACCATGAACACTGCCGGACAACACAAGTGTAACGGATCCGTGTCCAGATACCTCTGAGCAAGACGAGAGAAGCAGGACTAACATGAGCGTGGTAATTGAATATTTTACAATAGATTTCATTTATTTTTATCCGCCACTAAGTTTGACAGAATATCCTTTTTTTATTAATAATTGTTGAATTTTTTCACGTTTATTGCCTTGGATCAATATTTCTCCATTCTTAACCGATCCGCCAACACCACATCCTCTTTTTAACTCCTTTGCTATAACCATTAGGACATCAATTGTTTCTTGCAAACCTCTCACGACAGAAACAACTTTACCTCCACCTTTCCTATCCAGATGAAGACGAACTTGTTGCTGAGATGGGTCTACAATAGGCATCATTTCTGTTTCATTTTTCAATGAAACTCCTTGATCTGTTGAATAGATAAGTTTTGAATTAGTCATAATTGTTCTTTCAGAACAAATAAAGAATAAAATTGTTCCCTTTTACAAGGTGAAAACATACTAATTTTTTGAAGTAATTAAACAGCTACAATTCAGTGGAAATGAAATGATCTGTTTACATATTGTAATGAGAAAATTTATCCAAATCACGCTTATTATTATTTCCTGCCTTTCAGGACAAGATTCCAGCTCAGCAAATGGATCCATTGTAGAAACCGGAATTTTTTTGAAAGACCTTCATTTTGATTGGAAGCTACCCCATAAAGATAATGGAACATTTTATTCCATTGATCTCCATGAATTCAAATTTGGTTTTTCTGATCTTAATTTTTCTCAGGAACAAAAAGGGAGTAAACATAAGATAAATACACGAATCTCTGGTCCAAATTTGAAAATAGATCAGCTGGTCTTAAATGCAAAGATTACTTCGAAAAATTGGTTAACCAGAGAAAGGATTCGCCGATTGGAAGAAAGACAGGAAAACCCTAAATCTGCTTTATACCTGATTGCAAATGCAATAGACCTTTACAAAGTAGACCTGGAAGAAAACCCTAAATCATTGAATGACCTTTATGTGAATCAATACCTGAACCTTGATGCCTATCCTTTTGACGATCCAAAATGGTCCTATTCATTCACGATACCAGAACAAATTATTGCTCAACCCACGCAAATAAACCCTATCACTGAAACCAAACCATTAATTCTTGATTGGAATACCCGGGAATTGCAATTCGATTCTATTCAGGATTCTCTTTATAAAGTGCCCTTTGTTCAATGGGATTACCTATTGGATATTCAATCAATTTCTCAATTATTTTCATCAAAATTGGAAATCGATCTTTCACCTGATAAGACCGCCTTTGATCTCCTGCTTAAACGAGGACAATTTAAATTAGATCATATATCTTTTACTGCAACACCCGGAGATCAACTTACTAATCGGTCCCAGGTATTTCTCCCTTCTCTTAATCTAGAGACAAATAATTTTGCTCTATCAGGTGATTTAAAATCCAAACCCATTTTTCATCAAGGACAAGGAAAATTCTCCCTACGTAATTTTGAGATCAAGATTCCAGACGATTTGAGAGAAGAGCCTGAAATTCAAGCCATGATAGAAACATTAGGTATCTGGAATAATTCTCTCAAGATCAGGTTAGTTGAATTGGAATTGAATCTGCTCAATGAGCGTACAGGAGAGATTAGTTTTATTTTTCAAACGCCATTTATAAAAATCAGTGTGGATGGGGATTTTTCAATACGACAAGATCAGATTCATCCTGAAATCTTACTTCATCAAATGGAAATTAAAATTCATCCTATTGCACTGGGTGTTAGAAAATGGATCCGGGAGTGGGAAAGAAAGAATGGAAGGTCACTCAAAAGAAAAGGTGCAACCGTCGTATTAAAAGTGGAAGGATCTTTAGAAAATCCAGTGATCCATGGAATGGATTAACGCTGCTTTTGATGTCCTAAGATATAGAGAAATTCTAAAACAATACTGGCGCCTGCTAAAGATGTAACATCAGCATGATCGTAAGGTGGAGCTACTTCAACCAAATCAAATCCAACAATATTTAGATCTTTCACTCCTCTTAAAATTTTCAAAACCTTATCTGTGGACATTCCGCCAACAACCGGTGTCCCTGTTCCCGGCGCATATGCCGGATCCAGACAATCAATATCAAATGTTAAATAAACAGGCATTTCCCCTACACGTGACTGAATCGATTCAATAATCTCCCCTGCAGAAATGTCATTTGCCTTAGCTGCATCGATTACTTGAAATTCATGGGACTCCTTTTCATATTCTGTCCGAATTCCAATTTGAATTGAATGTGCAGGATCGATCAATCCTTCCTTAGGAGCATGATAAAACATACAACCGTGGTCAATTTCATGGTCACTGGGATAGGTATCTGTATGAGCATCAAAATGAACAAGGGCCATTTTGCCGTAGTGCTTATGATGAGCTCTAAGCAAGGGTAAGGTTACAAAATGGTCACCGCCTACCGATATAAGCGTTTTTCCTGCTGTAATAATGATATCAGCATGTTTTACAATTTCTGATAACCCATCATCTGGTTTTCCTGGCGTATAATCCACATCGCCATAATCCACAACATTTAAGCGATCGAATACATTAAAGTCCCAGGGCCAGCGTTTATCTTCCCATCCGAGATTGCTGCTGGCATTTCGTAAACCGGAAGGGCCAAATCGTGTGCCGGAACGCCCTGTTGTAGCCAAATCAAATGGAATTCCCATTATCACTGCATCAACACTGCCGGATAAATCTCGGGTTAATGGACGCGCCAAATAACTGAATTGATTTGCGTACATGGATATATCTGTTGGAGTACCGATGATTCTATTTTTTGCCATTAGATGTCTTTTTCATATGTTTTAATTATGGGAGTGTAAAGTAAGATTATACCACCATGCAACATTTTATCTTTGGTTTCGTTGGGATAACATCCAATCCAGTACATCAGGATTTTGATATGTTTCAGTCCATGAATCATGTCCGATACCTTCATAAATAGTCAAATGTACATTTGGATTGATTGGTTCAAGAATTTCAAACGCATCCAACGAGTTTTTCACTGGAACAACTTGGTCTTGATCACCATGAAAAATCCATGTGGGAATTTTTTTCATATTATGGATTGTGGTTAAGTCAGCTGCACCACAAATTGGGAGAGCCGCAGCTATTTTATGTGGGATTTTTGATGCCAAAGCATAGGTGCCATAGCCGCCCATACTCAAGCCTGTCACATAAAATCGCTCTGTATCTACATTAAATTTTATAAAACAGGATTTTTGGATATCTATGAGCCCATCCACCAATTCCGGCTCACTCCAGTAGCGATCAAGAGGACATTGTGGAGCAACCAAAATAAAAGGGAAATCTATTCCTGCTTTTGCCTGTTTTGTAAACCCATGCATGTCCACTAAATCAATATTTTTTCCCCGTTCTCCTGCACCATGGAGAAATAAGACCAAAGGCAGTTCACCTGAAAGTCCATCTGGCATATACACAACATAGTCCAGATTCATACCCGATTGCGTTTGGATTGAGTGTAAAGATTTTATCATAGGAGCTGCCATAGTAAATTGAAAAAATATAGTTAAGTGTATGAGTATTCGAACCAATTGCAAAAGTTCAAGTAATATGATAGGATTGAAAATTCATTAGTATCCAATGACCCAAATCTACACATCATCCCACAAACAAAAAGCCCAACGAATGTGGGGCTTATAATTCTTTGCAAGTTCTTTCAATTTAATTAATACTCAGCTCATCAACACATAAATCTTTTAGTGTTGAGAAAGATTTTCTTAATACATTTAATTCTTGTAGATACTGGATAATTGAAGTTTTTGATTCAATAATATCGGAAAACATTCTATTACTTTTATAATATTCTTCATTGAATCTATAGCTATGAATTCTTATTGGATTGCTATCTGTAGGTGAGTTAGACCAATTATCTTGTAAAAAATAATTTTCTGATAAACTATAGTTGAACTTTAAAAAGAAGTTATCAAATTCTTTTGTATGTACATCATGCCTTTTAAGGTCTTCATTATAAAGTTTAAATAATTTTCTAGTTAATTCTTCAGATTCAATCATTTTAATTAAGTCTGAACTTACTAGTTGATTAAAAACACTTCCTTGCGGGAAAAAAGATCTCAATGCTCTACTGACTGATGAAATATGATACATTATACTATCATTAGACATATTATAGTCACCCGATAGATTTTGAAAAAGTTTATTGCAACTATTTAGGGAATAATTTTGTAAATATATAAACCCATCTATTTGTTTAATATCCTCATTAATAACGCTAACTAATCTGGTAATTATTTTATTTTTAAGTTCTTTTTCAATAGAACTTTGTCTCGCTGATTCAAGACTAAATGAAATTAATATACTGACTATTATTACTATCAGTTCGATAGAGTATTTAAAGATTATTTTTCGCATTTTACTCTAAAGTTTAAATTTCCTAATAGTATTTGACCATGCATCTGCGACAAATATCATATTATCATTACTTGCAACTATGTCATGCCCTAAATTTTTATTATCTAAGGAAATAGATGCATCAAATTCACCAATATAATTTTGGTTTAAAAGATCAAAGATCACCACTCTTGAGCATGTATTTGATGGTTGATCACCACCATCAATGATAAATAACTTAGATCCTATAGCAAAAGAGCCATAGGGTCTACCAAATTCCTTACCTGATATCTCGTATAAGAATATTCCATTTATATCAAAAACTTGAATCCTCGAATTAGATCTATCTGCTACAAAAATATTATCATTATTATCTATAGTAATGCCATGTGGTAAATCAAACTCTCCAGGTTTTTCTCCTTTGGTACCCCATTCTTTCAAATAAACTCCATCTTTCGAATACTTGACTATTCTTGAATTTATATAACCATCAGATACATAAAAATTACCCGATTTGTCAAAACCAATATCTGTTGGCCTATCAAAAGTAATTTCATCATTACCAGATACTCCTCGCTTACCTATTGATAATAATAGTTCACCATTCCCAGAAAATTTTTTTATTTGATGAGCACCAACATCAGTGACCCATATATTATCTTCTTTATCAACACTTAGTCCATGAGGCATAATGAATTCGTTTTCGCCCCAATATTTAATTAAATCGCCACTTAGAGCATCATAAACAAAAATTGTTGCTAATAGAATGTTCTGAGCTGGCATTGGGTCTGTCCAAATCCGATTGGCACGATGAAATACAACAACTTGATTTTCAGAAGTAATATCAACACCTGTGACTTGCCCCATTGACATTTCATTAGATGACTGTGGCCAATCTTGCAATTTATATTCTGAGTTTTTTTTATTTGTGCAAGAAATCAATAAAAAAATAAGTGAAAATGTATATAGTTTCATGAATATATCCATTGGTTAACTTAAATCTACACATCATCCCACAAACAAAAAACCCCACTAATGTGGGGCTTAATGTTGTAGATAGGGTAAATCTATTTTAACATTTCGTAATTTAAAAAAGGAGCCACAAATCCCTTTTTTCCCCTAAAATCATTCATAGTGTTTTTTTGCATAAAAACATAACCAATGCCAAAATTTAAGAAAGAATTTTTTGATATTGGCAGTGAAAAGCCAAGAGATGGGAATATCCCAGTTAATTCCGCTCCTGTATCATAATATGCCCCACCATGATAAGATATACTCATATATGGAGATGGTTTTGAAAAATCATTTAGATAATGTTTGTATCCTGTAAATAGACCGCCGCCGAACATTATTGTCCCAACTCCTGTAAATATTTCTTGATGTTCATTTAATCTAAACAAATAATACATATTAAAAAAACTGACTGGAGTTTTTTCACTTTGGAATCCAAAAGACATTCCCATACTCCAAGTATAAGGAAGTTTTGAGGCTGGTAGCTTTTCTTCTGAATTGACTTTAGGATGGGGTTCGGTGCTAACGCCACCAGCTTCTACTTTTATCCCCATTTCCTCCTTCATTTGTTTTGGAGTTTTATTAATCAACTTCAAACCATCTTCAACTTTTGCAGTTGGCTTTGGAATATCGGGGTTAAATACATCGGGAAGCATCTGCGTCATTTCACCAGTCATGGGGTCTAATTCAGGTGGAAAAAGAATATCTGCCGTCACGGTGTTTATACTGCAGTCGTAATTAAATCCCCTGCCGCTATTCAATCCTTCGCTAAAATTTGTGATAGATACAATGTCATCACAACTCCACCACCATATTATTTCCCCCCCAACCAGGATATGGACATGGTTCATATATGTCCCGATAAATTCCCCATTGGCTTTTTGTCCATTTTGTAGTCGAATTTGAACATTGGCATCTCCAAACAAGAATGAGAATATCATTACAAATAGCAAGGTGCTATATTTATTCATGTTTTTATCCTGATATACCTACGCATCTCCTAATCTACACATCATCCTTTAAAAAAAATACTACAAGAATATGTGTCAGCCTTTTTCTATTGCACTACCACACCTTGCTTGCCCCCCACTCTAACACTTTTTAGTTGAAACT
>Ga0208766_1000452_pt1 | contig 22828 bp, 20 predicted proteins | sample ETN01SmetaG_3_FD_185792 | JGI IMG/M metagenome (GOLD analysis project Ga0208766, IMG submission 185792) | Marine microbial and viral communities from oxygen minimum zone, Eastern Pacific Ocean - ETNP2014F12-01SV263 (SPAdes) (version 2) | ecosystem: Environmental > Aquatic > Marine > Oceanic ... | reverse complement strand
TTATAGGGAATCATCGCTCCAGTAAGAACGATTGTCTTCTCAAGTTTTGCTTCGGCCAAGACCTTGGCCGTCATTGTCATTGTGTCTGTCCCATGTGTAACAACGATATGATCTTCATCCGCAGATTTACAATGCTCTAAAATAAGTGACCTATCAGAATCGGTCATGTCGAGACTATCAATAAGCATGAGGGTCTTGATCTTAACACCTAGTCTGGACCTCCCCAATTCAAGTATTTCACGCATGTGCGTGTCCTTGAAGTACAGTTCACCTGTTATCTCATCATACTCTTTATCAAAGGTGCCGCCTGTCACCAAGATCCTTACCGGCATGAAAATCTCATACAATTGTACATGTTGAATCAAAATCCTTTTTTTCTAATATGGGCACCTTAGCATTCTTTTCAGGATAACCCACTGGAATTAAAAGCATGGCCCGTTCATTTTTTGGTCGGTCAAGTATTTTTTCAAGAAACCCCATTGGAGATGGGGTGTGTGTCAATGTGACAAGTCCAGCCTCATGTAAGGCTACCAACAGAAATCCAGATGCAATGCCCACGGATTCATTGACATAATAATTTTTTTTACGATCATTGCCATCAATATCATAGTTCTTTTTGAACACAACGATCAAATAAGGAGCAGTTTCCAAAAAAGGTTTATGCCAGTCCGTATCAAATTGATTGAGGTCCTCCAACCAATCTTCAGTTGCCCGGTGCTCATAAAACTCCTTTTCCTCCTTCTCTGCTGCATTACGAATCTCTTTTTTTACCAATGGGTCTTTTACCAAAACAAAATGCCATGGTTGTTTATTTGCACCAGAAGGTGCTGAAGATGCACTCTTAATGGCATTGGTAACAATTTCCATTGGAACATTTTGACTCGAGAAGTCTCTGACTGTTCTTCTCCGTGCCATGTTCATGTGAAATGACCTAGATCGGGCTATCATCTCAACTTCAGGAATTTCATTGAAATCTAATTTTTGAAATGCCATTCTATTTATTCCCATTGTATTTTCTACGTTCAATTTACGAACTCAAAGTCTGTGCGCCCTTTTGAAATAATCACCCTTTTGCTGATCACAGGATCTCTGACGAGCCTTTTGATCGATCGTGACAGAACATCGTTCCTGTATTTGCTGTTTGCATCCATCGTGGGAGCAACGTTCCAATTTTTTTTGGAGGGCCTACGGTGGCAATTCCTACCCTCGACCTACCTTCTTCCAGCAATGTTCATGGCATACAAGTTTCAAAGAACCAGTATCGCTATTAGAGTGCTTTTTTCCATATGGTGGGCGTTATCAATTGTTCTACCTTGGGCAGTGCCTGTGTTCACCCTACCAACGCCTAAAGGTAATTTTGAAGTTGGCACAGAGACATTTCACTGGGTTGATAGTTCGCGGCTTGAGTGGTTTACAGAAGAGATTACGGGTGATGTTAGGGAATTAATGGTGCAGGTATGGTATCCTGGGGAAAACACTGAAGGTCTAAAGACCAATGGATACATGGACTTCATTGATCTTAGAGCCAAGGCGCTTGCCAAGGCAGGAAAACTCCCTGCATTTCTTCCTGGTCATCTGAGCATGATAAAAACAAATAGTTTTCAAAGTGTAGATCTAGCAGAAAAAAACCTAGGGCGTCCTGTCTTGATATTCTCTCATGGGATAACCGGATCTAGACACTTACACCAGGTCCTTTTTGAGTATCTTGCTAGTTACGGATATGTTGTTTTTGCTCCTGATCATAGTTTCGATTGTAATCTTACGATCTTCCCAGATGGGCGAATTGCTGATTATAGATCAGAGATCACGGGACACCCCGATAGTGTAATGATTAGAGAAAAACAGATTCGGACACGTGCACTAGACATTGGTTTTATTATTGATCAGATAGAAAAAATAGATAATGGAATAATTGATTCAAAACTAAATGGAAAACTGAACCTAGATAAAATTGCCTTGGGCGGACATTCGTATGGAGGTGCAACCGCTGTGTTCGCATCTTATTCTGACAGGCGGATCAAGGCATGCATGGTTTTAGACAGTTGGATAAATCCTCTGCCTGATTCAGTGATATCGAAAGGTCTTCGTGTGCCTTTTTTATTCATGGGGAGACCCCACTGGGACGATTCTGACTATCCAACTAATTATAAAAAACTTGATGAATTGATGGCACGATCATCAAATGATAAATACCACTTGCATATTAAAAAGACATTGCATCTTGACTATACAGACATTCCCCTAATGTCACCACTCATTGACCGTGTAATGGATGTTGGAAACCTGCCCCCCGCCATTAGTCTCCCACTGGTTAATCAACTTGCACATGGCTTTTTAGACAAATATCTTCTTGGGGGTGAGGGTCAGATCCTCAATCGTGCCTTGATGAATAAACTGATCATTCGTTTATAAATAATGGTGAGGCACACTGCAAGGATCACATTGGGATTCATCCTGGTCATAATTGGTCTGATTGGAGGCCTCATCCCCATCTTCCAAGGTTGGGTCTTTGGTATTCCAGGCCTAATAATCTTAGCAGATTATTTTCCTCCAGTAAAGAGGCTCTTGAACTGGGCCAGATCAAAATATGTTGATGATACCAAAGAATAATTAAATAAAATCAATATATTTCTATTTTCTCGCTTTTGGTTTCAATGGTTTTAGGTGTAACCTTGCTAACGAATTTCACCTGTTTTTTTGTGTACATAATTCACATATAGAAACTGTATTCCCTTTTCAATTAGTGTCTAAAAATTCATCAAAGATAACAGCAATTGTCGGAGCCCAATGGGGCGATGAGGGCAAAGGAAAAATCACTGATTTTTTCGCAGGGGAATCAGACTATGTTGTCAGGTTTCACGGTGGAAATAATGCGGGCCATACTGTTATTGTTGATGGCAACACATTCAAACTACATCTAATACCATCTGGCATCATCTACGGCGGGCCAATGTCCATCATTGGCAATGGTGTTGTCGTTGACCCAAAAGCATTGCTAGATGAGATCGAATATGTAAAGGGTAAGGGAATAGAGCCAAGGCTCTTGGTAAGCGACCGAGCTCATGTCATAATGCCATACCACATAGCGCTTGATGGCGCTTTGTCAAACCACCAGGGGCAACTTGCAGCTGGAAGTACTCGACGCGGAATCGCACCTGTGTATGCTGATAAAATGTTTAGAAATGGCATAAGGGTCATCGATCTACTCGAACCAGAGGTGCTTCAGGAAAAACTGATCAAGGGACATGCTTTCGCAAAAGGGATCATTGAAAAAGCTCTTTCTCAAACATTAGAAATCTCGGTTGAGGAGATCTTTGATTCATATTGCAAATATGGTAAAAAATTGAGACCATACATTAGTGACACATCTGTTGAACTTTATAATGCATTGAAAAACAACAAGTCCATTTTGTTTGAAGGTGCACAGGGAATCAGTCTGGATGTGGACCATGGGATCTACCCCTTTACCACATCCTCAAACACAGCAGCAGGGCATATATCAACAGGTACTGGGGTTAGTTTTAGGGATATTGGTAGAATAATTGGAGTAGTTAAAGCCTACCTCAGCCGCGTTGGAGAAAGCCCTTTACCATCTGAGATGCATGGAGATGAGGCTGAAGCCCTAAGAGAAAAGGGTAAAGAGTATGGAACGACCACTGGAAGGCCGCGAAGAGTTGGCTGGCTGGATCTCGTTCAAGTTAGGCAGGCAGTCAGAGTAAATGGTCTGACCGAGATCGCGCTAACAAAACTTGATGTGTTAAATGGGTTTGAGAAAATAAAAATCTGTGTCGCTTATGAGGTTGACGGTAATCAGATTCTTGAAATGCCTGCAAGCCTTACGCAATATAGAAGGGCACAACCGGTATACTCATCGCTTAGCGGCTGGCCAGACCTTCCTGATGAAATATGGAATAAGGGATTTGATGCCTTACCTAAAACATTAAAGGAATATATATCATTCATTGAAGGTCAGGTTGACTGCCCAGTAAAGATCGTATCGGTTGGTCCCCAACGACATGAAACCATCATAAGATAGTGGCCTTCACAAAAGAAACTGTTGATTTTTCTGGGTTATCTGATCATCAGATCAAGGCAAGACTCTCAGAGTTAAACATTTCGATCACACCAGATGAAGCGGTAAAGATTCAAAGTGAGATGCTCGGGAGGGCGCCATCCATTGCTGAATTGGTATTGTTTTCCATACAGGGATCTGAACACTGCAGCTACAAGAGCAGTCGCATTCATCTAAAACAATTTACCACAGAAGGTCCTGATGTTGTATTGGGAGCAAAGGAAGATGCTGGTGTTGTCTCTGTTGTCGAAGATAAGGAAGGTGTGCGGTGGTGCATTGTCATGAGCCATGAATCACACAATCACCCATCTCAGATTGTTCCATATGAGGGTGCCGCAACAGGAGTTGGGGGAAACGTAAGAGATGTAATGTGCATGGGAGCAGAAGTGATCGCTTGTACAGACTCATTTCGATTTGGGGACATAAACAGCAACAAGACCAAGTGGATACATGATGGTGTCGTATCAGGAATAGCAGGCTATGGAAACCCCTTGGGGATACCGAATATTGGTGGAGACCTATACTACAATGAGGGATACAATGAGAATTGCCTTGTCACCTTAGTAACCCTTGGGGTTGTTAGGGAGGATCACATCATTCATTCCTTCGCACCAGAAAATGCAAATGGTCACGACTTGATCCTCATTGGAAAACCTACTGATAATAGTGGATTCGGTGGGGCAAGTTTTGCTTCGTTAGAACTAGAGGAAGACAAAAAGGATCAAAACAAGGGTGCCGTTCAGGAGCCCAATGCCTTTTTGGAAAGGCATCTATTAAAATCAACATATGCTCTTTTTGATATCTTGAAAAACAAAGGCCTTATTGATAAAGTTGGATTCAAGGATCTTGGAGCAGGTGGGATTGCATGTGCAAGCGTGGAGCTAGCCGAGACATCTGGGTACGGATCAGAAGTCTGGATGGACAACATACACAAAGGCATGAAAGACCTTCATCCCTCAGTCTACCTTTGCAGCGAAACGCAAGAAAGATTCATGTGGGTATGCCCACCAGACACAACACCCATGATACTAGAACATTATAATAAGACCTATGCCCTTCCAGATGTTAGCGAGGGGGCTCGAGCATCTGTAATTGGAAAGATAAGAGACGATGGACAGTACATTGTTCACAATGGAACAGAAGAGATCGTAAATGCACCCGCAGAAGAAATTACAAAAGGGTTCCTTTATGATAGACCCCATGAGCCTCGAAAAAAAATTCTGTCTGAACCAAAATTAAAAAAGCCCAAAGACCTTGGACAAACATTGCTAGAGATTTTAGGACATGAAAACATGGCAAGCCGAGAACCTGTCTTTGAAAAATATGACAAACAGGTTCAAGGCAGGGTCCACACAGAGACCGGCATCTCTGATTCTGGCATAATGACACCCTTCAATTCAAAAAACTATCCTAAAGAGATCCGCAATGTTGGCATTGCCCTATCAACAGATCACAACCCAAGATATTCAATGATAAGCCCGTACTGGGGAGGGGTAAGTGCTGTAGTGGAAGCCATGCGAAATGTCGCAGCGGTTGGGGCGACACCACATGCTGTGACTGATTGTCTATGTTTTGGAAACCCAGAAAAACCTCACCAGATGTGGGAGTTTGTTGAAGGAACCCGCGGTGTGTCAGATGCCTGCAACGCAATAACCTTAAAAGACCACAAAGACCACCCAACCCCCATCATCGCTGGGAATGTAAGTTTTTATAATGAGTCAAAGAATGGTTCAATCCCGCCAAGCCCTATTGTAAGTTGTCTTGGGAGACTCAAAGATGTAAAAAATGCAATCCCAATGCATTTTCAATCCTCTGGATCAGACCTACTCATGGTTGGGGAACGTAAAGACGAATTAGGTGGATCCATCTACTACCAGACACATGGGGTTCTTGGAAAAAACGTACCGAAGCCAGACCTAAAAGAATCAAGAGGTCAAATTTATGCAGTTACAGATTGCGCAGACAAAAAACTAATACTTTCCTGTCATGACATATCAGATGGGGGTATCGCGACCTCAATTGCTGAAATGAGTTTTAGCAATAACATCGGGTGCTCTGCAAAAATCACTGGACAAATTGAAAGTCAAAAGGTATTGTTCTCTGAGACCGGCGGGTTTGTCATGGAAGTTGCAAAGCAAAACACAAAAATTGTTGAGGATGTGTTTAGCCAACATGGTTTGCCTACATTTATTATCGGGGAAACAGGCGGAGATAAGATACAAATAAATAATGAAATAAACATTTTGGTCGCAGAAGCAAAATCAAAATGGGAAAATGGATTAAGAGAAAAACTATAGGAAGCCACTTGAAGTTCAAGAAAAAACAATAATGACAAAAGTTGATTACAGATCAGCGGGGGTGGACATTGATGCAGGAAACGAGGCAGTTGACCGGATCAAAGACAAGGTGCGTTCTACCTTTACTGAAAATGTGCTTACCGGCTTAGGTAGTTTTGGTTCTCTTTTTGATCTGGGGCCCATACTTGATGATTATAGGGAGCCTGTCTTGGTACAAAGCATTGATGGCGTTGGAACCAAGACCATCATTGCAAGGAAGTTGAATAAATACGATACGATCGGAATTGATCTCTTGAGTGCCTGCGCCAATGACATACTTGTCATGGGTGCTAGACCCCTTACATTTCTTGACTATATTGCAAATGAAAAATTAAAACCTCATGTGGTTGAAGAGATCGTCTCTGGCATGGTTGTCGCCTGTAAGGAAACGGGTGTATCTCTTGTTGGTGGAGAGACCGCAGAGATGCCTGATACCTACCTACCTGGTGAGCACGACCTGGTCGGGATTATAACGGGGGTTGTTGAAAAGAACAAGATCATAACGGGCGATCGCATAACCATAGGTGATACTATTGTTGGAATACCTTCCAATGGTCTCCATACAAATGGATACTCTCTTGCTAGAAAAATATTCTTTGATGTAGGTGGTTTTGATGTAGAAGACCAGGTCCCTGAGTTGGACAATTCTGTTGGAATGGCCCTTTTGAAACCACACGTTAATTACACAAACCACGTAGCCTCGATCTTAAAAGCAGGTGTGGACATAAAAGGCATTGCCCATATTACGGGCGGCGGACTTCTAGAGAACGTCCCAAGAATTTTACCAGACCATTGTGCTGCATCAATTAATAAGGATTCTTGGCCTTCAATTGATGTATTTAGTGTAATGCAATCAATTGGAAACATCAACGAAAGAGAGATGTTTCGGACATTTAACATGGGCATCGGCATGACCCTTGTAATCCGACCCTCAGAAATGCAAAAACTAAAAAAATCTCTATCCAGATTGACACCCGTCTATGAAATAGGCAGCATCGTTGCTGGAGACAAAGAGGTCACCATAGACTAACTCCAGTGAGACATAAAAACAAAATAGGTATTATCCAATTTCCTGGTTCTAACACAGAGCGAGAGACCATCATGGCTTGTGATAGAGTTGGGCTACAACCTATTGAGTTTTTATGGAATGATGATCCAAAAAAACTATCAAAATTAGATGGGTTTGTCATCGTTGGAGGGTTCTCCTATGAAGACAGGTCAAGGGCTGGAGTGATCGCCGCACTTGACCCCATCATGCATCAAATTCAACTTGAATCAGAAAAAGGAAAACCCGTTCTTGGCATATGTAACGGAGCACAGATTTTAGTGGAAAGCGGTCTGGTTCCTGGGTCAGTAGAAAATCAGATAGGGGTCGCACTCACTGACAATAAAAGGGTCAGAGGTGGACAGGTTGTTGGTGTTGGCTATTATAACACATGGGCAAACCTCAAAATGTCTGTATCTCAAAACAGGTGTGCATTCACAAGACACCTGGAAAAGGGAGAGGTGATCAACATCCCTCTTGCCCATGGGGAAGGTCGTTTTTTAATGTCCGATTCATTGTTGGAAGAGATCATCTCAAATGAACAAGATGTGTACAGATACTGTGATGAAGATGGAAAGATGGTAGATGAGTTTCCCATCAATCCAAATGGATCCATACACAACCTTGCCGCTATTTGTAACCCCGGAGGAAACATAATGGCAATGATGCCCCATCCAGAAAGAACACAAAATGGTGATGTGATATTTTCCTCCATGAGGGAGTTCATTGAAATGAACAATCCATTGACCGATCACTCACTAGAACATATCCCTAAAAAACACGAATTAAAGGATTATCCTCTTGATGAACATAGCACACAATGGGTAATAGACATGATCATCACTGATAATGAGGCATCCTCTGTTAGTAATGCTTTAAAACACATTGGTCATGATGTATCACTAACTCGCCAGGTCCACTGGGAACTTGCGATCAAAGGAGAAAAAGAGAAGGTGCTTGGTGAGATCGATGCGACTGGAGAATTATACAATTCAAATAAAGAATTCCTTGGGAAACTAGATACAGATGACGATACCGTTTCCATCCTTGTACGTCAAAAAGAAGACATACTTGGGCGAATAAAGTACGAATCGCTCACACAAAGGTTCCAGATACAAGGCCTAGAGAAATTAAGACGCGGTGTAATATGGAATCTATCAATTAAAGGCGGTAATATTCACTCCGTTATTAACAACATTTTAGAAACAAACATACTTTTTAATCCATTATCTCATGAATGCTATCGAATCAACTGAACACTATAAAGACCGGATCAAGGTAGAATTAAACAATACATTAACCAACACTGAACTGACCAGTGAAGAGAAGAAAACCGGAAAGGTTCGTGACCAATACGACCTTGGTGATAAGATTGCCTTGGTCACCACTGACAGACAAAGCGCATTTGATCGTGTACTTGCATCAATTCCCTTTAAGGGACAGGTCCTAAACCTGACCAGTGCATGGTGGTTTGATCAGACAAAAAAAATTATCAATAACCATGTAATTGACATCCCAGACCCCAATGTGACCCTAGCAAAAAAATGCAAGGTTTTCCCCATAGAATTTGTGGTCAGAGGATACATTACCGGAAGCACAAGCACATCACTATGGACCGTATATAATAATGGGGACCGTGAATATTGTGGAAACCAATTACCAGAAGGCCTAATAAAGAATCAAAAACTTGATGAGAACATGCTCACACCAACTACGAAAGAAGAGGACCATGACAGGCCAATCTCTCCAGAAGACATTGTCAAGGAGGGGTGGATGAATCAAGAAGATTGGGACTATTGTAGTAAAAAGGCCATTGAACTTTTCTCATTTGGACAGAAAAAGGCAGCGGAGAATGGTATGATCTTGGTGGATACCAAATATGAGATGGGTAGAGACTCAGATGGAAATATTATGTTGATCGATGAAATACATACCCCAGACTCTAGTAGATATTGGATTGAAAAAACCTATGACGAGCGTATGGGATCAGGGCTTGAGCCTCAAAATATCGATAAGGAATTTCTTCGATTATGGTTTGTAGATAATTGTAACCCCTACAACGATGAGGTCTTGCCAGAAGCCCCAGAAGATCTCGTTATTGAACTTTCGAGCAGATACATCTATCTGTACGAGACCATAACTGGAGGCGTTTTTCCTTTTCCAGACACAGGAAAATCAATCAAAGACAGAATTAATAAAAACCTAGAGAGCATATCATGAAAGTTGTAATAATAATGGGGTCAACCTCAGATGAACCCCACGCAAAGAAAATAACTGATGGTCTTGACAATTATGGAATAGACTGGGAACAACATGCAGCATCTGCTCATAAAGAACCACTGAGGGTGTTGGACATTCTAAACGCAAACAAGGATAAAGAAAATATCGTATACGTAACCATTGCAGGTAGGTCCAATGCGCTATCTGGATTCGTTGCTGCAAATTCTGAGTTTCCCACACTAGGTTGTCCACCATTTTCAGATAAGGCCGATATGTTAGTAAATATACACTCTACCCTTCAAATGCCTAGCAATACTCCTGTCCTCACTGTAATAGACCCTGGAAATTGCGCCTTGGCTGCAAAACGGATACTGGGTGCTTAACCCCCTAGGTGCTCTTTCTCCACTAGACGGCCGCTACAATAGTAGCGTTAAAGAACTGAATGCGTATTTTTCTGAGGCTGCTCTCATGCGCTATAGGATATATGTTGAGGTTGAATATTTAATAGCATTGAGTCATGAGAAAAAAATAGACGCCCTACCTCGCCTTACCAAGCGACAACAAAACAGATTACGCAACATATATAAAAACTTTGACCTTGGCTGCGCACAGGATGTAAAAGATATAGAATCAGAGACAAATCATGATGTAAAAGCAATAGAGTATTACATTCAAAAAAATTGTAGTAGGGTGCTACATCCATGGATTCATTTTGCACTAACATCCGAAGACATCAACAACCTCTCTTATTCCCTGATGTGGAACCATGCGTTAAAACAGGTCTATGTCCCAATGCTGACCACCGTGCATAAAGACCTAAAAAGATCGGCCAAAAAACACAGGGGAGCATCCATGTTGTCCATGACACATGGACAGCCTGCTACCCCTACAACCTTTGGGAAGGAACTTTGGGTTTTTTGCAAAAGACTAGAAAGACAGATAGTCCAATTAAAGAATCATGGGATGTTGGGGAAATTAAGTGGTGCTACCGGAACCTGGTCAGCACATGTCAGCGCATACCCCGAGGTAAACTGGACCAGATTCACCTCTAGATTTGTTAAGTCTCTTGGCCTTGAGCCCAACATGGTAACAACCCAGATCGAACCCCACGATAGTGCAGCAGAAAGTTATCATCAGATCGTTCGTGTAAATTCAATCTTGAAAGACCTATGTCAAGATCTTTGGCTATACATCAGTCGTGGAATCCTTAATCAAAAGAAGGTCTCTGGTGAGGTTGGATCCTCAACGATGCCACACAAGATCAATCCAATCCAATTTGAGAATGCTGAGGGGAACATGGGTATTGCAAATGCCCTATTAAATCATTTGGCACAAAAACTCCCCATCTCTCGCATGCAGAGAGACCTTACGGATTCTACAGTGTTAAGAAACCAGGGGGTCGCCATAGGATATTCCTATTTGGCCCTAAAGAACATATCAAAAGGGCTCTCTAGAATCACCATCAATAAGAAAAAAATGAGGGATGAATTGAATGGTCACTGGGAAGTTCTCGCAGAAGCAGTTCAGACCATGCTGCGTAAGGATGGGAAAAAAGATGCATACGAAGAACTTAAGATGTTGACCAGGGGAGAAAAAATAGATGAAAAATACATGGCTGATTTCATAAAAAAACTAAAATTATCCATTAATGATAAAGAAAACCTTTTAAGGTTAAAACCAGAATCTTACATTGGTGAAGCATCAAAAATAGTTGAGCAGTTATAATGTGTGGAGTGGTTGGAATAATCTCTAGTAAAAAATCGGTGGCCGGCGAGATTTATGATAGTTTGATACATCTTCAACATCGTGGTCAAGATGCAGCAGGAATCATGACATACAATAAAAGGTTTCATATAAAAAAGGGCACTGGTCTCATTCGTGATATTTTTGACGAACAGAACATGTCACGCCTTCTAGGTCATGTAGGAATAGGCCACACAAGATACCCAACCGTAGGTGGCTTTAGTGTTGAAGAGGCCCAGCCCGTTTTTACCCATGTGCCCCACGGAATTGCAATGGCCCATAATGGCAATCTGGTCAACTATGCAGAACTATCAAAAGAGGTCGTTGAAAAGGATAAACGTCATATCAACTCATCTGTTGATATCGAAGTAATCCTTCACATCTTTGCACATGCCTTGGATCAAGGTAAAACAGGTTCAGGTAAAACAACATTCTTTGATGAAATATGCAATGGCGTTAATACGGTATTTGATAGAGTTGAAGGTGCATATTCTGTTGTGGGTTCCATAATGAACAGGGGCATGTTTGTCTTTCGTGATCCAAATGGAATACGGCCCCTTGTAAAAGGGAAACGGGAAAATGATGATGGGTCGACCGATTATATTTTTTCTTCTGAAACGACCATGTTCTATTCTTTGGGCTTCACACCTACGGGGAATGTTGAACCAGGTGAGGTCATTTGGATAGAAGAGGATGGAACAATTCATAGTCGAATTCTTAGGAAGGAACAGTTTACACCCTGTGTGTTTGAATATGTCTACTTTTCAAGACCAGACTCCATACAAAATGATGTGAGTGTCTACCGGTCGAGACTCCGCATGGGACAAAATTTGGCAGAAAAATGGAAACGTGAATTTCCAGATGTCATACCAGATATTGTAATTCCAGCACCATCTACAGCAAACACATCCGCACTTAGTTTTGCAAATGAACTTGGGGTTCGTTATTCGGAAGGGTTATATAAAAACCCATTTATTGGTAGGACCTTCATAATGCCAGGAAATGATGAACGAAAGAAGTCAGTAAGATATAAGCTTGTCCCTCAAGAATTTGAGATACGTGGAAAAGATGTTCTGATAATGGATGACAGTATTGTTAGAGGAAACACAAGCCGTGAGATCGTAAGAATGGTCAGGGAGTTTGGAGCAGAAAAGGTATACTTCATATCTGCATGCCCGCCCGTGAAGTTTCCTTGTTATTATGGTGTCGACATGCCGACAAGAGGAGAACTAGCGGCAGCAAATAAATCCATTGATGAAATAAAAGAATTCATGAAGGTCGATATTCTCATGTACCAAGACATAGATGACCTAAAAGAGGCTGTCACTCGGAAAGGTGACCACAACATTGATAGGCCTTGCATGGCCTGCTTAGATGGGTGGTATGTAAATGGTAATATCAATGAACAAAAAATGGATGACATAGAAAACCAAAGACTAGTTGAACGCTCCATATTAAAATGAACATATTATTAATTGGGTCCGGCGCAAGAGAACATGCGCTTGCCAAAGCAATAGACAGATCTCGTAACAACGAAAACCTTTATTGTGTTGCCTCAAACATGAATCCCGGAATTGCTCAAATCTGTACTGAGATCGTAGTAGATAATATTAATGACCCTAATATAATCTTGGGTTATGCAAAACAATTCAGGTCATCATTGGTCATCATTGGACCTGAAAACCCATTAGAAAATGGGGTGTCAGACCTGTTGAACAATTCAGGTATAAAAGTGGTTGGTCCTAAAAAAAAACTAGCACAAATAGAAACATCAAAGTCCTTCGCAAGAGACCTATTAAAAGAGTATGATGTTCCTGGGGGACCAAGATATAGGACATTTGGTTCAATGAAAAATGTTGAAAGTTTTCTACTTGAACTGGAAGATCGATTTGTGATCAAGTATGATGGTCTCGCTGGTGGAAAGGGGGTCAAGGTCTCAGGAGATCATTTACATTCAAAAGAAGATGCTTTGTCCTACTGTAAAGAATTAGTGAATGCCGGTAAAGAGTTCGTGATCGAGGAAAAATTTATTGGAGAAGAATTCTCTCTCATGAGTTTTTGTGATGGTAATACACTTCAACACATGCCTGCTGTTCAAGACCATAAAAGAGCCTATGAAAATGACATGGGACCAAACACGGGTGGAATGGGAACCTATTCTGATGCTGACCACTCATTGCCATTTTTAGATGAGAACGATATTAAAGAAGCCCAAAATATTAACCTAAAGACCGCAGATGCCTTAAAAAACAAATTTGGTGAAGGTTATAAAGGTGTGTTATATGGGGGCTTCATGGCAACAGCGGATGGAGTCAAACTTATCGAATACAATGCTAGGCTGGGTGACCCTGAGGCAATGAACGTTCTCTCGCTTCTTGAAAGTGACATTGTTGAGATCTGTGATGCGATCGCAACCGAAACACTAGAGAATGTTAAGGTAAAATTTAAAAACAAGGCTACCGTCTGTAAGTATGCAGTACCTGATGGATACCCTGAAAACCCACTAAAAGGTGAGGTCATTGACATATCAGCGGTCGCCGATCCAGAGACATTGTTTTTGGCATCGGTTGACATAAAAAATGGAAACCTTGTAGAGGTAGGAAGTAGGACCGTGGCTATTGTAGGTGTAGCAGAATCCATTACAGAGGCAGAGAAAATTGCTGAAGCGGAAATATTAAAAGTGACGGGTCCTCTTTTTCACAGAAAAGATATTGGGACAGATGAAATAGTTAAAAAACGCATTGACCACATGGCCTCGTTAAGATGATCAATATCGGTGTAATTGGATCAACAAATGGAACCGACCTACAGGCAATCCTAGACTCAATCAAATCAGGTAACCTAGATGCAAACATATCTGTTGTGATCTCTAATAGGGCTGGGGCATACATATTAAAACGGGCTCAAAACCACGGCATCCCCTCGGCTTTCATAGACCACAAGGATAGAACCAGAAAAGAGTTTGATTCTGAAATGACTAAAATTCTAAAAGAGAATAAGGTTGACCTGGTTCTTCTGATAGGTTTCATGCGAATTTTATCTTCAAAGTTCTGCAATGATTGGGAGGGGCAAGTATTGAACGTCCACCCCTCCCTCCTTCCAAAATATGTTGGCGGAATGGATACTAATGTCCATGAAGAGGTATTGAGAAACAAAGATAAAGAGACGGGATGTACGATCCACTTTGTCACCAACAAGGTGGACGGTGGCCCTATCCTGATACAAAAGAGATGCCTAGTTGAACCTGATGACACTGTTGAATCCTTGAAATCAAAAGTACAGAAACTTGAAGGAGAGGCGTTTTTAGAGGCCATCCCCATGTTTAATAACAATGGATAAGAAATCAGCACTTCAATTGATCCGCAATAGAACCAAGAAAACAATGGTCTCGGCACTTGGTATCGAGATAACCGATTTTGGAGAGCAGTACATATGCGGGAAAATGCCTGTTGACCATCGAACCAAACAGCCATTTGGTCTGTTGCATGGTGGAGCGAGCGTTGCGTTTGCCGAAACGCTTGGGAGCATTGCCGCAGGGAATCAGGTCGACCTAGAAAAGTATTCCGTTGTCGGAATTGAAATAAATGCAAGTCACCTGAGAGCAGTTACAGATGGTTGGGTACATGGAAAGGCTACTCCAACAAGAATTGGTAGAAAAATCCAGGTTTGGGACATAGACATAAAAGATGATAATGATAAACCTGTATGCAAAAGCCGTTTAACCTTAGCAGTAATAAAAAAAGATGATCAGTAATCCTTCACTCAACAAAAAACCAATAAAAATTAACCGCGCACTCATTTCTGTTTTTGATAAGACCAACGTTGGGGAGTTGGCAAAAGAATTAGCAGGTCAAGGAGTTGAGATCCTTTCAACTGGAGGGACAGCCAACACTTTGAGAGAAATGGGAATAAATGTTGTGGATGTAAGTGACTATACAAAGTTTCCAGAGATCATGGATGGTCGAGTAAAGACCATAAACCCATTGGTTGAAGGAGGAATCCTTGGTCTTCGCGATCAGCATTCTGACGATGCCAATGATAACAACATAAAATGGATAGACCTGGTTGTATGCAACCTATATCCCTTTTCTGATACGATCTCTAATAAAGAATGCGATATGGCAATGGCGCTTGAGAATGTGGATATTGGTGGCCCTACCATGATTCGATCTGCGGCTAAGAACATGGGTTGGGTGACGGTTTTAGTAGACGCAGGTGACTATTCAAAAATACAGAATGAATTAACGGAAAGGGGGCATGTTTCATTTGAGACCAGAGAAAAAATGTCTTCAAAAGCGTTTGGCCACACAGCACAGTACGACACAATAATCCACAATTATTTAAAGGAGGGTGACCTCTCTAGCAACCTATCTCTCACATTCACCAAACACTCAGAAATGCGATATGGTGAAAACCCACATCAATCAGCTGCCTCATATGTTATACCCGGGAATACCGAGGCCAATATCTTGAACGCAAAAATCCATCAAGGCAAAAAATTGTCTTACAATAACATCATGGATGCAGATGGTGCATTGGCATGTGTGCGGGAATTCGATGAGACCGCATGTGTGGTGGTCAAACACGCCAATCCGTGTGGTGTGGCCATAGGAGATAATCTTCTTGATGTCTATGAGAGAGCATTTAATGCAGATTCGCTTTCTGCCTTTGGGGGGATCATAGCGCTCAATCGTAGATGCACAAAGGATGTTGCTAGATCGATAACTGAGGTGTTTGTGGAAATTGTTCTTGCACCAAGTTTCGATACCGATGCGCTAGAGGTCTTTAAAAAGAAGAAAAACCTTAGGGTCTTAGAAATAGGAAAGTTTGATAAACGAAAAAAGAAGATTGAGGTTCGCAATGTAGATGGTGGTATTCTCGTTCAAGACACAGATACTAAGATCTTGAGCCGAAAAGACCTAAAGGTTGTAACAAAAAAACAACCATCAGATAAGGATATTGAGACAGCCCTATTTACTTGGAAGGTTTTAAGGCATGCAAAATCAAATGGCATCCTGATCGCCAATGGTGGAACAACCGTTGGTCTTGGTGCTGGCCAGGTAAGCCGAGTTGATGCAGTTCACATGGCAGTGAAAAAGGGTGGAGAAAATGTTAAGGGTGGAGTTTTGGCCTCAGATGCATTCTTTCCATTTAGAGATAGTATTGACACAATAAAAGACTCGGGTATTGGGACTGTAATTCAACCTGGGGGCTCGATACGAGACCAAGAGGTCATTGACGCATGTGATGAATATGGGTTTGCAATGGTCTTTACAGGCACGCGATGCTTTAAGCATTGAATTTTTTACTAGGAAAACCTAGACCATGACAACATCCTAACACAATCCTAACAATAAGTTAATAATATCATGTGTGTCACAACTGACCATACATAACAAAAGAATGGCATGAGTACTGAATCAAAGAATGTCGGACTTAAGGTATGTGGTATCTTCGGCGCACTTTACCTTTTCTTGGTAGGGATCAAGGGAATGTCGTCTGCCATAAAGCACATGGGTTCAGATGTTGCAGATTCGATCTTCACAACAACAAGTGATCCTGTCATTGCTCTTTTTATCGGCGTGTTTGCCACAGTTCTGTTTCAAAGTTCATCAACCACAACATCGTTGATCGTTGGAATGGTAAGCAGTGGTGCACTGGGCCTCGCTGGTGCTGTACCCATGATCATGGGTGCAAATATTGGCACAACCGTAACAAATACCATAGTATCTATTGGACACCTGAATAGAGGAAATGAATTTCGAAGAGCATTTGCAGCATCTACCGTTCACGACTTTTTTAACATGATGTCCGTCATGATTCTTTTTCCATTAGAAATGGCGTTCCATGGGATACAACGATCTGCGGAGTGGATTTCCTCTCTCATGTTTGGAAAAATACAAAATGTTGAAATATTAAAAGCGAAAAGCCCCATAAAGGTTGCAATCAAGTCTGGTGCAAAATTTGTGGAAGGGTTCTCATTTGATAATGATATCATATACCTCATACTCAGTATCCTGATCACATTTGCAATGCTTTATGCACTGGTAAAAATTTTGCGAAGCCTTGTATTAAAAAAAGTTGAAGTGTTTTTTGATGAATATATTTTTAAAACAGCCTTAAGGGCGATCGGTTTTGGGGTAGTACTGACAATCATGGTGCAGAGTTCTTCAATAACCACATCTCTGGTCATCCCTCTTGCAGGTGCAGGTGTGCTGACCTTGCGTCAAATATTCCCATTTACCCTTGGTGCTAACATTGGCACAACAGTAACAGCCCTCTTGGCTGCGATCACAGGAACGGTAGCAGCCCTTATTGCAGCGATTAGTCATTTGCTCTTTAATATTTTTGGAATATTAATCATATATGGTCTACCGTTTTTAAGGGTCATTCCTTTAAATTGCGCAGAGTGGATTGCCGATCAAGCCGTTAAGAACAAGTTGATTCCTGTGTTTTATCTGCTCCTGGTTTTCGTGGGAATGCCATTAACCATTATCTTGTTAGGTCGATAGATAAGAAAGAAAAATAGGATCAATCATGTCGTTATTTAGAGATATTGTAAAACTTTGGAATTCAGATGACCTTTTATCTCAGGCTTGGGATGAGTCTTATGAGATGATGGTCTTATCTAACCAGATATTTAACAAGGCCATAAGATATCTACGAGAAAATGAAGACCTTGATGCAATTAAGGCGCTAAAAAAACGCGATGCAGAGATCAATCTATTTCAAAAGGATGTTCGGCGTAAGGTGGTGACGCACTACGCGGTCAGCCAGGATGTTGAAGATCTACCAAATGGCCTTGTGCTTTTGAACATGGTCGTCGACGTAGAAAGAGTTGGGGACTATACTAAAAACATTTTAGACCTAGCATTGAACTACCCTGATACAATGCTAGCAGAGGATTTTTCTAATGAACTCGCAGAAATAGAGAGTGAGGTCATCTCGCGTTTTGAAAAGACCATTACGGCAATTAACTCTCAGGATGAGGAGGTCGCTCGTTCACTCATGTCAACCTATAAAGATGTTGTTTCCAGTTCAGATAACATAGTGAATGGATGCATATCTGGAGAGTTATCTCAAGGCAGTGAGTCAAAATCCGTCACTCTCGCTTTATATGCTAGATACCTCAAAAGGATAGCCGCGCACCTTAAAAACATATCTACGATCCTTGTCAATCCATTTGAGGCAGTTGGCTATAAAAAATAATGAAAAAACTCACATGGCTTTCCTTGTCATCATTTGGCATAATGTTCGCAATCCTTTCTTGGTTTCAGGAAGGGGGTCTTCTACCATCTGAAATGGGTTGGAACAAAGGCGTTCTTTCCTGTGTCTTAGGCGCAGTTTTGTATGTCTTTCTTCCTAGAACGATGGACTAGAATATTATGGGCCAACAGTTGATCGTTTTGGGCTTATCTAAAATTTGAATTCAAAGTTCACAATAATTGAGTTATCGGACTCTCCGTTTTCTGGTGTTGTCATTCGAAGTGTTGGGGCCACTATCATTCCTTCATGGAGGCCATAATGAATTCCCAATATGACAGCCTGGATTCCATCTTCATTTACTGATGTGTTTTCATCTACCTGGTCTATTCTTGCCAAAAAAGAAATCCTATCAGATAGGGCGTAGGTTCCATAAAGCGAAATTATTTGCCCCATGATTTTACCATCTTTTTTTGTGTCAAATTCTAAACCACCCCTGAAACCAAGACCTGCATATCCACCAAAGACTCCCGCTACGTTTATATTCTCAGTTGTCGAATCATCTACATCATACGGCTCCATTGAAAAACTACCGCCAAAATTAAAACCATCTTCTTTATTTAGTTGTGGCTGACCATAGACCACGTGAAGGGATATTTTTTTGTGTGCATCGGTTTCCGCTCGTTTGTAACCACCACCGTTTGTAACCATGGCGCTAGTTGTGATCGGACCAAGTTCCCGGGTAAGCCCCATGCCGATATCCGCGGATGGAGAAAAACCATGGGCCCCCATGCCGCCCTTTGCTATAAAACGATGTCCCCATGTGTTTTCCATGGTCTTGTACATGTTCATTCCCTGCATACCGATAGAAACAAACCCTAATCTGGTTTCCCATTTTACCATGGCAACTTTTAAAAATGCAGTATAGGCGCTTCCAGCATCATTAGACCCAATGTCGTAGGTCAGTTTATACGAGACCGTTTCACTGGCATCATTTACAAATGTCAAATATCCTCTTTTAATGTTAAAGGAATTAGTCCCGTCGTCTAGATTCCTAGTGTAATCGTAGAAGACCGTTCCGCTTGTCTGTGTTCCGGCAAATAGAAAAACACCAAAACAAAAATACATCCACAGAAACCCAAATCTCTTTTTCATTATTTCCCCTCTTGTGTTAAAAAATTCATCAATAGACCTAAATGGTTTTATAGTGGTATCTCAATCAAAAACTTGGTTCCGGAAACCTTGTCGCTTGTAACTGAAATATCTCCCCCATGTACAAATATAATATGTTTTACAATTGCTAATCCAAGACCAGTGCCGCCCTGCCGGCGACTTCTTGACTTGTCAATGCGATAAAATCTTTGGAAGATCCTATCTTTATACTTCTCGGGAATCGGTTCACCATGGTTTTGAAATTGTATAATCAAACTTGCATTCATTTCAACCGTAATTGAAATCCCTTGATCTGGGTCACCGTATTTAATTGCATTATCTAAAAGGTTAATAAACGCCTCTCGGAGTAATTGTTCATCTGCATTTAACTGAATGGATGGATCGCATTTTATTTCAACAAAAAAATCTTCTTTACCCATGAGGGTTTGAAAATCATTAACAGCACCATGTATAATATAATAAAGGTTCTGGGTGGTAAGATCAAAACTGTCATTGTCTTCCATGGATTCAATTTTTGATAACCAAAGAAGATCATCAATGATCGAATTTAATCTATTAGAGTTTTTGAGCGCTTTTTTTAGAAACGATTTTCTTTTGTCTTTTGGAAATCCTTTTTGTTGAACGGTTTCCAGAAATCCTACAATGGATGTAATTGGAGTTTTTAGTTCATGACTAACATTTGCAACAAAGTCCTGTCTTATTTTTTCAAGTTGTTTCAATTTGGTAATATCACTTAATACCACAAGATATCCTGATTGTGGGCCATGTAGAATCGTTCCATTAACAAGAAAGAATCTGTCCATGTTCTTTTTAATTCTGATCTCCCTTTTTTGAGCGGTATTGGATTCAATTAATTCATTAATGTAGGATTGAAAGTTTTTATCTTTTATTGCTTTGTCTATCTTGAGACCAATTGGATCACTTGTGATAATATTAAGATAAGTAAGGCCTGATTTGTTGATCATCTGAATATTTTTCTGTTTATCTACGACCAATACCCCTTCGGTCATGTTTGATAACACAAAATTTGTATCATCGTCAATTTTATTTCTATTTAGTTCTTTAGCCATCAAAAATAATAAGGAATTAACCCCATGGATATCCTAAGAACCCCCAGCTTTAAATCGATACCCAACGCCACGTATGGTCTGAATAAGAGACCCAGATTCACTCATTTTTTTTCTCAATCCAACAATTTGAAAATCTATGGAACGGTCTGTTACGGAATAATTATCCCCGCGAATTTTATCAATAATTTGATACCTTGTGAAAACCCATCCCGGATGTGATGCCAATAATTGTAAAATTTGAAATTCTGTATAGGTGAGTTCTACACATACCTCACCTATGACAACCTCCCTTGTTCTTGGTTTAATTTTTAAACCAAAAATATTAATTTCTTTTTTTAAGTCTTGCCCATCAAACTTGCCTCTTCGGAGAACAGATTTAATTCTAGCCAACAATATCTTAAAACTGAAAGGTTTGGTAATATAATCATCGGCTCCCGACTCAAGTCCCTTTACGATGTTCTCTTCTTGGCCAAGCGCAGTAAGCATTACTATAGGGATGTCTATAGTATTGGAATCAGCCTTAATAATTCGACAAACATCTAATCCATGGATCCCTGGTAACATAAGATCAAGGAGAATAAGGTCTGGTTTGTTTTTTTTTGCCATTTTAAGACCAGATTCCCCATTATTTGCGACATGGGTATTATAACCAACAACACTAAGATTATATTCAAGAAGTTGAGAAATGTCTTTTTCATCTTCAATGATGAGGATTTGATTTTTATTAATTTCCATAATAAAAATTAATTAGATATTGTTAGAATTTAATTAGCCCTCATTGGATTTAATTTTATAAAGGATCTCATACTGTTCCTTATTAAGGTTTTCAAATAGAACGCTATCAATGGTTATTTCGTATTCGGGGTCATCACGATTCCATTTTTTTAACTTGAGGCTTTCTTTCCCATCATAATCAATAGAGGATAAAACATATCTCATCGCATTAACACGAGCGATCATCTTTATGTTAGAATTGATGATGACCCAAGGGGATTTTTCTGTTGAGGTATGATTAAACATGTGTTCTTTAAATTTTGTAAAGAATTGCCATTTCTTATGTGCTTTCCAATCGTTGGGTGAAAGTTTCCAATATTTGAGAGGATTCATTTCTCTAAGATGAAATCGAATCTCCTGATTCTCTTTTGAAATGGAAAGGTATAGTTTAATTAAAATTAACCCATTATCGATATGGGACTCCTCCCAGTGAATAACTTTATTCATGAAGTTCTTGTATTGTCTTTCAGAACAATATCCCATGACAGGTTGTATGGTTGCTCTAGAATACCAACTTCTATCAAAAAAGGTGATGTTGCCAGGTTTGGGTAGCATCCTGTTCCATGTTTTAAACCAATTTTGCCTTTGATATTTTGTAGGTACTCCCATTTCTTTAACGTTTAATCCATTAGGCATCATGTTTTCTATAAACCTTTTTATGGTTGAACCCTTCCCGGCAGCATCCCGCCCTTCAAGAACTATCGCAATTCTTTTCGAATGTTTTACGGTCCACTGTTGTAATTTGAGAAGTTCTACCTGGAGCCGCTTTTTCTCTTTTTTATATTGTTTCGGGGAAAGTTTTTTATATTCAGTTCTATTGTAAACGATCATGACAAAATTTAATATAAAATCATAGAACCCTAATAACAATTATCGATTCATTAGGGTTCCATAGGGACATAGTTGGTTTAAATAGGTATGAATATAAGCGAATTTTTGGACGCGTATTATGTTGTTTATATAGAACTTATGTTTATTTTAAAAAATGTAATTAAAGTGGGGAATTTGTTAATTTAATTTTTTTAAATTTTTTTAAATATCGGCCATCTAATTAATTTATAATTATAAAATAAAAGAACCTTAAATAATTAAAAATTATAATATTATTAATAATTACATTATTGTTTTTGATTAAAGTGTTCATTAAGAATGGGGAGAGACCATATAATAAAAAAAGAATCCATAGTTCTAT
>Ga0208766_1000449_pt1 | contig 22878 bp, 14 predicted proteins | sample ETN01SmetaG_3_FD_185792 | JGI IMG/M metagenome (GOLD analysis project Ga0208766, IMG submission 185792) | Marine microbial and viral communities from oxygen minimum zone, Eastern Pacific Ocean - ETNP2014F12-01SV263 (SPAdes) (version 2) | ecosystem: Environmental > Aquatic > Marine > Oceanic ... | reverse complement strand
AACTGGCGTGAATTCAGAGGGAGCACCACCTGTGATCGCCATCGCCTGATTGGTGTCCTCCACCTGACGCAATTCGATCAACTCCCCTGGTAACAAGGTGGTATCACCTGCATCCTCAATACGGACCTTGCTAGTCATCTGACGCACAATCACCTCAATGTGCTTGTCGTCAATCGAGACACCCTGTGACTTGTAGACATTCTGAACCTCAGTCACTAGACGATGCTGAAGGTTAGCGATCGCCTCTTGTGCCGCCTCCATCAATGGCTTGCGGCTACGTAGATCTTCGAAGAAGCATTCGAGTAGCTCGTGAGGGTTAATCGGACCATCGGTGAGCAATTCTCCAGCATGAACCTGCTGTCCATCACTGACCATTACGTTGCGACCAAGAAGAATCGGATATTCGCCAATAGCATCATCTGCCTCAATCACAGTCACTGTGATTGATTCATCATCTTCTCCTTGCTTGATCTCTACAGTGCCAGGCTTTTTACAGAGCACAGCAGATTCACGTGGGCGACGAGCTTCTAACAACTCCTCAATCCGCGGTAGACCCTGCACGATGTCACCTGTCTTCTGACGTTCAAATACCAACAACGCCAAAGCATCACCCCGCTGCACTAAGTCGCCATCTCGCACGTGCAAAACAGAGTCTGGGGATACCATGTATGGCCTTCCAAGGCGCATGGTAATAGCGTTACCTTCAACAACCTCTACTTCTCCGCAGCAACTGGACGGCTCTCCTTTCGCCAGCGAGTCGCCATCTACCAAGCGATCACCTACCTTCACGAGAGGACTAGCGTTAGTCGTCACAGTTACGGTGTCTTCCTCACGCTCAACGATCAAACGTCGCACAGGATCACCCTCCTGAACATCAGGCACCTGGGCAATGCCCACTTGCTTACAAAGAATTTGAGTAGTAGCAACCACATCACTGGCCTTCACAGCCTGACCATCCTCCACCTGCAACTCGGTGTGAGTAGAGCCATGACTGGAGTCAGAGGTTGTATCGCGACGTACCAGGATGCTCTCAAGAATCACCAAGCGCAATCGATCGATGGTCTTAGCGCGCTTATCACGTACAGACTCCACATCCACGGTCATCTGAGGAGTGGTATCAAAAGTTTCCAGAATCAGCTGTGTTTTAAGCAGCTCAACACTCTCAACAGACTTAATCAGTTCTCCATCTTTGAAAGCAAGTCGCTGGGTGGCCTTAATCCCCAAGCAAGGGCCCTTTGGCTGCTTCACATGAGTCAACTCGGGTAGCTGCGCCTCATTTGGAATGGTGTATTCCTCTACAGGCCTTAACAACAGACCAGTCCCCTCAGGTGTATCCACGGTCTGAACAAAAACCATGACCTCTGCGTTTATACCCTTAGCGATAGTTTCGCCAGGGTTAACCATCTGACCATCGCCTGTGAAACGCTCTAGGGCCTTAGCTTCAGTGCATAGGTGAAAACTGCCACTGCGCACGATAATTTCGCGCAGGATGTCGTTCTTCTGAGTAACCGTAACGATGCCAGCAGTCTGGCTGAAGATGTCCTTGACAACCTCAGTACCAGCCTCAATCCACTGGCCATCCTCGATCATCAACAAAGAGATGTCCTTATTGATCTCGTGAGTCTCTTGAGGAATCCACAGCAAGGTGCCTCCCTTATTCACCTCAAAACCATTTTTGGCGGAGCGTGCCTTCTTAATCGCCAAACCAGGTGCGAATTTCACTAGACCGCCGGTCTGAGTTCGAAAGCGGTCATCAGCCAACTCGGCTACTACTTCACCATTGCCAATCTTGCTTCCAGGAATAGTGTTGAGGCGATAGCGAGTGCCATCTTTGGCCTCCAGATGCCAAAGCTCACCAGAGTGTGTGGACTCTCCGAGCAACTTGAAATCCTTCATCGTCATCGAAGTCGTCACGATCTGCACCTCTCGGGAATCACCGATCGAGTCGCGCAGACGCACCTCACCTCCGAACTCACTGGCCTGGCTAGCTTCCGCTAACACTTGACCAGGATTGACTTTGACATTGCCCTGAATCACAGGTTGGGCATTAGGTGGAAGGTTGTACACATCACCAGCAAGCACCCAAAGGCGACCTAGACGTTGGGCCTTAAGAGTGATATTGCCTTGCCTGTCAGTAACTTCCCTTGGTTGAATCGCCTTTTCATACCTGACCTGACCAGCCAAGTCACAAATCACGTCTTTGGTGGCCTTCTCAACGCTCTTCTTAACCGCGACAGTTGCTATCTGAGCAACCGTTACATCCGCCTCGATCTCTTGATCATTACCAACGAACAGCAAAGATCCATTTGTGATCTCGATCTTCTGTACGCGAGCCTTACCTGATGGCTTCACCGTGAGAGTGAAGTCCACCTCAGCCTGCTGAGCCTCTACGCCATGAGGGGTGCGATAGCCACGCACGCGAGCCTTCGCGCCAAATTCAACTTTGCCGGCCACCGTCGAACGGACTACACCAGTCTCAGCGGTGGATACTCCGCCGGTATGGAAAGTTCGCATGGTGAGCTGAGTCCCTGGTTCACCAATGGACTGAGCAGCGATGATGCCAACCGCTTCGCCGAGATCAGCTAACTCGTTATGAGCCAGTGCCCAGCCGTAGCACTTCCGACAAACAGAACGAATGGCCTCACAAGTAAGCGGTGAGCGAACCATGACCCCAGTAACGCCAGACTTTTCAAAACGCTTGGAAAGAGCTGGATCAATTTCAGTATCACGCTCAGCAAGAATTTCGCCCTCCGCATTAACGACCTGCTCTGAAGTGAGGCGACCAACAAGACGACTACCAAAACCGCCATCCTCCACCCTCACCATGATGGCTCTGGTGGTGCCACAGTCGTCCTCACGAACGATCACATCCTGCGCGACATCCACAAGTCGACGCGTTAGATAACCGGAGTCGGCTGTACGCAACGCAGTGTCTACAAGACCCTTACGAGCGCCGTAGGAGGAGATCACATACTCAGTAACCGTTAGCCCCTCGCGAAAGTTGGTGCGAATGGGCAAGTCAATAATCTCCCCCTGCGGGTTGGCCATCAGTCCGCGCATACCAACCAGCTGACGCACCTGAGACATATTTCCTCGCGCGCCAGAGTTGGCCATCATCCAGACCGAATTAAGCGGATCGTTCTGGTTGAAATTCTTCTTGACCGCATCGACCAATCGCTCATTGGTCTCTGTCCAAGTGTCAATCACCTTGGTATGTCGCTCAACCTCTGTGATCTCACCAAGGCGATAGCACTCCTCAGTAGCCGTAATCTGAGCCTCCGCCTGACAAAGCAAATCCTGCTTGGCCTCAGGAACCTTAAGGTCTTCCACTGAAATCGAAACAGCAGCCTGGGTGGCGTAGCGAAAGCCAAGATCCTTAAGATTGTCAGCCATGGCCGCTGTTACGGCGGTGCCATGAGTTTTGTAAGCCCATGCAACCAGCTGCTTAAGGGCCTTCTTATCGACAATCCGATTGTGGAAAGCCGGTGGAGTCTTAGCGAGAACTGGCGAAGCACTAACCGCCTTGGCCTTGGATTTCGACTTGGACTTGGACTTGGACTTTGCACCCTTGGCCTTGGTGGACTTGGTTGAGGATTTGCTGGATTTAGGAGAAGTTGAAGTCATGGCTACACGTACATCAGGTCAGAGAAAAAGCTGGTTATGGAGTGACTCATGCAGCGGCCACCGCATCAATAATCGTGTGATTCATCACCACGCGGCCCACGGTGGTAAGGATGTAGCGACTAATCAAAGCTCCATCTTCATCAAAGCGATCCCGGCGATAGGTCCACTGCTCAATGCGAGTGCCATCACTAAGTGATTCAGCCTTGAGAGGTTTGTCAATTTCATCTTCATCCTCTATCTCACCGTTAAAGCGAACCCAAACCCAGTCATGCAGTAGGAGTCTTTTATCTTCAAAAGCATGTATTGCATCCTCTAGACCGGCAAAGGTTCTGGATTGATCGCCAAATTCTGGAGAACTAGCTCCAGGCTTAATCGCCGTGAGGTAATAGGAGCCAAGCACCATGTCCTGGGAAGGCGTGATGATCGGATCGCCAGTGGCAGGTGAAAGGATGTTATTGCTGGCCAACATCAACATTCGCGCTTCCGTCTGAGCCTCAATCGCCAAAGGCACATGAACAGCCATTTGGTCGCCATCAAAGTCGGCGTTAAAGGCAGGGCAAACTAACGGGTGAAGCTGAATGGCACGGCCAGCAACCAGCTTCGGTTCAAAAGCCTGTATACCCAGACGGTGCAGAGTCGGCGCTCGATTCAACAGGATCGGGTGTCCCTCAATTACCTCCTGCAGCACCTGCATAACCTCATCATCAGCTCGCTGGATCAACTTCTTAGCGGCTTTGATGTTGTTGACAATGTTTTGACGAATCAGGCGATGGATCACAAAAGGCTGGAATAGCTCGATTGCCATCTCTTTAGGCAACCCGCACTGATGCATCTTCAGCTTGGGTCCCACCACAATCACGGAACGACCGGAATAGTCGACCCGCTTACCTAACAAGTTCTGGCGGAAGCGACCCTGTTTGCCCTCAATGATGTCACTAAGTGACTTCAACGGGCGATTATTAGCACCAACAACAGTTCGACCACGACGACCATTATCGATCAGAGCATCAACTGCCTCTTGGAGCATCCGCTTCTCATTGCGAACGATAATTTCAGGAGCCAAGATTTCCTGAAGCCGCGCAAGACGATTGTTGCGGTTAATCACCCGACGGTAGAGATCATTTAGGTCGGATGTAGCGAAACGTCCACCATCTAGTTGCACCATGGGGCGCAAATCTGGAGGAATAACTGGAATTGCATCCAGCACCATCCACTCAGGCCTTGCATTAGTAGCAATAAAGTTATCAATTACTCTCAAACGCTTAATCAACTTGGCCCGTTTCTGACCCTTACTAGAGGAAATATCCTCTCTCAACTGTTCAGCAACCTCAGCCAAATTCAAATCTTCTAATAGCTGCTTAAGTGCTTCCGCACCAATACCAACTATCGGTTCATTCTCAATCGTAGAGTCTTCCGCATAAATCTCATCTTCAATCTCTAGCCACTCATCCTCAGTAAGTAACTGCTTATACTTCAGCTCCTTATGATCACCAGGATCAAGTACTACATAACAGTTGAAATACACAATCTGTTCAACATCTCGCAAAGGTATATCAAGCATGATGGCTACATAACTAGGGATCCCCTTCAAATACCAAACATGAGATACAGGCGCGGCTAACTTGATGAAACCCATTCGATGACGCCGAACCCGACTTTCGGTAACTTCAACGCCGCATCGCTCACAAACAATTCCACGGTGACGTACTCGCTTGTACTTACCGCAATGACACTCCCAATCCTTAGATGGGCCAAAGATCTTCTCACAAAAAAGCCCGTCCATCTCAGGCTTAAGGGTGCGGTAATTGATCGTCTCTGGCTTAGTGACTTCACCAACTACCTGCCCATTAGGGAGCGTGCGCTGCCCCCATTCCATAACCCGATCTGGTGAAGCAAGTGTGATCTTGACGTAATCGAAGTGGTTTTCAGTACGCAGGTTGCTGTTAGTCATGAACGAATCGCAAACGGTTTGGGGAACGAAAAGCAGTTAAATAATGAAGCCTTTAATCTTCGTCGTAATCCGCGACACCAAGGGATTCGTAGGTGGGTCGACTGGGAGTACTACGGCGAGGGTTCACATCCTGCATCAGATCAACTTCTTTCCCTTCATCTGTATAAACAGCGATGTCGAGTCCGAGAGACTGAAGCTCACGCATCAACACCTTGAAGGACTCTGGCGTTCCCGGCCTGGGAATAGGCTTGCCTTTAACGATTGCGTTTAGGGCTTCATTGCGGCCCTGCATATCGTCAGATTTAACAGTAAGCAGCTCTTGCAAGGTGTAAGCGGCGCCATAGGCCTCAAGAGCCCATACCTCCATCTCACCCAAACGTTGACCACCTTGTTGAGCCTTACCACCAAGGGGCTGCTGTGTCACCAGGGAATAGGGGCCTGTTGAGCGAGCATGAATCTTGTCATCCACCAAGTGAACGAGCTTAAGGATCTGGGCATACCCCACAGTCACAGGCTGGTCGAAAGGTTCACCCGAGCGACCATCAATAAGCGGTAGCTTGCCTGGCGATTCAGGGTTATATACCCAATCCTTACCAGGCTGCTTGGCGGCTTCCTTTAGATAAGCCTGAACTGTCTGCTGGGACTTTTCAGCTCCATACATTTCATCGAAAGGAACCACCTTTACCCGACAGTCGAGGTTGGCGGCTGCCCATCCCATTAAGCACTCAAACACCTGACCAACATTCATGCGGCTTGGTACACCCAAAGGATTTAAAACGATGTCAACGGGAGTGCCATCAGGGAGGAAAGGCATATCTTCGCGAGGAAGAATGCGGCTAATAATGCCTTTATTGCCATGGCGGCCAGCCATCTTGTCGCCAACCTGAATCTTGCGACGCTGAGCTACATAAACTCGAGCAACCATGTTTGCGCCAGGGGGAAGCTCATCACCCTGTTCGCGGGTATAGATACGAACGTCCACAACACGACCACGCTCAGTGCTTGGAACTCGCAAAGAGTTATCACGCACATCGCGTGCTTTTTCACCAAAAATGGCGCGTAAAAGCTTCTCTTCAGGAGGCTGATCTGATTCACCCTTGGGTGTCACCTTGCCCACAAGGATGTCTCCACTCTCGACAAAAGCACCGATGCGAATGATGCCCATCTCATCAAGATTGCCAAGACTTTCCTCGGCAACATTGGGGATCTCCCTGGTTATCTCCTCAGGACCCAACTTTGTCTGTCGAGCTTCTATCTCATACTTCTCGATATGCACCGAGGTGTAGAGATCGTCTGACACCAGGCGCTCGCTTACAAGGATTGCATCCTCGTAGTTATACCCCTCCCAGGGCATGTATGCGACCAAAACGTTCTGTCCTAGAGCGATTTCACCGCCTTCACAAGCCGAGCCATCTGCCAGGACTTGACCAACGATAACTGGATCCCCTTGGTAAACAATCGGACGCTGGTTAAGACAGGTGTCCTGATTGGAACGCTGGTATTTCTGTAGATAGTGGGTGTGATCCTCTCCACTCTCATCCCGAACAACAATTGCCGTGGCATCAACAAAGGTGACAGTGCCATTAACACGAGAGATGGGCACCATCCCAGAATCCCTAGCCACCTGAGGTTCTAGGCCAGTTCCTACCAACGGACGCTCAGGCCTCAATAGAGGTACGGCCTGACGTTGCATATTTGATCCCATCAGAGCCCTATTGGCGTCGTCGTGCTCTAAGAAGGGGATCAAAGAAGTCGCCACAGAAATCACCTGCACAGGTGAAAGCTGCACATAATCCACCTGCTCAGGTGGGACTTTTTCGAAATCCTGGCGATAACGCACCGGAATCAATTCAGCAAGAATGTTTCCATCGGCATCTGTTGCCACATCACCTGGTGCTACACGACACTCATCCTCAAGATCGGCAGAAAGGTAAATAGGATCTCCCTCCTTAATTAGCCGTCCGTTCTCAACCTTCCAGAAGGGTGTCTCAATAAATCCATACTGATTAACCCGAGCGTGGGTAGCCAATGAGTTAATCAAACCTGCATTTGGACCCTCCGGTGTCTCAATTGGGCAGAGACGACCGTAATGAGAGGGATGGATATCTCGAACAGCGAAGCCCGCACGCTCACGAGTGAGACCTCCTGGCCCCAAGGCAGAGATGCGACGCTTATGGGTTAACTCAGCCAATGGATTGGTCTGATCCATGAATTGGCTCAACTGACTCGAACCGAAAAACTCTTTTACAGCTGCCACAAGTGGCTTGGGGTTCACTAACTGAGCCGGCGTGAGTGAATCGGTTTCCCCCACTGTCATCCGTTCCTTGATAATCCGCTCTAGACGATTAAGGCCAACCCGCACCTGGTTCTGCAGAAGTTCCCCCACAGAGCGCACTCGTCGATTACCCAAGTGGTCAATGTCATCTAGGCTGGCACCACCAACATCGAGTTCCAGGTTGATCAGATAGTCAAGGGTGGAGAGAACATCTTCATGGGTGAGGGTGCGTACTGTGTCCGGGATAGTTAAACGCAGCTTCTTGTTGATTTTGTAACGACCAACTCGGCCAAGGTCATAACGTTTGGGATCAAAAAATCTAGTCTGCAGAAGCTGTTGTCCACCACTCACAGAAGGAGGCTCACCAGGCCGAAGCTTTTTGTAAAGCTCAAGCAAAGCCTGATCTTCTGAACTTATGCCTTCCTCGTTAGCAGCCTCAATAGACTTCTTGTAATACTCGGGGTGTCGAAGCTTATCGATTACATCATTGTCTGATAGCCCCATGGCACGCATCAGAACATGGGCATTGATTTTGCGTGTTTTATCAACACGTACATGCAGAAGATCGTTCTTATCTGTTTCAAACTTTAGCCAAGCACCACGGTTGGGAATAACACTTGCATTGTAAGTACGACGACCATTCTTATCTTGTTCATCCTTGAAATAAACCCCTGGACTACGCACAATCTGATTAACAATTACCCGTTCTGCACCATTAATGATGAACGTACCTCGCTCAGTCATCAGAGGGAGTTCACCAATAAAGACTTCCTGCTCTTTAATCTCGCCGGTTTCCTTATTAACTAGGCGACAGGTCACATACATCTGCGAAGCGAAGGTCGCATCACGTCGCTTAGCCTCTTCTACATCATGCCTAGGCCGCTTTAGTCGGTACTCATTTCCGACGAAATGAAGCTCGAGCTTGCCGGTGTAGTCGGTGATCGGAGAAAAACTATCCAGCTCCTCTATCAAGCCCTCGTCCAGGAACCACTTGAAACTGGCCCGCTGCACTTCCACCAAATCAGGCAGGTAGGTGGCGGTCTTGGCGACCTGAATCGCGCTGCTGCTCATTCGGAGACCTGCAGTTGAGAAGTGAGGTTGGAAGACCTGAACAATCGACGAGCCTTAGATCCGAGTCAGCAGCAGCCAAGGCAACGGCAGTCGTTCCCCTCAAGCAGGAAACGACTGCCGTACCAATGGGCTCAAAGATCTCGAGTCAAAATGACTGACGTCGTCAATTCACCAGAAGGGGATGGATGCTTCGGGGGGCAGGGATGCAGCAGAAAAACCGCACCATGGCCAGGTCAATTAATCATTCTACACTCGCAAGCTTGAATCCTTTGCCCAATGTCTTGGGATCAGGGCAAAGCAAACAATCGCCTTGCATTGGCCGTGCTGCTAGTTGCAACTGAGGTGAATGACTCCCCGCGGAGCTCTGCTACTCGATTAGCCACTGCCTCAACATAAGCGGGCTCATTGCGCTTTCCCCTGCGAGGCACTGGGGAGAGGAACGGGCAATCTGTCTCGACCAAAAAACGATTGCCCGGAACTTTGCGCGCGCATTCATGCGTGGCCTCGGCCTTCGGGAAGGTGACAGTGCCACTGAAACTAATGTAAAAACCAAGCTCCAAAAAGGCCTCCATTTGCACTGTTGTGCCTCCCCAGCAGTGCATTACCCCCCTAGGACAACGTCCCTCCTTATGGCGCTTACGTAACTCCATCACCATCGGATCAAACGCATCACGACAGTGAATAATCACAGGCAAATCCAACTCCAAAGCCAAATCGAGCTGCGGTCTAAGCACAGCAAACTGCTGTTCAAGATTTGAATCCCGGAAAAGATCAAGCCCCAGTTCACCAATAGCGACCACCCTCGAATCTTCAAGCGCTGCGAGTCGCAACACAGTCTGCGTCTGGTGATTCCAGTGCTGTGTATCGAGGGGATGAACCCCCACTGAATAGCGCAACTCGGGGAAACGATCTGCCAAAGCACGAATCGCAGGGATCTCCGCAGGTTCAACGCAAGCATGAAGCAAACTCGCCACACCCGCCTTTCTCCAGCGAGCCGCTACCTGATCTAGATCATCATCGAAATTGCGAAAGACGATATGGCAGTGACTATCTATGAGCGTGGCAGACGTCACCAAAAACCAAATCTCGTTATCGCTCAACCATTTTGCAGGACATCGATCACCTAGAAAGCCTCACTTTCAAGACGAACTAATGCCTAACAAGCCAAAAATCAAGTATTTGCAGCAGGTTCAACCGCCTGCTTCAACGCTGCGCTTAGACGAGACTTCTGATGGGCACCAGTATTACGATGCAATACACCTCGTTTAACCGCCTTGTCAATCTTGCTAAAGGCCGCATTAATGCTTGTCTGAGCATTCTCTTTAGCTGCCTCGCCAGGTTCCTGTGAATAAGCACTGCAAGCACTAAAACAACGCTTCATCAATGTGCGCATTGCCGATTTATACGACTTGTTCTCAAGACGATTGCGCTCGGCAATCTCAACGCGCTTCTTGGAAGACTTGTTATTGGCCACAGAGCCTTTCACTGGTTGGACAGTCGAACACCATAACCCAGCACCTACACCTTCAATGCTCTTACAAGAGCTGTAAGACAAGCGAGGAGAACAGGCTCTAGCTTGATTTCAGATTTCAAATTTCAAATTTTGGCGCAAAGCAGCCAAGCCGAACCCAAGACATCCGCAAGCCTGATGAGATGTGTTCGGGATCTGCACCAAGCCAGGCGTGAGCTTGAACGGCTTACGCAACGCTCTACTGATAACTCCCAAAAGCAGGCTATGGCGACGGTGGAGGAAATCCTCGAGGCCGTCCGCACCAAAGGAGATCAAGCCCTATTTGACTACACCGAGCGTTTAGACGGTTTTCGGCCAGAACCTTTGACCGTGGCGCCAGAGCAGCTGAAAGACGCCTGGCAACAAACTCCCAAGCAGCTTCAATCCGCTCTGGAATTAGCACATCGCCGCATTCAGGATTTCCATCAGCAGCAAAAGCCAAATGACTTGATGATGGAAGGCGTCCACGGCGAACGATTAGGACGCCGCTGGCGACCTGTGCAAAAAGCCGGTATCTACGTTCCAGGAGGCAGGGCTGCATATCCCAGCACCGTGCTGATGAATGCAATTCCTGCACAGGTTGCAGGCGTAGAACGCCTAATAATGAGCTCGCCTGCTGGAGCCAATGGTCAACTCAACAGAACCGTCATGGCCGCCGCACACCTTGTAGGGATTCGAGAAGTATTTCGTCTCGGCGGTGCCCAAGCAATCGCAGCACTGGCCTTTGGCACAGAAACTGTCCCCAAGGTGGATTTAATCAGCGGCCCAGGCAATCTTTACGTCACCCTGGCGAAAAAAGCCGTCTATGGGCGAGTGGGTATTGACTCGCTTGCAGGCCCAAGTGAAGTATTAGTAATCGCCGACCAAAGTGCTCGGGTTGATCAAGTTGCCGCCGACCTACTGGCCCAAGCAGAGCACGATCCACTTGCTTCTGCCGTGCTGCTCACCACGGATGCACGCCTTGCCGAAGCGCTGCCATATGAGCTGGAAGCTCAGCTTGATGAGCATCCGCGCGAGGAGATCTGCCGAGCATCTCTAGGGAACTGGGGGTTAATTGTGATCTGCGAAAACCTAGAAAGCTGCGTCCAGCTAAGCGATCAATTCGCGCCTGAACATCTGGAGTTATTGATAGAGAATCCACGCAAACTGGTCAACCAGATCAGAAATGCTGGCGCCATCTTTATCGGTCCATGGACCCCTGAAGCAGTTGGAGACTATCTAGCTGGACCAAATCACACACTGCCAACATGCGGCAGTGCGCGGTTCAGCAGCGCACTGAGCGTGGAAACATTTCTGCACCACACCTCTTTGATCGAATTCAGCCAATCTGCCCTTGAAGCCACTGGTAGTGCCGTGAGGGAATTGGCCACCAGCGAAGGCTTACACAGTCATGCTGAATCCGTTCGTATCCGCTCATCTAAAACATCCTCTACTCACGACGCTGCAGACGACGCACTCCCGCAACACCATCACTAATCTGGCCAACCAAAACCTCATCAGTGAGATTTACAAAAAGACCGTTCTCAAGCACACCAGGAAGATTGTTGATCCGAGATTCAAGATCCTCTGGATCACTAATGCCATCAGTCATGCTCACATCGAGCACAAGATTGCCCTGATCGGTGACTACAGGACCGGCCTTATGTTTAGCCATCCGAAGCTCAGCACTACCACCCAACTCAGCCAAGCAGCCCTGCACCTGTCGCCAAGCGCCAGGCAATACCTCGACAGGAAGTAAAAAGCCAAGGTTAAGTCGATCAACAATCTTGGTGGAATCAACTACGACCACGAAGCGATCAGCTCTGCTTGCGACAAGCTTCTCCTGCACGTGGCAAGCACCACCCCCTTTTATTAATTGAAAAGATGGATCCACTTCATCGGCTCCATCTATGGCTAAATCAATGCGATCAACAGCCGTGAGGCTGCGCAAAGGAATACCCAACTCTGCAGCCATCACTTCCCCCTGAAAGGAGGTAGTGACACCGACAATGTCCCTAAGCTCCTTTGTGGCCAACTTGGCACCAAGAGCCTGGATCATCAGAGCTGCCGTCGATCCTGACCCCAGGCCAAGGACCATGCCATCTTTGATCTGCTCAACAGCGGCAGTAGCCACCGCCTGCTTCATCTGAATTTGAAGGTCCACCATCGTGCCTAAATCATCGGCGCGACCGTAGCAAGGGTTTCAACTAAGGCCAGGTAATGCAGCAGGCTTAACCGAAAGGCTTATCTCTTCGCCATTGCGCATGATTTTCAGTGAGAGCGGAACATCGATCTCCGCTTGATCAACCTGCTTGAGCAAAATTTGTGGTTCAGTCACAAGTGTTTCAGCTACCCCAATTACAAGGTCACCACGCCGAAGACCAGCTCTTTCTGCTGGACTGTCTGGCAAAACACTCTGAACAAGTGCCCCAGAACGCTCCGGCAATTCAACTAATGCATTGGGATCACGATTGTGCTCCTTTGCAATACGTGATGTCAGCGTCACTAGCTGCAAACCCAAATAAGGGTGCACCACACCGCCACTAATAACAAGCTGCTCAGATACGTTTCGCGCCAGGTTGATGGGAATAGCAAATCCCAATCCAGCGCCTGGGCCAGAACGAACCAGAGTATTAATACCGATCACTTCTCCGCGACCATTAACGAGTGGTCCACCGGAGTTCCCAGGGTTAATAGCAGCATCTGTCTGAATTAAATCCAGACGCTTATCAGAGAAACCAAGGCTGCTGATATTGCGATGTAGACCGCTGACAATGCCAAGGGTGACTGTGCGTTCTAAACCGTAGGGCGTGCCAAGGGCGATAGCCCAATCACCCACCTCAAGTGCATCGGAATCACCAAGAGGAGCAACCTGCGGCCTAAACGCCCCATCAAGTCGAACAAGCGCTAAATCAGTGACAGGGTCTGTCCCAACGACACGACCATCACGCTGATCACCATCGGCAAGGGTGACGCTGACCGCATCCACCTGATCGACCACATGCGCATTGGTAAGAACTAAACCCTGATCGTCGATCACAACACCAGAACCCTGACCCCGCTCACGTTCTGGCCCGATTCCTGGCTCCCCCAAAAGATCTCGCAAGAGAGGATCTATCAAAGTGGGATCAAAAGGCTGACGCTGCACGGTACGTTCGGTATCAATGCGCACCACCGCTGGGGCAACTCGGCGCACCGCATCAGCGACAAAGCTATGACTAGTCGATCCATCTACATCTGAGAGAGCCTTGACAGACTGAACCCCTAAAGAAAGCGGCAACAGCACGGCAACCAACAACAATCCCAAAAAGTGCGTCAAGACAGCAAAACCCTGCTGAAGCAGGAGTCTGGATGAAATCATGGAAGTGAGGCTAGGCCGAAACAGAGGGACTAGACGAAGCCGCATCTACGACCTGCCATCTGGATCCGAAAATCACACAATCAAATTGCTTGCTTGCCTTATTTACTTAACTCCATCAAAGGGATAAACAAGTAAGAGGCCATCCCTTAGATTGTTTTGATGCCTGGCGGGTACCTCCTTCGGGAGGCAGGTCACTTCTGAAGCCGGTCGGGCCAGAAGTCCGATCTCGCAACAGCTCTTGCCTCATCCTCTGCTTCCGGAACTGGAGACCCTCGCCTCGACGACGGCTGCCGAGAATGGCTTTGAACTGTGCTGTGTACAGGTACTTGCCCACCTGATTCCAATGACCATCCAGGTTCAGATCCGCCAGCTTGGCGGTGGCGATGTCTGCCTGGACGACTGTGCTCGTTTCACTAGTCCTATGGATGAGGCACTGGAAGCTTCCCAACTATTTACTGAGGCTTATGTACTGGAAATCAGCAGCCCAGGGATCGGAGATCAACTGCACAGTGATCAGGACTTCCTGACTTTTCGCGGTTTCCCTGTGGAGATCAGCTTCCGTAATAACGGTTCGGAACTTTCTCAAGCCGGACTATTGCACGAACGCTCCAACGAACATGTGCACATCAATATCAAAGGACGCATTCAGCAAATTCCACGTAAAGCTGTGACCTGCGTCCGCCTTACCAGCCCCACGGCCTAATTCCCTCAACAGTTAATTCAGCCTCAGCCCCCTTCTTCTCTTTCCATCATCGATGGCTCTCGTTCTCCTTCCCGGCCTCAACAACCTGATCGAAGACATCAGTGAAGAGAAAAAGCTCCCCCCCCAAGTAGTTGAGGCAGCACTACGGGAGGCACTTTTAAAAGGCTATGAACGCTATAGGCGCACTCTTTATTTAGGCATTGTCGAAGATCCCTTCGAAGAAGAGTATTTCAGCAACTTCGATGTCGGACTGGAGCTAGAAGAAGAAGGTTATCGAGTACTTGCGAGCAAAATCATCGTTGAAGAGGTGGAAAGTGAAGACCACCAAATTGCTCTTCAAGAGGTGATGCAAGTTGCAGAAGACGCCCAAGTAGGCGACACCGTGGTGCTCGATGTAACCCCAGAGAAGGAAGACTTCGGCCGGATGGCTGCCGCAACGACCAAACAGGTCCTTGCACAAAAACTGCGTGACCAGCAGCGCCGCATGATCCAGGAGGAATTTGCTGATCTAGAAGATCCCGTCCTCACTGCTCGAGTGATTCGTTTTGAACGTCATTCAGTGATCATGGCCGTTAGTTCTGGTCTTGGGCGTCCAGAGGTGGAGGCCGAACTCCCACGCCGTGACCAACTACCAAACGATAACTATCGAGCTAATGCAACCTTCAAAGTATTTCTCAAGGAAGTAAGCGAAGTACCCAGACGAGGGCCGCAACTGTTTGTAAGCCGTTCCAATGCCGGACTAGTTGTCTACCTATTTGAAAACGAGGTACCTGAAATCCAAGAAGGATCAGTGCGCATTGTGGCCGTAGCCCGTGAAGCCAACCCTCCCTCCCGTTCGGTAGGCCCACGTACCAAGGTGGCAGTAGACAGCATTGAACGTGAAGTGGACCCTGTTGGCGCATGCATCGGAGCCCGTGGCTCACGCATTCAGCAAGTGGTCAATGAACTCCGCGGCGAGAAAATTGATGTGATCCGCTGGTCACCTGATCCAAGTCAGTACATCGCCAATTCGCTTAGCCCCGCTCGCGTCGAAATGGTGCGATTAGTAGATCCAGAAGGGCAGCATGCCCACGTACTAGTACCCCCCGATCAGCTGAGTCTGGCTATCGGACGCGAAGGACAAAATGTGCGTCTAGCTGCTCGTCTGACAGGCTGGAAAATTGACATCAAAAACTCCCAGGAGTACGACCAAGCCACTGAAGACAGCACAGTGGCAGAGCTAATTGCTCAGCGCGAAGAAGAAGAAGCTCTTCAACGAGATGCCGAAGCCCGTCTAGCGGCTGAACAAGCCACCCGTGCCGAGGAGGATGCACGCCTAAGAGAGCTTTACCCTCTACCTGAGGATGAAGAAGAGTACGAACAAGAAGAGGAAGCTGCTGAGGCGACTGATCAGGGCGAGGAGTACGAACAAGAAGAGGCACCTACTCAGGCAACTGATCAAGACGAGGATGCTTCCGACAGCGAGCCAGACGAATCAAGCGACAAACTATCGAATGAAGCAGAGGACGGAACCCGGTGAACCAACGCCCCGTCCTGCGTCGTTGCGTTTCCTGTCGTCAACTGCTGAATCGCCAGCAGCTTTGGCGGGTAATTCGTGACCATCAGGAGGGTGTAGTCCTCGATCAAGGGATGGGTCGATCGGCCTACCTCTGTCAAAACGAGGCCTGCCTAGATGAGGCGCATCGCCGCAAACGTCTGCAAAAAGCCCTGCGTTGCCAGGTGCCTAACAGCGTTATGGAGGTGCTGCAAAAGCGGCTCAATCAATCCTTTGATTCAGCCTCTGAGGCAAGATGAACTATGGCTCCGCCTTGTGTGGAGCTCCGAAGCACATCGTGCTCGGACCAACTGGAGCTTTTAATGACCAGCAACAGCAGCAAAATCAGAATTTATGAGCTGTCCAAGGAGCTAGCCCTTGAGAACAAGGACGTGCTCAATGCTGCTGAAAAACTCTCAATTGCGGCCAAAAGCCATAGCAGTTCAATAAGTGACGAAGAAGCAAAACGCATCCGTGACCTATTGCGTCAAGGAATTGCTGCCAGTCCATCGCCACAAAGCAAGTCAAACTCTGGGAAAGCAATTCTTTCTTTAAAGAAAGCTGCGGACTCTGAGACCAAAGACGCAGCACCACCAAATAAAAAAGCTACAACCAGTCCACAAATAAGCCACGTAAAACAAGCCTCCCCGGCAAGGCCAACAGGAGCTCAACAACCCGCTACGGGATCTGCCTCGCGGCCAGCCCCACCTAGTCGACCAGCAGCGAAACCCACTACAGCAATTTCACCTTCTAAAGCAGCCGCCCAACCTGCCAAAGCTCCTGTTCCAGTCAATCGCCCAGTAACCCCAAGCCGACCAGCTGCTCCTGCAGCCAAGGCAACGGCCATACCCTCCTCCCCCAAACCCCCCAACACGGGCATCCAAACCTCGCGAACAAGTCAAACTTCAACTTCAGGTGAAGCACGCAAAGTTGACGAAGGAGCTCCTCGTCCCAAAATCATCTCGAGGCCAGAGTCGCCAGCAGCACGCATAGCGCCACCGGCCAAGCCCTCACTTCCTTCTGACCGAAAAGTTCCCAGGCCAGAACTAGTTGGACGCCCTAAACCGAAACGTCCAGTTGCCCCTCCGAGCCGCCCAGAAGGTCAACGCCCAGAAGGTCAACGCCCAGAAGGTCAACGTCCAGAAGGACAACGGCCAGAAGGTCAACGCCCTGACAAAAAAAGGCCTGGTATCAGTCCTCGACCGAGTGGCGGACCTAACCAGCGCAACAATATGCCTCAGAGGCCTGGACCTCCTACCCGCCAAGGCAAAATCACCCGACCTGGTCAACCCCGTTCTGCCGGCAACACCGTTGAACTTGTTGGCAAGCCCATCCGACGGGACCGATCCGACAGTGGTTCGACTCCTCGGGATGGCAACAACCGCCCAGGTGCTCCTACTCGTCAGGGGATGCCTACAGGAATGCGCAAACCGGTGGCGCCTGGAGAGCTCATGCAGCTTCAGAAGCCCACTGGCCGACCTGGCACACCACCACCACGACGACCGGATGGAACCAGCGTGGGGACCCGCGGAGGGTCAGAAGGGGCCACCCCACCAGTAGAGCGCACCGCACCCACACCAACAGCGCCTAAAAGGCCTGGTCATCGCCCTCCTCAGGGACCGCCTGGAGCACCAAGGAGACCAGGAAGACCAGAATGGGACGACAGCGCCAAGCTGGAAGCACTGCGGAACAAATCTCCCCAGAAGCAGCGCCAAAAAGTACACATCATTGGAGAAAACGATGATGCCCTCACGGCCGAAACCGGCGGCTACGCCGGCGAACAACAGGCAATAGTCCTCTCTGCCAGCCTGGCTCGTCCCTCCAAACCAAAGTCGAAACAAAAAACCGCCGCCAAGCCTGTGGCGGCAATGCGCAAGCGCAAGAAAGAAACCACTCGCCAGAGGCAACGTCGGCGAGCCATGGAGCTACGTGCAGCCCGCGAAGCAAAGCAGATAAGGCCAGAAATGCTGATTGTTCCGGAGGCCAACCTCACGGTTCAAGAGCTTGCAGACATGCTCAGCGTAGAAAGCTCCGAAATCATCAAATCGCTTTTCTTTAAAGGAATCATCGCCACGGTCACCCAATCCCTAGATCTTTCCACGATTGAAACAGTGGCAGAGGAATTCGGGGTGCCTGTACTCCAAGACGACGTTGAGGAGGCAGCCAAAAAGACGGTGGAGATGATTGAGGCCACTGATCTAGCCCACCTAATCCGCCGCCCACCTGTTGTGACAGTGATGGGTCACGTTGATCACGGCAAAACCAGCTTGTTGGATGCGATCCGCAAGGCCCGGGTTGCCGCTGGTGAGGCCGGAGGGATCACCCAGCACATAGGCGCATACCAGGTAGAGATTGAACATGGTGGACAACCCCGCAAAATCACATTCCTCGACACACCTGGTCACGAGGCCTTCACCGCTATGCGTGCCCGCGGCACCAAGGTCACGGACGTAGCGGTGCTGGTGGTAGCTGCTGACGATGGTGTGCGTCCTCAGACCCTGGAGGCAATTAGCCACGCCCGCGCCGCCAAGGTCCCGATCATTGTTGCGATCAACAAAACAGACAAAGAGGGAGCTTCTCCAGACCGAGTCAAACAGGAGCTATCCGAACAGAACCTGCTATCTGAAGAGTGGGGTGGTGATGTGGTGATGGTGCCCGTCAGTGCAATCAAAGGTGAAAACATCGACAAACTTCTCGAGATGATCCTGCTGGTCACGGAAGTGGAAGATTTACAGGCCAACCCTGACCGCATGGCCAAAGGCACCGTTATTGAGGCCCACCTTGATAAGGCCAAAGGACCTGTTGCCACCTTGCTGATCCAGAACGGCACCCTCAAAACTGGTGATGTAGTAGCAGCCGGTCCCGTACTTGGCAAAGTACGCGCCATGGTCGATAACAGCGGGTCCCGACTCAAACAAGCTGGTCCTTCCGGTGCCGTAGAAGCCCTAGGTTTCAGCGAAGTGCCCACCGCCGGAGACGAGTTTGAGGTTTACCCAGACGAGAAATCCGCACGAGCTGTTGTAGGAGAGCGAGCCTCCGATGCCCGCGCTACCAGATTGGCTCAACAGATGGCTTCCAGACGGGTATCCCTGGCAGCAATGTCTGGCCAAGCCAGCGAGGGCGAACTCAAGGAACTCAACCTTATTCTCAAAGCCGACGTTCAAGGCAGTGTTGAAGCAATCCTGGGATCCTTAGAGCAACTACCCAAAGATGAGGTGCAAGTCCGCGTGCTGCTCTCAGCACCGGGTGAGATCACCGAAACCGATGTGGATCTTGCAGCCGCCTCTGGAGCCGTAATCGTGGGCTTCAATACATCCATGGCATCTGGAGCCAAGCGGGCCGCTGATGCCACTGGTGTAGACGTGCGCGATTACGAGGTTATCTACAAGCTTCTAGAAGACATCCAGATGGCCATGGAAGGACTCCTAGAGCCGGAGCTGGTGGAAGAATCGCTTGGAGAAGCACAAGTACGTGCCGTATTCACAATCGGCAAGAGCGCAGTGGCTGGTTGTTACATCACCACTGGCAAGTTGCAGCGCAACTGCAGAGTAAGAGTGCGACGTGCCAAGCAAGTCATGTTCGAAGGTGATCTCAACTCCTTACGCCGCAATAAAGACGACGTAAAGGAAGTAGCCACAGGCTTCGAGTGTGGCATCGGCTGCGATCGTTTTGCTAACTGGGAGGAAGGTGACATCGTTGAGGCTCACAAGCTGGTCACCCAGAGACGCACACTGAGCACCTGATGAGAGTCCGACCCACCAACTAACTCTGTTTTGATCTCCCAACGAGAACCCCTGCTCTGGCTTCAGCTCATCGCTATTGGAGCAATACCCATAGAGCTGCTGTTGCTGTTCCTGGTACTAGCTGGAGCGGATTTAGGTCCTATCCCAGCTTTTGAACGTCTACTCACATGGGCTGTAGCAGTCTTGGCACCCACCCTCGTTCTCTGGCAACGTCCTGCCGACTGGGGATCTCTACTCCTGCTGAGTCGTCCCCTCAAAGAACGCTCAGAGAGCCAACGACAACTAAGTGGCCTACAACAAGGCCTAATCCCTCGATTGACCCTGCTGATTGGCTCAGCCGCTCTGCTAGCAATTTTCTGGTGGATCGACCAATCTTCCATTCTCGCCAGAGACCTCTCACCACTTCAAGGCAGCTCTCGACTTATCACGCTGCTTACTGCAATCCCCCTCCTAGCTCTAATGCTGTGGCAATGGCATCAACTCACACAGAGCCTCTGGCTTCTAAGTCGCTCTGACCAGGCCCTAGCCCAAGCGCCCTCCCTAAGCAATGACCAACTCAAGCTTGAGCGGCTTTGCCTTGGATTAGCTCTACTCAACATGCCCGAACTCATGCCTGCAGCTGCTAACAACAAATCGGACTTCAAAATGAAAGAGCAATGATTGAGCCGGATATTCAATCAATCCCCACGTTGACGATCAATCCAAAGCAACCCAGCAGTTAGCAGGAAGGCCCCACTTTGAATGAAGATATCTGAGAAGGGAACAATTCCCCCGGAGGAGGCCCGCAAGCCCATCGTCAATAGACCAATAGAGGCCGAAGCGAAGAGAGCAAACCAAATAATCCGCCTGAAGCCTCGCCAAGGGGTACGTGACTCTTGAAGGAGTCGCTCCCTTAGTGCGGGATCCAACTTTGAGCCAGTGCCGGGAGAGACGTCCAATGATTCAAAACCACAACGATCGAATGTTAAGTTCCGGGGGCTGCCGGTGTAGCTCAGGGGTAGAGCAACTGATTCGTAATCAGTAGGTCGCAGGTTCAATTCCCGTCACCGGCATCAATGATTGCAGTATTTCGCAGCAACCTGGACAAGTTGTGGGCAGTGAAGGTCATATATCTATCAAATCTAAACATCTAAGAACCTAGCCTTGAGCACAAGAAGCAAAGGACACATGCTCATCATCATCAATCCCTATCTAATATTCCCTGCGGCTCATATAACGGCACACTGCAACCACAACATCAGGCCAGATTAAATAAATATATACTCAGGCCATGAATATCCAAGAGAAGCCATCACCACTAGGGCAGGTCCCATTTGCCGCCGACACAATTTTCCGCGCTGCAGCAATATCAATCAAAAAGCTTATTCAAAGGCAAACACTCAGGCATCTCTAGCTAGTACATCTCTTACACCCTTTAATACAAAGCTCAAAATGAAAAACATAAAGAAATGCAGAGAAGTGTTACCAGAAAATCACCCTTAATCCAATCCCAAGAGCATAGGACTAGTTCTATATATGCTTACATTCTTGCTTTGAGTTTCCCTACCCATTTTGATGTTAAACATTTCACACCAAGCCATTCATCTATCCCAAGCGCACTTGATTAAGTATTGATAGATCTCCACAAACAACAGAAAGCACAACTGCGACCTGTTGCCCAACAAGCCAGAAATAGCACCTAAGTGAGGTCATTCAAAGCATGGAGTCAACTCGCCTAGAGCGAATGCACAAGAGTTCCAAGGAGGACGCCAACCTCGATGAGGTGTTTGTCATCCTGACAATCGGCGCCGGCATGATCGCCACCCTTGGTCTGCAGGCCAACAGTGCCGCGGTTGTAATTGGGGCAATGGTAGTCGCCCCATGGATCCTGCCACTACGAGCAAGTGCCTTCGCTGTGCTGATTGGGGATCTAAGGCTGTTGATGGATGCCCTACGAACCCTCTTCGTAGGGGTAGTAATTACCATCCTGCTCTCCGCCTTACTAGCAGCAATCACACCCATCCATGAAATGGGTTCAGAAGTATGGAAACGCACCGAGCCAAACCTGCTGGATCTAGGCATCGCCTTAGTGGCCGGTGGCATAGCTATATACGCAAAGTTGCGCAGAGACGCCGTGAGTTCGCTTGCGGGTACAGCCATTGCTGTTGCCCTTGTGCCACCGGTATGCGTTATGGGTCTGTTGCTCTCCAATCAAAAATGGGACGCTGCTATTGGAGCCGGACTGCTGTTTGCCACCAACCTGCTTGGCATTCTTAGCGGTGGACTCGTGATGATGGCCTGGAGAGAGCCCCTCGTCCGTCAGCGTCTGCGAGAGAGCCATCTGAGTGCAGCCAACTTTGCACTTACGTTTGGCCTAACTGCCCTACTACTAATCCCTCTAACCAACAGCTTTTTAAACCTTGTCAGCAAAAAACAAAATGAACGCACCCGCGACGAGATTCAACACACGATTGAGAGCTTCCTAAAACGCAAAACCCTGACCTTCGGCGGAGAGGGAGTTGATCTAGAAAAATTAGATATCGCCTGGGACAAAAACCCTCCAGAGATTCGCCTGCTGGTATTGGTCACGAATCCCGAACTGCCAAGCCTCAAACAAGTATCAGCAGTGCAAAAAGAAATCAACAAGCGCCAAGGCCTGGATTATCAACTAATTGTTCAACGTATTGTTGTCATTCAAGGCCCGCAAGAAAAGGCCAATCTGATCACAGGGAAAGAAGGCGGGCTGATTAAAGCGCCCACACCAGAAAGTTCTTTAACACCTAATAGCGAAACAGAGCAGCAACTGCAAAAACAAAACCTAGAAGAAGTTGAGCAGCAAGAAAAACTACACAACAGGAATCATCAAACAATCAATCAAACACAAGAAAATAATCCTCCATTGAGTATCTCAAACTGAGATTAATTCCATTCATAGCGATCTGATTGCTAGAGAATCAACCTAAGCTAAGCGGCCCGCCATCGATGAATGTTCAGATCTCATCGCCGCCATGGACGCATTGCCGGCCGCTGATATCCCTTGCACTGAGAAGAAACAGCGGCAAGAGAATGACATCTAATTACTTACAATTTGATCTCATTACCTGATACCCATGTCCTCCAAACAATATGTCCGAGGCATGCAGGAGAT
>Ga0208766_1000448_pt1 | contig 22885 bp, 15 predicted proteins | sample ETN01SmetaG_3_FD_185792 | JGI IMG/M metagenome (GOLD analysis project Ga0208766, IMG submission 185792) | Marine microbial and viral communities from oxygen minimum zone, Eastern Pacific Ocean - ETNP2014F12-01SV263 (SPAdes) (version 2) | ecosystem: Environmental > Aquatic > Marine > Oceanic ... | reverse complement strand
ATTACGATTTTACCTACTACAACAACCTGCAAATCATGGAAGAGCCTAAGTTTAGTAAAGATGGGTTATTTGATGGTAAATGGGAACAGTTCTACGAGGATGGTGAAACTAAAATGACATTTTCGTATGATCGAAATAATAAAGACCAAATCTGGATGTCATATTTTCCAGATAACCGTCGACAAAACTATACATTTTATAATCAAGATACGCTTATCACAAATTATGATTTTAAATACTATGACAATATTAAGATTGTAGATAATCCAGATTATTATGATTATGAATATTACATGAATTTGCAAATCGTTGAAAAACCACGATACGATAATTTGCAAATTATCGAAGAACCCGAATTTGATAAAAATGGTCTATACGATGGCAAATGGGAATCATTTTTTGAGAATGGGGATCCGTGGCGTACCTTTTTTTATGAAGAAGGGCTAAAGGTTAAGCTATGGTCAGTATTCTTCGACTCAACAGGGGTACGGCACTCTGAAACAAATTATGAAAATGATCTAAGGCATGGCCAATATCAAGAATGGTATGAAAACATTATTGTAAGACCCAAAGAAGAAGGCCTTTATAAAGAAGGGGTCAAGGATCTACTGTGGTCATACTGGAATGAATTTCAGGAAAAACGTTTTGAAGAATGGAGAGATGGTATTCTCTATGATTCATTTGAATATGAATACTATCCAAATGGACAAGTCAAAGAAGAGCCATCCTATAAAGACCGCAGAAAACACGGGGACTGGGTCCGTTATTTTCCAAATGGCGATATTATGGGAACGCGAACATTTAAAGTTGGACTTAAGGAAGGGCTTTGGATAGAATACTATAAGAATCCTCCCGGTGATCGCGATGATATTATTGCCTGGAAAGGAAAATATGTTACGGATAAAAAAGAAGGTAAATGGGAATGGTTCTGGCTAAATCAAGAAAAGCAGCGTGTTGACAATTATAAAAAGGGGGAAATGACCTCAGAAAAATGCTTTGAGCGTGATGGTAGCGGGCAAACGCGAGATTGTTCAGAGGTTCGCTACGAAAGTAGCCGCTAATCTAGCGTAGCAAAATAGCGCTTCGCTTCTTCCATTACTTTACCTGAAAGTAGCACCGAACCAACGACTGTTGGAATTGCCATAACAGCGTACATACCATCCACCACATTGATTACAACCTCTATTGTGATCATAGCGCCAACAATAATCGTTATAATATAAAAACAGCGGTAATAAAAAATACTTTTTGTCCCAAATAAATAGCCGCTACACTTGCTACCATAATAAGAATAGCTCATCATTGTTGAGATGCTGAATGTTAAGACTGCAGCTAATAAGAGAAATTTTCCAAAACTACCCAATTCTTTGATGAATGCTGTGGTCGTCATTGTAACGCCATTTAATCCTTCATCCTGCCAGACGCCAGAAGCTAATATGACCATTGCGGTGATCGTACAAACAACAATTGTATCAATAAATGGTTCGATCATCGCGACTAGCCCTTCACGAACAGGTTCTTTGGTCTGAGCTGCTCCATGCGCCATATCAGAGGTTCCAAGTCCAGCTTCATTTGAGAAAAGTGCTCTTCTAACCCCTGCTATAATCACTGCGCCAACCGCGCCACCCATCACTGCTTCACCGGTAAAAGCATCATGCACAATCAGCTTAAATAGCGAAGGAATTTCTGATAAATGATTAAAAATCACTAACAGTCCTGCAAATAGGTACAAAACAACCATAATTGGCACCATAAATGATGCAACCTGGCTAATTCGCTTAATCCCTCCAAAAATGACTAAAGCGGTCAAAAAGGCCATAAATAATCCCTGTACAAAGTTTCCCATCATAATATTATTCTCAAACCATCCGTTGGGAATAAAAACTTGATTACGAATAATATCGGCAAGCTGATTGGATTGAAACATGACCGTACATCCTACTAAACCAGCTAAGCTAAACATAATGGAAAGAGGTTTATATTTTTCTCCAAGACCATTTTCAATATAATACATGGGTCCGCCTTGGATATTGCCTTGGTCATCTTTGCCTCTATATAGTACTGCTAAAGTGCAGGAAAAGAATTTTGTAGACATTCCAACGATTGCGCTAACCCACATCCAAAATAGTGCTCCTGGTCCTCCCATTTGAATTGCAATTGCAACCCCACTAATATTTCCTAAACCAACGGTACTAGCTAATGCGCTCGTTAATGCTTGAAAATGAGTAATTTCCCCAGGGTCATTTGGGTCATTATACTTTCCAAACAAGATATTGACGCCATGGCGAAAGTATTTAAAAGGAACGAATCGGCTATAAAATGAAAAATAAATACCACCACCTAACAGTAAAATGAGTAGTGGCAATCCCCACATAAAACCTGCAAAAGCAGAAACGGCTATTTCAAAATATTCGAACAATTTCATTTCAATATCATTAAATGTTATGAATTATAGCGAAATTCATGTGTTAATTACTATCTTATTTTAAATGAAAAAATTAGATTTATATATTATCCAGCAGTTTTTATCTACGCTGGCCATGACCCTATTGGGTTTTGTATCTGTGATTCTTATTGTAGATCTGATTGAAAATTTAGATCGCTTTATTGATAATGCAATTCCAGTAAGTATTACAATTAAGTACTATATCTATGCTATCCCCTGGTTCATTAATATTGGACTTCCCATGTCCATGTTGATATCAACCGTGTTTACTGTTGGTATACTTGCCAAGCGCAATGAACTAACTGCGATGAAATCCAATGGGATTAGCTTATATCGTATTGCAATTCCAATTACTACACTTGGCTTCATTGTTAGTCTTATTTCATTTGAGCTTGATAATAGATGGGTGACTAAAGGAAATAAAGCTCGATACGATATTGAAAGGCAGTACATGAAGAGAAAAGCGCGTGTTAAAGCGAAAAAAGAGATCAGAAATATCTTTTTACAGAAAAATGAGATGAATCATATTTCTATCGCGCGCTATAGAACCGAATCTATGATTGGAAGCGGAATAACTTTTATATCCCTTAATCAAGGAATTGTGACAAAAAGATTAGATGCAAAAACAATAAAATGGCTCGACTCTTTAAGTGTTTGGAATGTAAATAATTTTTCTATTCGAGATTTTGATTTAAAGGGAGCTGTTAATAACACAATCATCTCAAAAAGCGATACATTGTTAAAGCTCAATTTTTCCCCTGATGATATTACCCAGCAATCTAAAAAGCCCGATGAAATGAGCTTTGCGGATCTCTCTGTTAGAATCAAACAATTAAAAGAAAATGGTGTAGATACTACGAAATGGGAAGTAGATCGCTTATTTAAAATTTCCTTTGCCTTCACAAATTTAATTATAGTTCTTTTTGGTATTCCCTTAGTGGTTATTCGACCAAAAGGAGGGTTATCATTTGGCGCGGGGATGGGGATTTTTGTGATTTTTATTTATTATGTATTCATCAAGCTTGGAATGTCGATAGGCTATAGCGGGATTGCTTCACCTATCGTAGCGGCATGGATGGGAAACGTATTATTCTCAATCGGGGGAATTCTGCTCCTGATTATCGCTCGGAAGTGATTCATCTAGCTCTTGATCTTCACTAGGAAGCGCATTTTCAGGAACTGGGGATGGTCCATCAGTTGAAGGTTTCTCTTTTTCTTTCCTGCCTTTAAAATCTGTCATCGTAAACCCTAAAGAAAAATTAAATCCTTTCATTGAATGTATCCACATACCGCTTTTGAATGAAAATCCAAGATCAACCATTATAGGCCCACCATGAAAACCTATTCCCATCCCAAGCTCTGTCCGATCCATACCTTCCCATGCAAAACCTAAGCGAAGTGGCATCACTGGATATCGGTATAGCTCAGCACCAATTGCCCATCTCCATCGTGAATTAGCATATAATCTATTCTCAAAACCTGTTGTGAGATCTGTGCTAATTAATAAATCATCTTTTTTATATGATGCACCCATTCTAAAAATTGCAGGATATCTAATATTGAAGGGCTTTGGTTTACCATTTTCATCCAAATTATAAACTACTTCAGATTTGCTATTAAAAATTGTTCTACCAGAAAGGTTATCAGCGCGTAGCGAATCAATGGTATATGTATAAACCGCAGCGACAGAGTCAGATAGCACTTCTCCTCCCCATTTTAAATTCCAGACATCATCGCTATTGCCAAATTTTTTATCTTTTCCGGCTAAAATATCTTTAATGAATGACGGCTCATTCCATTTAATTACACCCAGTGCATTAATCAATGAAACACCGAAGCGTATTCCATTTATCTCTTTGGTCGCAACACCCAAATCTATGCCCCATCCCTTACCTCCAACACCAGAACGAATATAGTATCTACCAGACCCGTATACAGCAAATGGAGTGGTAATAAAATCAGCCTTACTCGAATCAGGGTCAATTCCCATATAAAGCAAGCCTTGTAGGGATTTTAATGAAATACCGATCGCGTAAGATTCAAATGGAATTGCAAATGAAAACGCGGTTTCATTGACTGCCATTAATTCATAATTAAAGGTCATGTCGATGATAGGATTATTGGCATTACCTTCTAAAATAAGTCGAGCCATACCAGAGGGAATAGAATAAGAACTAAAATACATCAAATTCGATGTAATCGCCATATTGCCCGAAGCAAAATTGATTCCAGGTAGTGCTACTTGCCCATTCATACCAAATGCTAATCCGCCATTATTATCGAGTCGATTCAAAATTAATGATTTTTCCGCGCTATCAAGGGTATCCCCGCTTAACCAGTTTAACCTCGCAATCGATAAATAATTATTGCCTAATCCCAAGTCAAGACCTCCGACTTGCATCATAAATGGCTTATCTCTTTGAAAAGCAATTAAGGCAGGGTTATAACCAACAGAATAGATTCCATCTGCAATTGTTGTCGTTGCCCCTGCTAGCGCTACAGTTCTAGGGTCGCGTTTTTGGGCAAACAATAGTGAAAACAGCAAAAGAGTAAATATTATTCTTCTAAACACTATTCTTCACTTAATCGTTTGATTATAATTTGACTAGAATGAGTTTCAGGGGAGATTGAACCGCTTTTTTCTGTTATAGAGAAATACCATCCTGACATATCTCTTGTTTTTCCATCGGTTGATTTTATTCTAATTCTAACGCTGTCTTTTTGTGATGACGAGAGCGAGCTAATACCGCTTGTTGAACTAGGAGTCCAAGAAAATGAGTCTACATTCGCAATTTCAGTGGTGATATCCGTCCAATCGTCATCCTTTTCTACATCTGGTTTGCCACCAGCATAATATGCTAAGTCCACTTTTGATACCGACCCATAAGTCTTCCACTTAATCGTGACCGGGGTATCTTTATCCAAATTTTCTCCACCATTGGGGTACTTCACTACAATTTCATTGGGTGCGGGTGAGCCCATACCGGTACTGCTTAAAGAGAATGTAACGCTAGAATTGATATCTAGATAATCCCCCGTTGTAAGATATACCCGTTTTCCATCAGAACCTTTTAGATAAAATCGGGGTGCCATATATGGTTGTCCGGGATCAGTCATTAACTTGACTCGTTCTTTAGTAAGCGGGCTAGAATAAGTTGTAATTCCTGCCTCTCTAACTTGACCAGCATGAACACCGCTATTGGTTACAACATGGAGACTCTTGGGTTCTGGTAGGGGAATTTTGATTAATGTATCCACGTACGATATAACCGTATCAGACCCTGATGAGCTTTTGACTAGATAAGACATATTATTCACACACTCAGAAAAATCAGTCATGACATCAAAAATGAAAATATTGCTGGTTTCAGGATTCAAGCTATCGCACTTCGTGACAATATAAACGCTATCGCTTTCAAGCCAATTTTGCTTTACCACCAAAGAATCTTTAAAATCTCTCAGCGCAGCAACCGTTGTATCTAATGGGAAAAATCCAAGGTTAGACATTAGCATAGAAAGATCTCCTGCAATGGGAATCTTATTTTCAATTGAAAAAAGCATACTCGCTGACTGGAGCGTAGAGCGAATACGATTTCTATTTTCATAATTCATTTCTGTAACTGGTGTATTTGTAACCGAGATAAATGTCATTGGCTCCATAATCACCTCAAACGGAGCTAGCATTCGATATTTTCCTCCGATACTCATCCCTGCTTCGAGCGTACCTCTACCATCTATTCTTGCGCGAGATTTAACAGTAAAATTGGCTGGATTGGATGACATGAGCTCAACGATGGTTGTTTCATTATCTTTCGCAGAAACCGTGGTGCTATCATAATATAAATTGGAGGCTGGTGCTTTATACTTTAAAGTAGTTGTTCCAAGCTCGCTTAAGCGTACAATCGTTTTAGTGGTATCCTTGGAATTAGTAGGGCTGGCAAGAGTTGAAAGCGCATTTACCTTGGATGTGTCCCCTTTTTGATTGACTCCTACCATATCAAAATCAAGCACAACAGGCAATCGGATTCCATTATGCATCTCAATCTCAAGCTTGGTATCCACAAACTTCATTCCTGAAAATCCTAACGGCATACCTGCAATACTGAATTCAGTCGGAGGGAATTCTTGAACAATATTTGCTTCCAAAGATTCAAAATGCATTCCTTTTAATCCGATATCTATTTCCATCGCACCAAAGTTCGACCCATCTAATGGCATACTGCTAGTTTGTGCGCTTATCTTAGCTGATGTTTCTATCTTAAGTTTACTAAGTGCGGAATCTTGACCTGCAGGATTATAAAAAGTATATCCATCTAAATTATAAATTTTTGAAAGTGTTACTCCATTTTTTAGTACCGTATCTAGCTTCGTGGAATCCTTACCTGGGGGGGGCTTAAAATTTTTAAAATTCATCAAAAAATCGACTGCGGCAGGATAAGTACTTTTAATTTTATTGATTTTTATCTCGTTTATGTCAGCTGCGCTTGGAGACTTTAGTGTTCCCGAGAAAATTTCAACCTCTGTTGGAAATGAAACCTCAGGAATATCAATCGGAATCTCTGTTTCTTTGATCTGAGCTACCGCAGAATCAATACCTGCTATTTTAAGCGCTATTTCAATATCAACCATGACCTTATCATCTTTTTCAATAGTAACTGTATTATCAGTTTTGATAGTTATTTTATGGTCTAGTCGACAAAAATTTCCACCAGCTGCTGCTTCTTTATTACCTGATAAACTGGGGTCAATTGTTACTTTAATTCCTCCTACACCAGCAGGGTTTGCGCCTTCTTCTTTTATCCAAAAATAATAATTGGTATCCTTAGTTAAGGTTTTACCACTAGAAAAGGGGAACTCAATGCGCTGGGCAGAAATGTTTGCATTAATTGTAACTTGATCAGATTTGTCAAATGGGGTCCCAAAAAACTTACTGTTAGGGTTATTCGCGCTCGGATCACTATCGCTCGCGTAAATTTCAAGCGCTAGATTGTAAGAACTGGCATTAGGGTTTTCCATTTTTATGAAGATACCCCCTAAAGCAGCATTTTTTGTCGGAGTGAATTTTTGCCAAGTATTTGTCCAGCCGGTTGTAGACGCCCCTTGAGTATGATCAATCAGAGTTTCATCTTGGCCAGCTGACACATTTGATAACTGAAATTCCAGAGGAATAATAAGTTTAGACCCCAAGCTGCTATCGCTCAGCGAAGTTACCTGTGTTTCACCCGCCACCCATTCATCATCTTGATGGTAGGCTAATGTTTTATTAACAGAATTTATTTCAGTTTTTAATGTGGATTCGGCAAAAGTCACAGTACTTGGAAGTCCATTTTTTGTAAACTTTGAGGTAAAGCTACTGGTACTAGCACCAGAATTCGTTTTGATTGTATAGCTATTAATAGACTCTACGATATCCGGTAGTTGACTAGTAGGGATAGATGGAATGGGAATCTCTACGCTCAAAGTGGGATTGGTTGCTGAAGCTATCGCATTCCATGCATTCAATGTCATTGTTTGATCGCTTGATGGGGGAACATCAAATTGCGCTCCACTGCTGTTTGTCAATTTTCCTCCTGGTGCAACAGGATAGCTTATTTTGATTGTAGTGTCTAAGGAAAAAGAGAAACTTGGTGCAGATGTTGATGGTGTTGAAAATTGTATTGATTTATCAAGATCGATTTCTAAAATGTCTGATCCAATTGCAGTATCTGGAAAAACGCCCTCAAACATTAGCTGCATTCCTAAAGAATCAGGAGTGGAGAAAATCTGCTTATTATCAACCATTCCCTCTAAAGAATATTTTTGCTGGACCAGCGGAAACATGAGATCAAAAAACCACGTAGGCATTTTAAATGACGCGGGGCCTTTTAGGTCGCAGCTCATTAATAGAGAGAGAGTGGCAATTATAAACCCTCTAAAAATGTAATTTATCTTCGAATAAATTTTTTCTTTTGACATATCTATTGAAACAAGCAATTATCTTACATCATAAATTCGATTAAAGTTGAGTCGTTTTCCATAAAAAAAAGCCCCGACTAGCGAGGCTTTTTTATCAATAACTAATGAGGATTAATACCGATAATCATCAGTTTTAAAAGGTCCTTCCTTCCTCACTCCAATATATTCAGCTTGATCTTCTCTTAACTCAGTAAGTTCAACGCTTAGCTTTTCAAGATGCAGTTTTGCAACTTTTTCATCTAAAAGCTTTGGAAGTAAATACACATCATTATCATAATTTTCGCTATTTTTCCATAATTCAATCTGTGCAAGTGTTTGATTTGTAAACGAATTACTCATAACAAAAGATGGATGACCTGTTGCGCATCCTAAATTGACCAATCTACCTTCAGCAAGTACAATAATATCATTTCCTTTGATATTATATCGATCAACCTGAGGTTTAATTGTATCTTTAGTATCTCCATAATTTTGATTGAGCCATGCGATATCTATTTCATTATCAAAATGTCCTATATTACAAACGACTGTCTTATCGTTCATCGCTTCAAAATGCTCACCGCGAACAATATCTTTATTTCCAGTGGCCGTAACAACAATATCGGCTTTAGGGATTGCCGTTTCAAGACGTTTTACTTCAAAGCCATCCATGGATGCCTGTAGGGCACATATAGGGTCAATTTCTGTTACAATTACTCTTGCCCCAGCCCCTTTTAATGAAGCTGCAGATCCCTTACCAACATCTCCGTATCCTGCAACAACAGCAACTTTTCCAGCAAGCATCAAATCGGTGGCTCGTCTTATGGCGTCTACTAATGATTCCTGGCAACCATACTTATTATCAAACTTAGATTTTGTTACAGAATCATTTATATTAATCACAGGAAGAGTAAGGGTTTTATTTTTTACTCGCTCATGCAACCTATGTACACCTGTTGTGGTTTCTTCCGTGATTCCCTTTATCTCTGATACAAGTTCAGGGTGGTTGTCTAAAACCATATTTGTTAAGTCCCCACCATCATCTAAAATCATATTTAATGGCTTACCATCTTTAAAACCATATAAAGTTTGTTCAATACACCAGTCAAATTCTTTTTCATTCATTCCTTTCCATGCATAGACAGAAATACCTGCTTCAGCGATAGCCGCAGCAGCATGGTCTTGTGTGGAAAAAATATTACAGGAAGACCAAGTTACCTCGGCCCCAAGCTCTATCAAGGTTTCAATCAAAACAGCCGCTTGAACGGTCATATGCAAACAACCAGCAACTCTTGCCCCTGAGAGCGGTTTTGAAGCGCCGTATTCTTCGCGCAAAGCCATTAAGCCGGGCATTTCAGCTTCAGCAAGGGTTATTTCTTTTCTACCCCAATCTGCAAGGCTAATATCTTTTACTTTATATGGAAGAATTTCTGTTTGGGTCTTTTCTGCTAAAGACATGATTAATTCCTTTCGTTTGCTGCTAATTTTAACTTGTCAACCATATCGGTTTGTTCCCAAGTGAATAATGCACCTTCACGACCAAAATGCCCATATGCGGCAGTTTGACGATATCTTGGGTGTTTAAGTTTTAAATGTTCAATAATTCCAGCAGGTTTTAATGGAAAAATAGATTGGGTAATTTCGGTAAGTTTATCATCAGACATAACCCCGGTATCAAATGTTTTTAGATAAAATGATGTTGGTTCTGCCACGCCAATACTGTAAGAAAATTGGACTTCGCACTTATCAGCTAACTGGGCAGCCACAATATTTTTTGCAATATACCTAGCCATATAAGCTGCTGACCTATCTACTTTTGATGGATCCTTACCTGAAAAGGCGCCACCCCCATGAGGTGCATAGCCACCATACGTATCAACAATAATTTTTCGTCCCGTTAGACCGGTATCTGCCTCTGGTCCGCCAAATACAAAACGGCCCGTACCATTAACAATAAAATCATCACTATAAGAAAATCCTGATTCATCTAAAACTGGCCTTATAACATGATTAATTATCTCCTTTTCTACAAATTTGTGCTCTTCGGCTTCACTTTCAAACTTATCAAGCATATCATCATGTTGAGTGGCAATAACAACCTTTTCAACGGAAACCGGCTTATCATTTTCGTATAATACTGAAACCTGAGACTTGCTATCTGGTCGAAGCCACGACATTTCACCGCTTTTTCTAAGGTCAGTCATTTTCTCGACTAATCTATGGGAAAGATGTATTGGTAACGGCATCAGTTCTTTTGTGTCATTGCAGGCAAAGCCGAACATTAGCCCTTGATCACCGGCTCCTTGCTCTTCATGCAACCCTGATCCTTCATTTACGCCTTGGGCAATTTCTGGGCTTTGCTTGTCAAGCATTGAGATAACTTTAACAGTTTTTTCATCCATGCCGTAAGCTGGATCATTATAACCAATATCATCTAGAGTTCTCTTAACTATTTTTTCAACATCTACTAGGCCAGTTGATGTTACTTCCCCAGAAACAAAAACCGTTCCCGTAGTTGCAAGCGTTTCGCATGCTACGCGGGAATTGGTATCTTGATTTAGATACTCATCTAAGATTGCATCTGAAATTGCATCGCAAACCTTATCGGGATGCCCTTCAGATACTGATTCGGATGTAAAGGTATATGTGTTCATAAAATCCTTAATTATTGCGACTGATTATATAAAATATTTTATATAAAACACGAATGCTACTTATTACTAATTTTTGGTCCAGCATTGATGATTTCTTCATCGCTAATACTATAACCTTCAAAATTTGATTGAAATTTTCCAACAAGGTCCTCGGCAATCTTTCTATACTCATCTTCATTTGACCATGCGTTAGATGGTATTAATATTTCAGAACCTATATCCTCTAAGGAGGTTGGGACCTGAACTCCAAAATATGGATCAGTTTCACAATTAGCTCCACTTATGTTTCCATCAAGTATTGCATAAATAATTTTTCTAGTTATTGGTAGAGATATTCTTTTTGCGCCAGACTGAGCACTTGCCCCTATCCAACCAGTATTGACAAGATAAGCTGGCACATTATGTTGATTCATTTTTTCTCGTAATAATTCAGCATACCTTAATGGATGCAAAGTTAAAAAGGGTCCGCCAAAACAAGGCGAAAAGGTAGCTGTAGGCTCAGTTACTCCTCTCTCAGTACCAGCAACTTTGGCCGTGTACCCACTAATAAAATGATACATTGCCTGCTCGGGGGATAGCTTTGACACAGGAGGAATAACGCCATACGCATCACAAGTTAAAAATATGATAGTCTTAGGATGCGCGCTCAAAGCAGGGCGCCCTTTAGCAAAAACTGAATTTTCAATAAAATTTAACGGGTAAGAAACTCTGGTATTTTCAGTTTTAGAATTATCATCATAGTCAACAATCCTTGTATGAGGGTCATAGACTACGTTCTCTAATAAAGCACCATGTCTTATCGCATTATAGATATCGGGCTCATCTTCCGGGTTTAGATTAATCGTTTTAGCATAGCATCCCCCTTCAAAATTAAAAACACCATCATCAGACCATCCATGCTCATCATCTCCGATAAGCGGTCTTTTGGGATCTGTAGATAGGGTTGTTTTTCCCGTACCGCTTAATCCAAAAAATATGGCAGGATTTTCACCATCCTCATCTACATTGGCAGAACAATGCATTGATAAAACACCTTTTTGAGGTAATACGTAATGCAAAACAGAAAAAATTCCTTTTTTCATTTCCCCGCCATATTCTGTGCCTCCAATAATTGCAATTTTTTTTCCCAAATGAAAAAGGATAAAGGTTTCTGAATTCATTCCGTGCTCTTTAAATGCTTTATTTTGAACACTGGATGCATTAATAATTGTAAAATCAGGGGCAAAATCCTTTAATTGATCCATCTCCGGTCTAATAAACATATTATTCACAAAATGGGCTTGCCATGCTCGCTTAGCTATTATTCTAACATTAATACTGTATGCGGGATCAAAACCTGCGAAACCATCGAAAAGATAAGTTTTGGAATCATCTGAGTTATAATAATCGATTACGCTCATGTATAATTCATCAAAAATTGATTCATCAATCTTTTTATTTACAGATCCCCACCATATTTTATCGCTTGAGCTCGCCTCGTCAACAATATATTTATCTTTTGGAGATCGTCCTGTAAATTTTCCAGTATCAACTATGGTTGCTCCTCTGGGTCCAATTATACCTTCGCCATTTTTTACTGTTTCTTCGATTAGGCTTTCAACAGATAAATTTCGATGCACCTTATCAATCTGATTTAAGCCCAAATTATCTAGCTGTAATTCTTTTCCAGTTGTAATCATTTTACTTCCTATTTTGCCCCACGCGGATGGGATTGTTTATAAACTTCTTTCATTTTCTCTGGTTTTACATGCGTGTATATTTGCGTAGAAGAAAGACTGGAATGCCCAAGAAGATCACCAACGGCACGAATATCAGCTCCACGATCCATTAGGTGCGTAGCAAAAGAATGTCTTAATATATGTGGACCTAGTCTTTTTCCATCTGCTACCATTTTAATATAATTTCCTATCCTTCTTTGTATTGTTCTTTGAGGGACGCGCTTATTCTTATTATTTACAAATAAAGGGATATTGCCCGATTTAACGCTAAGTGTCAACGCTCTCTTTTTTAAGTATTTTTCTATTGAAAATTTCGCTCTTTTTCCAAATGGAATCAAACGTTCTTTACTTCCTTTTCCAAAAACCTTAATAAGGTGGTTTATTGGATCAACTGATTCAATATTTAAATTAATTAATTCACTAAGCCTCATTCCGGTAGAATAAAATAATTCCATGATCGCTTTATCTCTTAGGCCTTTTTCAGTTTCTTCATCAGGTTGATCCATAAGTGCATCTATAATGCTTTGATCAATAAAATTGGGTAGTTTTTTTGGGACTTTCGGTGAATCTAGGAAAAGTGCTGGATTATTACTTAAGTAATCAATATTTATTAAAAATCTATAAAATGATTTGATACTTGCTAACCTTCGAGCGATAGTTTTTTTAGATAAGCCTTTTTCGAATTCATCTGCTAAAAAATCTCTGATTTCATTTTTTGATACATTTTTAATATTTAAGGTGTGCATAGATAAAAAAAGTTTAAATTTTTCTATATCATTCCTATACGCTTTAATGGTATGAATAGAAAAACCCTTCTCTTTTTCAAGGTAATCTATAAAAGAGATGAAAATTGATTTATTGCTATGCATTTAAATTATTTAATTCATTTATTAACTGATTCAATTCTTTTGGTAGATCAGCAGAAATTGTTATGGGTTTATTATTAATTGGATGTGAAAACGTAATTTTTTTAGCATGCAATGCATGCCGACCAAGCTTATTTATGGAAAGCGTTAATTGCTTAGACACTTCAGGTAAAAAACCTTTTGACCTTCTCGCTCCTCCTCCATATTTTTCATCTCCAAAAATAGGATTACCTAAGCTTGCGGCATGAACACGAATCTGATGTGTTCTACCGGTCTTAGGTTCAAATTTAACTTCACTAGTATAGCCGCCTAATTGCTTTGAATAATAATTGGTTAGAGCTTCCTTTCCTGTTTTGTCAATAATAAAAGAGGTTGGATCTTTTTTGCTACGAGATATTGGTGAATTGATTTCTCCCTGTTGATTATTAAAACTTCCCCAGGTTACTGCAAAATATTGTTTATTTATCAATCTCTTTTCAAATTGACTAGAGAGCTTGGCATGGGCATTGTTATTTTTTGCGATAATCATTATGCCGGAAGTATTTTTGTCTAATCTATGAACGATGCCTGGTCGAAAATTTCCATTTAAATTTGATAATTTATTAAAATGAAAAACTAAACCATTTACTAGTGTCCCATCCTTTTGTCCTGCTCCAGGGTGAACAGTTATTCCAGATGATTTATTGATAGCAATAATATCATCATCTTCAAAAAGAATATCCAAATCAATATCTTCCGGTTCAATATGATCAAGAGTTTTATCCAATTTATTAATAGTGTAAGATATTTTCTCCGTACCCTGAAGCACTAAGCTGGGCTTAGCCTTTTCACCATTTACAAATACCATGCCAGCTAAAATCATTTTTTTGACTGAATCGCGACTCGACTCTTCCAAGTAATCAGATAAAAACTTATCTAGTCTTTTATTGGATCCATTTTTTGCTAAAATAGTAGCAGTAGTCAAGAGTGCATTTTCTCACGTTTTTTTTCTAAAACTATACTATCAAACAACACTAGCCCCATGCCAACCGTAACATAAGAATCAGCAAGGTTGAAAACATACCAGTGAAAATCGCCAATCATAAAATCAAGAAAGTCAATTACCTCACCAAGAAAGATACGGTCAATTAAATTTCCAATAGCTCCCGCAATAATTAAACCAATTCCAAGGCGAATGATTATTGAGTGATTACGAACTGACCAAAGATACCAAAATAAAAAGGCTGTTAGCAAAATAGAAACGGTTGTAAATATAAAATAGCCAAAGGGAAAATTGATTCCAAAGGCCATTCCGTCATTTGTTATATAGGTAAAATGGAAAAAGTTTTGAATTATCGGTACAGATTCATACAAAGACATTGTTCTGACTACAATAGCCTTTGAAACTTGGTCTGCAAGTACCAAAACGGCGCTTACAAACAGCACTCTCATGTCAAACCAAGTTTTTCTTTTTCTTTACACTTTACGCACTTGGTCGCGTTAGGGACTTCCATCATTCGCTCTTCAGGAATTAAGCCATCACAAATCTTGCATACACCAAAAGAACCTTCTTGAATTCTTTCAAGAGCTACTTTTAAATTTTTAAAATAATCACTTTCACGATTCATGAGCATAAAACTCTTTTCTTGTTCATGAGAATCAGTACCAGCATCTGCCATATGAACACTATAAATTGAATCAGGTGTTACACCACCTTGCTTATTGGAAGCCGTTCCAATACCATCTTTGATAGTTTCAATATCTTCAGAAACAGCGCCCATTTTTTCTGTTATTGCTTTTTTAAACTTTTCTAGTTTTGCTTTAGAATATTTATTAGCCAACTTTATTTCCTTTCAATTTTTACTCTCTCAAGGCCAACAGTGAAAACTTGATCATTCATTTTAAATGAACCAGAGAATTCACCCCCACCTGTTGATTCAACTATTTCAACTGCTAAAATTTCATTCATAAATAATTCCTTGAATTCGATAATAGAATCACCAACTAATCCATCTGCCTTAATATAAATTTTAATACGGTCTTCGACCGCGAAATTAGCATCTTTTCGCATAGTTTGCACCTGTCTTATTATATCTCTAATAACACCTTCTTTAATCAAGTCATCGGTTAGGTGTTTATCAAGACCAACTGCAATGCTATCATCACCAGAACAGGTCCATCCTTCTTGAGAATCTTGCTCAATTATTAAATCTTCTCTTAAAATAAATATCTTCTTATCTATTTGAAATTTTTTATTCTTTCTAATTTCTTCAAGAACATGTGAATCTTTATTATTATCTAGCTGTTTCACGATCTTTTTAAGATCTTTTCCATATTTCTGACCTAAAAGAGGAAGGTTTGGTTTGATTTTATAATTAATTAATTCAGATTCAGATTTCGCCCTATTAATAGATTTTACATTTAGCTCATCCATAATGACATCTTTCTCAGAAAAGATAAATTCTGATATTGAATTTTCCTCAACACTAAACCTTAACTCACTCAAGGGTTGTCTGATTCTAATGTTGGACTTATTCCTTGCAGATCTTCCTAGCTCAACAACTTTCCTAAGGGCGTCTACTTTTTTTATAAGATCTAAATCAATCTGATTATTATCAACTTCAGGGTAATCGCATAAATGAACGCTTTCAGGGGATTCATTATCTACGCTAGAAACAAGATTTTGATAAATTTCCTCACAAATAAATGGCAGAATAGGTGCCATCGTTTTTATGGTATCTACTAAAACATTATAAAGAACAAAGTAGGCAGTTAATTTATCTTTATCATCCTCAGTCTTCCAAAATCGTCTACGATTTCTACGAATATACCAATTAGAAAGATCATCTAAAAAATCATCAAATTTGCGCATTAGTTTATCAACGCGAAACTCATCTAATGCTTCTCTAGAATCTTTGATAAATAAATTAAGTTTTGATAAAACCCATCTATCCATTATGGTAAGATCATTCGTATTGTGATTAGATCGTTGAGGATCAAATCCATCTACTGATGCGTAAGTTGCAAAGAATGAGTAGGAATTCCATAGCTGAATTAATTTTTTTCTTACTTCATTGCCATGTTCATAGCCAAATAATAAATTTTGTTCGGGGTTTTGTGATGCGTAAAGCCATCTCATCACATCAACACCCATCTTTTCAGCTGCTTCATCAAACCAAATAGCATTCCCCCAAGATTTGTGCATATCTCTACCATCTTCGGCTTTTACTAATGCATGGCCTAATAAATTTTTAAATGGAGCTTTTTTCTCAAGTTTGGCAGACATGGCTAGTAGTGAATAAAACCAATTTCTAAATTGACCTGGAAAAGACTCAACAACAAAATCTGCAGGAAACCACTTTTTCCAATAGTCCTTATCTTCATTATAGCTCAAGGTAGAAAAAGGAACAATTCCTGCATCAAGCCAAGGGTTTCCAACATCTTCAACGCGACTTCCAACCAATCCGGTATCGGGATGTTTTATTTTTATTTTATCGATCCATGGTCTATGAGGACTATTTCCTTCAAAATCATCCCAGCCTTCTATAGCCAACTTTTTTAATTCTTCTTTTGAACCAACAACATAAAAAGATCCATCTTCAAACTCCCATATTGGCAATGCTAGACCCCAAAAACGTTTTTTGGAAATCATCCAATCTCCCATTCCAACAAGCCACTCTTTTTCTCTATCTGAGCCCCAATCTGGAATCCAATTAATATCATCTACTATTTTTATTATTTCATCTCTCCAATCCATGTTGATGTACCATTCATCCACAAGTCGAAAGACTAGCTCATCTCCCGATCTCCAGCAATGGGGATAGATATGAGGATAGTCTTCTGCGTAGACCAAAAATTTATTTTCCTTCAAATAATTTATGATTTCGTCTATTGTATTAGGATCGGTTGCCTTTTTACCGCTAAGCCAACCAAACTCTTTGGTAAACCTTGATTCTTCATCTAAAGGTGCGATACTTACCATATTTAGCTTTTTTCCTACCTTATGATCGATATCACCACATCCAGGTGCCATATGTACAATGCCTGTTCCTTCGCCACTAACTACAATATCGCTACCCATATTATCCTTACCTGGATCCACTACTTGGTGCTGCAAAACTCCGCATTCACCCTTGTCGGCCAATGCATCATTTCTTATTGGATACCCTCCAGGTTCTAATTGGGCGTCTAAATTATCAAAAGGTCCATCATATGTCCAGCCTACCATATCTTTTCCCAATACTTTACCAATAATCTCAAAGCCTCCTCTTTCCTTAAAAATTTGAGAAATAGTTTTTAGCTTTGGCAGGCCTTCGATCCACTGTTTTTTTTCTTTAAATTGTTTCTCTAATCGCTTAAAATTTAAATTTTCATCAGCAAGATAATAAATTGAACCATCCGGTGTTTTGATTTTCACATATTCTAGATTCCCGTTAACCCCCGCAATAACATTTGAAGTAAGAGTCCATGGTGTAGTTGTCCATACTAATAAGAATTCATTATCGCGATCTTTAAGCGGGAATCGCACAAAAACGGATCTATGCGAAACTAATTTCCTTCCTTCAATAATCTCCATTTGAGAGTATGATGTTCCAGATCTCCCTGACCACGGAACAACATCGGATCCTCTATATATTTTCCCTTCTTCAAATAGCTGCTTCAAAAAAGACCAAATCGTATAATTATTTTCATCAGACATAGTAAAATATGAATTATCCCAGTCCATCCAGTAGCCTAAGCGCTTGGATTGCTCTGTTTGAATTGCCGAGTATTTTTCTACTCGTTCTTTACACATTTTTACAAATTTTTCAATACCAAACTCTTCGATATCTTTTTTTGATTTAAAGCCTAATTCCTTCTCTACTTCAACCTCAACCCATAATCCCTGACAATCAAAACCTTGTTGATGTCTTAAGTCGAAACCATTCATTGACTTATATCTATTATATAAATCTTTTAGAGTCCTGCCCCATGCATGATGAACGCCCATCGGATTGTTTGCGGTAATTGGACCATCAATAAATGACCAATGTTCATTATTTGAGTTTATTTTTCTTCTTTTTTCGAAAATAGATTCGGCATCCCAGAAATCAAGAATTTTATGCTCAATTTCTATAAAGTCTGCCTTTGATTTAACGCGTTTAATCATTTAATAATTATTGTTGCCTTTTTATGGTGTGAAAATTAGGCTTTTCACTTAGGACAACAAAGAGGAAAAGAATATAGAGGAACTAACTTTTTGAGATCAAATACTAGTTTTTCTTTAGGTCGAGGGTTACATATTGAGCATTACCTTCACGCTTAATATGCAACATTAACATCCCTCTGCGTTTTGTATTTTTTACTAGGCTATCAAATTGCTTGATTGACTTACAGCGCCTGGACCCTACTCTTGTAATTAAATCACCAACTTGTATTCCAGCATCATCGGCTGGACTATCAAGAAAGATTCGAGTCACAACAATGCCATTATCTTGGGAATTAATATTAAATTCTTGTCTATTTAAGCGATTTAAATCACTTACCTCGATCCCTAACTCATTCGCATTTTCATTTTGTTCATTTATTGCAAGCTGTTCATCGTTTGGCATTTTTTCAAGTTTAACTTTGAATGATTTTTTTCTACCATCACGTATCACGGTTAGATTATAAAGATTATTTGGTTTTGAAATAGAAACATTGTTTCTAAGATGATCAACACTCTTAATTTTCAATCCATCAAAATCAATAATTACGTCTCCAGTTTCAATTCCAGCTTTATCTGCAGGGCCATCATCTATTACGTTTGCAACAAGAGCTCCTGTTCTTGATTGTAAACCTAAAGCTTTTGCTGCTGTATCATTAATCGGTTGAATTTGAACTCCTATATAAGAACGTACTACCTCTCCATAGGCTATTAAGTCAGACATTACTTTTTCGACCATATTGGAAGGGATTGCAAAGCCAACACCTTTATTACCTCGATCAAAATAGCTATTAGAATAAATTGCTGTATTGATCCCAATTAGATCTCCCGATGAATTTAATAGAGCGCCTCCACTGTTACCTGGATTAATTGCTGCATCAGTTTGGATAAAATCCTCATAAATATCACCCTGAATAATATTACCCCTTCCTTTTGCGGAAACAATTCCAGCGGTAACGGTGTGGCTTAAATTTGCAGAAAATGGACTTCCGACTGCAATAACCCACTCACCAACACGAAGCCTATCCGAATCTCCTAGCTGCAAATCAGATAAACCTTTCGCTTTAATTTGAATCACTGCTAAATCTGACTTTGGGTCTTTTCCAATTATTGATGCTTCATATTCAGATTTATCTAATAGGCGAACAGTTATTTCATCTACATCTTCTACAACATGATTATTGGTAATGATATAACCGTTTTTTGAATCAATTATTACACCGGATCCTAATGCAGAGGATTTATATTCCTTTTGCCTGGGCTGATTGAAGTAAAAACGGAAAAGATCATCCTGAGGAGAATTGCGATTAGACTGGTTTACTTCAATTTTTTTTTCTGTTAATATTGTAACAACTGCCGGATTAGCTTTTTCAGCAATATCAGCAAACTGATCACTAAACTGTTTAAGAAATGCATTTTGAGCATAAATTGCGCTCAAATAAATAATGGTGATAAATACTTTTTTCATAAATTGCTTTCGATAGTCTAAAAACTTTAATGCTAGATCTAGGGTATGGTTCCAGTTTTTTTATATTATAAATAAGGTTTCAGGTCTTTATAAAATTCAGACTCTTTACGAGGACCAACATAACCTCTAACAATGTAGCCATCACGATCAATAATTAGCGTTGTTGGCACACCGGTAATTGGCCTTCCTATGGTTCGTCCGTATTCAATCATCACCATTTGTGTTTCGTAGCCATTAATGTCTTTGACTATTGTATAGTCCATATCCCAGCGCTTCATAAACTTTTGAAGGTGCCTATCTGAATCAGGAACGCCTGACCTTGGAACCGTGACGCCAACGATCTCTAGACCGTTTTTATTGTATTTTGAGTACAGATTATTAAAATCTGGAATTTCTTGCAAGCATGGACCGCACCAGGTTCCCCAAAAATTTAATAAAACGACCTTGCCATGATAATCGCTTAATTTAAATAATTTTCCTTGAACTGTTCTCAATTGAAAGTCCGGTGCCTTAATTGCATAATGCGGTCTTTCTGGCCGTTTTTGATTTTCAGATTTTGAAACTAGCTCTGAAGGTTCACTGACCTCTTGAATATTTTGTTTTTTCTGACAACTATGACTTGAAATTGCGCAAATAAAAATAAGGAGCTTTGCTGATTTCATGATATAATTAACCCTCTAATCCTGAATCTAGAAAGTCAATGAAATCATCTAGTTTTCTTGTCATTCCAGGAAAAGTACTTATTACTTCATTTTCAGGGCTCAAGATGACATAAAAAGGCAACGCTGCAGTTCCAAATCGATCAATTTCATACTCTTGATTCTGCTTATGATTGGGTCCACCATCCGTGTAAAGCTGTACCAAGGTCATTTTTGCAAATCTTTCTTTAATTTCAGGTTTGATAAATACATTTACCTCCATCCATCTGCAGTTAGTGCAAGTGTAGCCTGTAAAATCAACAAACACTGGCTGGCCGTTTGATTTGGAAACTGCAAAGGCTTCATCTAAATCTTTGTACCAAGTTAAGCCTTCTTGATATGAATAACCACCTGATGAGCTCCCATTAATTTCGGAACTAATCTGGGGTGGTAAATAAGAATAAATTAAACCATGTAATCGCTGGCCAAATAGGCCAGAGCCTAAATAAAGCCCAAACGTTAAAAAGAGCACGCTAATCATTAGTCTAGGTGCGCTTATAACCTCTAAAACTGAATCATGTGGAAATCTAATTTTTCCAAGTAAATAAATACCGCACAAGATCATTAGAATTGCCCATGTGGCTAAGACCATATTATGTGAAAAGAATCCCCAACCCCAAACCAGATCCGTATTGCTTATAAACTTAAAAGCCGCGGCCATTTCTAAAAATCCCATTACTACCTTAGTTGAATTTAACCACCCTCCAGATTTAGGAATATTCGCTAAATATTGCGGGAAAAGAGCAAGAAAGAAAAAAGGAGATGCAAAAGCAGCGCTAAAGACCACCATTCCAACCAGCGGCCAAAACCATTGACCTTGAGATGCGGCTACAAGTAGCAATCCTACAAACTGAACCGTACAGGTAAAGCTTGTGAGCGTAAAGGTCACTGCCATAAATATCGTACCAACAAAACCTTCTCGCCCCTCTTGGCGCAGAGATAATTGCTTTATGCTATCGGGTAAATCAATTTCATACATACCAAAAAGCGATAAGGCAAAATAGATAAATAAACCTCCAATAAATAAATTAACCCAAGGATTTGCTGCAAGCTGATTAGCCCCAGAAGCGCCCAATGTTAAGGCTAAAATGAAACCCAATATTGAGAAGGTTGCTACTATACCCAAGGCATAAATCAAAGCATTTGATAGAGGCGTCCCTTTTTTCGCTTCACCGCGTTTAATAAAAAAGGAGACCGTTATAGGTATCATGGGGAATACGCAAGGCGTTAATAAAGATAAAAATCCCATGGACAAAGCTAGAAGAATAAATGAGAAAAAACCCTCAAGAATGGCGGCGTCTAGGCTAATATTGCCAGTATCATCAAAAACAGATTCTTTGTAAGGAATCATTTCACTATAACCATCTCTCGGGTCACCTTCAAGAATATTTACGCTTGTAATTAGTTTCTCTTCATTAGGAGGGTAGCAGAGTGAAGCGTTACAAACTTGATATAAAACAGACACTTGCACATCATGTTGCCCTGCCAATATCTTATCATTTACAATGAATGGAGCCTCAAAAGATGTTCCGCCATGATGTGTGCGCGTTGTTGTTTCAAAAGCATCATCGTATTTGACAACAGGGTCATTCTCAATAACCATTCCTATTTCTTTAACTATTTCACCGGAAACTGTTACTTTTGACGCTACAGGTCCCTTCCCCTGATCTCTAAGTGCATAAATTCTCCATTCGCTCTCCATTTTAGCTGTAACAACAATCGTTGCAACCTCTCCTGCCCTAACAGGTTCTTTTTCAATAGCAGAAAGCGTGACCGGAGTTTCAAACTGAGCCCAAATAAAACTGAATAGAAAAAAGAACATGGAATATTTAATTGATCGAATCATTTATTTATAATTAACTAATATTTATCTTATGCTTGCGCTCTAAAAAGAATTAAATAGATAATGCTATCTCTATTTAATTCTCCAAAGCTTC
>Ga0208766_1000447_pt1 | contig 22904 bp, 23 predicted proteins | sample ETN01SmetaG_3_FD_185792 | JGI IMG/M metagenome (GOLD analysis project Ga0208766, IMG submission 185792) | Marine microbial and viral communities from oxygen minimum zone, Eastern Pacific Ocean - ETNP2014F12-01SV263 (SPAdes) (version 2) | ecosystem: Environmental > Aquatic > Marine > Oceanic ... | reverse complement strand
CATCATGGTGGTGTTGTACCGAATCACTGGAAATGGTGACATCCCATAGAAGAGTTCCGAACCAGTCCAGCATTTGTATACCGCCGCCTTCACCCCCGCTGATCATAGAAGGGTTTTCGACACGGTATTGGTAAAACAGGGTACTGTCACCCACAAATTGAGGCCCGCCGACATTACTTTGCTGGTGCTGCCAGTTGTGCACTGTTGCACCAGATCCATTAACTAGATTTGTAACCGGACCAGACGGTTCCAGGCAGGAGTATATTACCATGCCGTCTATTTGGCCTATGGCTAGGGCAGGTATTAACCAGCCTGTAAAAAGCAGACCAGCTATTTTACCTGGTTTTATGCATCCACCCATGAACAGTTAATTTATAGAATATTATTGTTCACGCAACAGCATACAATTCTTATAAATTATGTGAAAAGTGGGCGATGAGGGATTTGAACCCCCGACTTCTACGATGTGAACGTAGCGCTCTAACCAGCTGAGCTAATCGCCCGGCAATGAAAATTTAAAAAATCAGTCTTTTTGAACTACCAAAACAGGACATGCTATAATATTGGTAATACCCTCATCCATAGAGTCAGTGATGTTTGCCTTAAGTTTACTCATTCTCCGGTGTCCCAGAACAAGCATATCAACCCCTTGACAATGGGGCTCTATATTTTTAGCAATATTTTCACCCTTGGTCATGATAATATCCAATTCATCTAAAATATGCTCCAATCCATAGTCTATGACCTTGTTCGCGTATCATATCAGCTGTTATTTTTTCATATGTTGATTTAATTATTTTTTTACAGTTGCTGGTCATTTTATAATAAGTAATATTTAAAAACCAAAGCTGAATGTTTTACTAATACACACTTCCTCGCATAAATAATTTCCCCACAGGGGAAACGCAGGCTCATTGTTAAACAGTAAGAGCAGCAAATGAATCAGACAAAATTTCTAATGCATTTTCCACATCGTCCCGGCCGATATTCAGGTGGGGAGATATACGCACCACATTTCCCGAAAGACCGCCTGTGCCAATGAGTAAACCTCTCTTTTTGGTTTCCTCCATAAATTGACTGACCGCTTTTGGATTTGGCGTTCGATCTCCAGCCGGTTCATCAACTACAAATTCAATGGCTTGCATTAATCCCATGCCTCGAATATCACCTGCATGTTTCGGATATTTCATTTGGATTTCTTTCAATCCTTTACGGAGAATTTCTCCCATGCTTTTGGCATTTTCAGCCAGATTATCCCGAAGTATTATTTCAATGGTTTTATTCGCGGCGGCGCAGCTGACGGGGTTCCCGCCAAAGGTCGATATGGTATTTTTTATCAAAGAATCTGCAATGGTACCTGTGGTGACTACTGCTGCCAGCGGCAGCCCATTGGCAATGCCCTTTGCCATGGTCATCATGTCTGGCTCCACGCCATAATGATCCATTCCCCACATTTTCCCGGTGCGGCCGAATCCAGTCTGGACTTCGTCAGAAATAAATACGCCGCCGTAGTTTCTTATAATTTCAGCTACGATTTTAAAATACTCTTTCGGCGGAGTGACGAATCCGCCTACTCCTTGGATGGGTTCAACCATCATTCCTGCAATTTTACCTGTGGTGGTGGTGCGGATCAATTCGTCTACATCTTCTGCACAGCCAACGCCGCACTCCGGATAAGTGCTTTTCAACGGGCAGCGATAACAGTAGGGAGAAAGAGCATGTTTAACTGCGGCTATCTGGGAGGGCAGAGCTCTCCAGGTGGAATGTGCCGTAAGAGACTGGGCCAGCATGGATCTCCCGGAATAGGCATGACGGAGAGTAATAAATTCTATATTCCCCGTGAACAATTGCGCCATCATAACAGCTGTTTCATCCGCCTCGGTTCCAGAAGCGGTAAAAAAACATTTCTTCAGATTTCCTGGTGTAATGTTTTCCAATCGTTCAGCTAACTCTACAACAGATTCGACAGGGTAGAGGGTTGAAATATGGCTCAAGCGGTTTAACTGGGCCAGAATAGCTCCATTGACTTCTTCGTTAGCATGGCCGATGGAAACAGTTAAAATCCCCCCAAAGAAATCAAGATATGTATTTCCATCCATGTCGGTAACAGTAGTACCCCTGCCTTTTGAAATAACGAGAGGTTCCTGGTAAAAATTCTTGACCGCTGGAAAAAGATATTGTTTATGCTTGTCGCGTATGTCTTGGCTGTTCATTGATTTCTCCAATCAAGATATAATGAATTCTTCATAGGACTCCGGCGGGAAGGGATCTTGAGGCTAACTCATCCAGTTGGTTCTGGCTTCAGGATTCCACTTACTAGTGGTCTTTTTGAGCTTTGTCCAGAACTCGATAGAGCTTTTTCCCGTAATGTCTCCGGAACCAAATTTGGATTCATTCCAGCCGCCGAATGAGAACGGCTCCCTGGGAACAGGAACACCAATGTTGACACCGATCATCCCGGCACTGGCTCGTTCAGCAACATAATTTGCGAGTCCTCCCGATTGAGTAAACACCGAGGCTGCATTGCCGTAAACAGAACTGTTTTCTATCCGTAAAGCCTCATCCAATGTGGAAGCTCTCAGTATCGCAAGTACCGGACCAAAGACTTCCTCCTTCGCAATTTTCATCTCCGGTGTAACATGGTCAATAACAGTCGGCCCTACATAAAAACCATTCTCCTTGTCCCTGACCCTGGCGCTGCGGCCGTCCACAAGAATGCTGGCCCCCTCTGCTTCCGCCTCCGTTATATAACCTTCGATTCGTTCTTTTGCCTGTTTTGAAATAACAGCGCCGAGGTTCTCACCAGGAATAATTTTTTTAGTTTCTTCGCAGAGCCGGTCAATGATGGAGTCCACATTTCCAACAGCAACCATGGCGGAAGCGGCCATGCACCGTTGTCCCGCACATCCTGTCATGGAGGCAGCTACATTGGATGCGGTCATCTCTTCGTTTGCATCAGGCAGAACAATGAGGTGGTTTTTTGCACCGCCAAGACATAAAACCCGTTTGAAATTTCCGGTTGCTCTCCGGTAGACAATTTTTGCTACTTTTGTAGATCCCACAAAACTGACCGCATCAATTCCGGGATGATCGCAAATAGATTCCACAGCTTCCCTGCCGCCGTGAACAACATTGAATACCCCTTCAGGTAAACCTGCATCAGAAAGCAGTTCAGCGATTCTGTTGCCGCTCAGCGGAACCTGTTCCGACGGTTTAAGAATCATAGTATTCCCTGAAGTAATGGCATTGGGGACCGTCCAGTTGGGAACCATATTGGGGAAATTAAAGGGTGTAATGCTTGCAACCACACCCAGGGGATGCCTTTCTGAACGACACGCCACCCCGCGGCTTACTTCATTTATTTCTCCAACACAAAGCTGAGGGAGAGAAGTAGCGAACTCTGCCATCTCAATGGAGACACTTATCTCCGCTCGCGACTCGTCTATAGTTTTTCCATTTTCTTCTGAAATCAGTGCAGCCAGCTCCTCGAAGTGTTTTTCCAGAAGATTGCGATAGCGGTAAAAGACTTGAGCCCTCTCTTTGATAGGCTGTTCTGCCCAGACAGGAAATGCCTGCTTTGCCCCGGCCACCGCCTCATTGACCACATCAGCCGAGGACAGCGGAACCTTAGAAATGACATCGCCATTTAACGGACTGAATACATCTATAAAATGCCCGTCGCAGTTCCTGTATCCGCCCTTAATAAAATTGGATAAAGTTGCGTATTTCATCGATTTAATTCTATGGGTGATATTAACTCTCATTTACGGGTTAAAACCATCCATTTAAGGCCGCTTTAATTTGACCTGGTTCTTAATTTCCTCTTCACAACCAGCATAACTCCTTCCCTCACCATAGAACACAATACAGATATCTTTCAGATATTCGTGTCTGTGTAAAAAAGTATATCCTTTATGTATATGCAGTAATTAACCAGCCATCACCCCCACACACAACACCCCCTACGAATCATCTAAAGGCAGAATGTGTAATTGTAAATGCAATTTGTCACCAAGGGAATTTTATGGACCAAAGTATGCAATCATTAATAACACACTGTATCCCCAGCATGACCGCTCCAGCAATCATCAGTCCAGATCCATCCACTCCATCTTGATAGGATCCGTAGGCCAGCAGTCCAAGCATAACATTGCCAATTGCAACCAGTATTAATATCCCTATTACTAAAACCGGAGTCCAACTATAGTCATTTGAAAGATGAAACAAGGTGCTTTCCAGCCAAAGAGCTGAGGGAATCAGAATCAAGGTATAGGCTAGAAAGAGTCTGTCTGCTCCTTTACCATCCGGATCTTTCCACGGCCAGTGCAAAGAAAAGAACATATACTGGTCAAACTGGAAAAATACTATCCACCAATAAACCAGAAACCCTGCAGCGGCTATGAACATAAATGGTACAATGTACGACTGCCATGGCAGTGGAATACCACCCCAAAGGTCTTGGGGTTTTTCTGCATGTGAGAGGCCGTAAACGTACGATACGAGAACCAGGGGGCCAAAGATAAAAGTGAAGGTAAGAACTAACCGACGTGTTATTTCCATGGATTGTTTAGTGAATTAGGGATAACAGTTCGCTGTTTTCAAGGCCATTACAGAACCCTGCTTATAATAATACCATTAAAATCTACCCACCACCCTCACAAACACAAAAAGATTTAAAAATTTAACGTAGAATGCGTGTGGGCTTATCTACCTATCATCCCAGAAATAAAAAACCCTGGGTGACCGGGGCTTGATAGGATAATTAGTCACTTATTTTTCAAAGCACTATCCATGGGATAGGTAAGCAAAAGAAAGAGTATAGGTAAAGGGAAAAGTCCAATATGAATAATGGCTTTCTCAATTAATGTTCTATCTCGTAGCCATTGACTTGCTTTTAATATTTTGTTTTTCATGTAAACAAATCTACCCATCCTTAAATGAACAAAAAACCTTAGGAGATCAGGACTTGAAAATTTTAACTAATTATATTTTTCTCGGTGATTAATTTTTATAGTTTACGCACTAATGTCAAACCATCTCCAATAGGAACCATGGAAATGGAAACTCTTTCATCCTGGTACAAATTTTTATTGAACTCCTTGATTGCTTCTGTATCTGGGTCTTCACTATGATTTTCGATAATCCTTCCACTCCACAAAACATTATCTATTGCAATCAATCCGCCAGGACGTATTAACATTAAAGACCTTTCATAATAATGCTGATAGTTTATTTTATCAGCATCAATAAAGGAAAAATCGTATCTATCCCGACAGCCATCAGATAAAAGCCCATCCAATGTTTCCAAGGCAGGAGCAATCCGCAAATCAATTTTATTTTCAACATTTGCCAATTCCCAATATTTCTTGGCAATATCGGTCCATTCAGTATTTATATCACATGCAGTGACATATCCATTCTCAGGGAGCGCTGAGGCCACTACAAGAGCGCTATATCCTGTGAAAACACCAATATCAAGGGTGCGCTTCCCATTGATTAATCCAACTAGAAAGGCCATAAAGGAACCCTGCTCAGGAGATATCTGCATCTGGGAATATTCCATATTTTCTGTTTCTTTACGGAGCGCGTAAAGGACTTCTGACTCTCTTACTGAAACATTCAGCAGGTAATCTCTAAGTTGTTTATCAAGCATGATTGTTGCGCTGGACATAAAATTTCACCTTATTTTACCAAGTAAATACGCAAGAAAAGGAATTAAGTATGTTTTAAGCAATTTATGGTAAATAATTTCCTTTCTGTAGTTGTAGCAAAAATTCCATTTCTTTCTTGTTATCACATATATCAAAATCTACCCATCCTCCCACAAACAAAAAACCCTACAAGATACTTTCCAGTAATTAAAAATATTTCTAATAATTTTGGACATGTTAAAACCTAATAATGCTATATCTGCAATAGGCAATACACCATTAATTAAATTATCCAATATTGTTCCATCAGATTCAGCAAATGTTTGGATTAAACTTGAATATGTTAATCCAACGGGTTCTTATAAAGACCGAATGGCTTTAGCAATGATAGAAGGAGCTGAAAAAAGGGGAAATCTTAAACCCGGAATGACAGTGGTTGAATATACGGGAGGAAGCACTGGATCATCTATTGCTTTCATATGTTCGGTTAAGGGTTATGCTTTTCATGTTATTTCTTCCAATGCATTTTCAAATGAAAAATTGGATACTATGAAGGCATTTGGAGCAAAATTAGAGATCATAAAAAGTCCATCAGGGAAAATCAATTCTGATTTGATTAATAAAATGATTGACCGAGCAAAACAATTATCAAAGAGAGATGACTATTTTTTTACTGATCAATTAAATAATACGGATGTAATTAATGGTTTTGAAATGATGGGAAATGAAATTCAAGCCCAATTTGATAATTCGATAGATGCCTTTTGTGCATCTATTGGAACTGCTGGTGCAATGATGGGAGTATCAAATATTTTACTTAAATCACAAAGTAATATAAAAATAGTAGCTCTTGAACCAGACACTGCTGCATATTATTCAAAAGGGCAGAAGAATGGTAAACATCATGTAGAAGGAATAGGACTTGGATTTGAACTCCCACTGCTTAACAAAAATAATTATAATGAAGCTAGAGGCATAAATGAACAAGAAGCGAGAATGATGGCTAGACAACTTGCTAAAGAAGAAGGAATATTTGGAGGTACCTCCACAGGTCTAAATGTGGTAGGAGCGTTGCAATTAGCTAAAGAATTAGGAAGGGGGAAAAATGTAATTACTTTAGCCTGTGATACAGGATTAAAATATCTTAATGGAGATTTATATGTCTAAAAAGACTTTAAATATTTTACTAGCCGTTGTCCGACAAACAATAAACCCCACGAATGTGGGGCTTAGTTCTTCAATGAATTTATTTTTTTAGTCTTATCCATCCAAAATAATGGTTTAATCCTATTAAAATGAGAGCATAAAATATTATACGAAGATAGGGGAAAAGTAAATTAAACATACCAAATTTAAAGGAATCATCTACGAACCAAATTAATCCACCAAAAACCATAAATATGGCAATTGGGTTAACCGCTTCCATTTCTTTAACAATCTTTTCTCTGTTAAAATTATGTCCTCGTCTTTCAAGTTTTTTAATTCTTTGTTCAACACTATACAGGATTAGTTGTCGATAAAGATTTCTCACACTAAAATCTACCCATCCTCCCACAAACAAAAAACCCCACGGATGTGGGGCTCTTTTTTATTTTAATGAAAGATTAAATTGCAAAAGTAGTATCACACATTTCATTTTTAAACGCCGTAACGGTGTCAGCGTTCCAATCTCCAAAATCGCATCCTTTATCTATTATTGATTGAAGTTCATCATAATACGCATTACAATTTGTCACGTAATTAGCAGGAAATTCAAATGTTGTCATTAGGGTGTTTAAATCATCATTGTATTGATGCTCGCTTAGAGTCGTCGCGAGTGCTTCACAATCAACTGCTTCTGCTTCATCTTCACAACCGATTGTGAATAGAATTGATAACGTTAATAATGAGTATAGTAATTTTTTCACATTAATCTCCTTTATTTGATTATTTAAATCTACCCATCCTCCCAGTAACAAAAAACCCCGAGTGACCGGGGCTTGATGTTGTGAAAAGGGTATTTATTTAATTAAAATTAGTAGTCTCTTATTCTACCACACTATTATTAATACAAGATGGATAAGGGGAATAGAATTGGTTGTTTTCAATATTGTTGATACCATTAAATTACTAAGTGGTACAAACTACTGGAGCAATGCATGCCTAGCAAAAATTTGGGAATATACCCACAAACAATTTATTTAATCCGATCAATAATAGAAATGTCAATATGGCGACTTTGATTTTGCGGGATACATACCGCGCATTGGAAGAGGAAATGAAATCTCTTGATAAATTAAAGAGAGAAACTTCACTAAAGATTAGAGATGCAGCTAGTGAAGGAGATCTTAAGGAAAATGCGGAATACCACGCTGTCAGGGAGAAGCAGAGTTTAATAGTTTATAAGAAACAATTACTGCAGTCCCATGCGCCATTCTCGATCATCGAGAATGGCGAAATTAAAACCGACAAGGTAGAATTTGGCAATAAGGTTACAATCCGTGAAGAGGGCAAAGATGAGCCCGAAGACTATTACCTATTAGGTCCCATTGAATTAGAGTTGGATCTTTATCCCTTGATTGTTACCTACCATTCACCTTTTGGCCAAACCGTAGTTGGGAAAAAGATTGATGAAGATTTTACGCTTGAAATTCAAGGCAAAGAGACGAAGTTCACAATTACTGCAATTGAAAAGATTTCTGCAGAGTGAAGATCAACACTATCAGATGCTAACTCGCTCCCAAAATCTGTACCAATAGTGTCGTTTAATGTCATTTGATTATGTTTGGTTGGTCGTACTTTGGTTGCACTAAACCGAATCATTACTTCCCCATCCTTCAATTAACCGAGCTTTTATTTTTTTGCGGCATCTTCTTTGATGAATTTTCTGTGCCTTCTTTGAACATAGACAAATTGCCACCATGTTTCCCCTAACCCATAGCCCCCTATAATTGATATAACTGCAATTGCTATTAGATATGATATTTTGGATGTGAAAAATAAAATGGAAAGTTGATACATGAAGAAGGCTATTACCATCAACAAAATTATTGTTAGGATAATATAGAGTGTCTTTTTCATCTTTTCATTTCATCCCATCCCTTTGGGTGGGGGTTATTTCAACAGCACCATCTTCTTAGTCTGTCTGAACTCTCCAGCCTGTATGGTATAAAGATATAGCCCTGCTGATACTGGTGCCCCTTTATCATTGGTGGCATTCCAGCGTACTGATTTAAAGCCGGCATTCTGTTGACTGCTGACCAGTGTACTGACTTTCTTGCCCATCATATTGTAGATAGTTATGCTGACATTGGCATCTTCAGGAAGGTCATAGCGAAGAATTGTAATAGGATTAAATGGATTAGGATAGTTTTGATGAAGATTAATGATTTTTGGTAATTGAATTTCTTTTTTACTATTAAGTTGTTGCATTCTTAATGCTACCCTGAATCCCATATGATCTGTAGTTACAAAAGGAGGGGTGTCAAAGCGATGACTGCTCATTGCAAAAGGACCTGGATAAGTATGACTTCCACCTCTAAGCACTTTTACTTCTACATCTTCAGGTATGTTATCATTAAAAGGATTTAAAGAATAATTATTATCAACACAAGTCTGATAAAAATTTGCATCATACCAATCTAAGCACCATTCAGAAACATTTCCTGTCATATTATATAGTCCAAACGGATTTGGCGGAAATAATTCTCCTACAGGCGATAAATAAGTTTCGCCACTTGGCCCTCCGAAACCTGTTCCATAATTAGCTTGACTATAACTTAGGTTTCCATCATTCGTAGGATATTCTAACTGCTGGCCTGCTCTTGCAGCATATTCCCATTCAGCTTCAGTTGGTAGTGATAATCCATAATAGTCCGCATACATCATAGCTCCATACCAGTTAACCCAAGAAGCGGGCCAATTTTCATAACCTTCAACAACGCTAAATACATATAAAGTTGTATCTAATTCAATCCAACATCTATTTAATGGATGCTGTCCACCACCAGCAATATCACTTAACTTAATAAGGACTTCGCCAGACCATAAACCTGGTAGTGTACTATCGGCCATAATACTCCATGCATGACCATTAGCTATTTCAGTTGAATCACTTGACCAATCACCTGGAACTCCTTCTTCAATCATTAGATTTCCAAGAGATGCCATATCATTAAGAAAAATAACATAATAAGCATTGGAGACTTCTGTTTCCCCTAATGTAAAATCATCAATAGTTACTAAATGTTCCGGATCTTGATCATCAAACATAAAAGGCGGGTTATTGTTTCCCATAGTAAAGGTTCCCCCAGAAATATTTATCATAATACCTGGATAAGTCTGACAAATAGCCTCGCCCAATAAAAGGAAAAATATAATTGAGTTAAAGGTAAAATGGAATTTCATCTTTGAATCTACCCATCCTCCCAAAAACAAAAAACCCTGGGTGACCGGGGTTTTTTAAATATTCATTTTATTTTAATCAAATTTCACACCTGAGCCTGAATGCATTGGACTAAAATGAGAACCAACCTGATACCACTTACCAGATTCCTTTTTAAAAATCGTTGATGCTCGCGTCCTATAATTTGGGACTATGATTTTATCATCTCTTTCAATGGTGCCTGCCAAATAATAGACAACATAAGCAACATCCTTTTTTGAACCGAAAATTTCTACATTTATATGATGTGGTTTTATATTTAAAATATTAGGAGATTCCTCAATTCTAGCCCTGTTATCTTCAGGAGAATCGAATTGCCAAAAACTTCCTTCTGAAGTTGCAATCCATGCTCCATTAGGAGAGAGTATATTGGGTGATTTACCTTTCGAAATCGAAATCCAATTATCTTTTATCACTGAAGTAATCATCTCTTTATCATTAGCCAAAAGACTACAGGTTAATAGAACAAAAATAATTAGTTTATAGTTCTTCATTATTATTACTCCTACTTTTTTGTAAACAACGTTTGAATCTACCCATCCTCCCACAAACAAAAAACCCCACGAATGTGGGGCTTGATGTTGTGAAAAGGGTAAGTCTATTTTAGTAGTACCATCTTCTTGGTCTGTCCAAGCTTTACTATGCCGTAGATAAATAAATCTATCCACCACTGGCATACCACAGTGATTGGTGGCATTCTGTAGGATTAATTTAATATTTATTTGATTATAGTTATATCAAGAGACATAAATATAATTAGAGATATAAAAGTAAAAACTGATAAAAATCCATGATAACGGCGAGACTTCGTTATTGCCCCAAACAATGAAAGAAGCGTGAGAAGAAAAGGCATAATAGTAAAAGGCGAAATGATGGGTTTAAAGAATAGGAAATGATTTATCAATATAATCGAAGCAAAATTATATGCAGTAATAATAAAAAATATTCTATGAACTAAATAATAATGTTTTTCTAAATCAATTCTACCTGATTCAGTAGCTCTTGGCAAAACTAATGTTGTCATAAAATAGAGACCACTTAGATTGATTACTACAAGAAAAAAGTATGGATAATTCCAATATTCAAGATCATTTAGCGCCCACATCCCCCACCAAGTAAAAATGTCCCAGATAAAAACCGTTATTAACCAGATTGTATTTACCCAATATGTTTTTACACGGGCATGAATTTCTATCAGTTCAGAAGCTGCGCTTAATAGATGAGAAATAGCAAGTCCGACTATAACAGAGAATAAAACTGCTACAAATTCAAATGCTGACATTTATATCCTTATGCATTAATTACCTTTGTCTAGTTATACTACAATTGCTTTAATAATAATACGTTTCACTTAATTTACCCATCATCCCCCAAACAAAAAACCCCGGGTGACCGGGGCTGATATCACTTCAATAATACCATCTTCTTTGTTTGTCAATACTCCCAGCTTCTATCGTATAAAGATATAATTCTAATGATATGAAAAGGACAAACGCATCAGAGCAGGAGTCCCACCACTATTACCATCAATAAAACCATAACCTCCCACTATAATATCACCGTCCTCTAGTTCCATTACCGACATATTTGCATATTCTATGTCTTCACTAAAAATGATCTCACCCTGCGCATTGACCCAGGTCAGAATACTATTATCATCAATGAGATAATAGCCACCATTAGATGAAGGCGTTATGTCATAATACCCACTCACACTAAGTTCTGCAACATGACAATCATTCCACATTCCATTACCAGAGGCATTTCTTTCTACTAAATAATTACTTCTCCAACTATTGCAATATCCTGCTCCTACATATCCTCCATTTGGAGATTCACATACGGCATAGAGTTCAGTACTGCCTATTGATTGTATGTTCTTTTTCCAAATTTGTTGTCCGTTGGGATCCGTCTTGATCAATAGGGCCTTATAATCACCATGCTGAGTACCTGTGTAGCCAGCTAGAATGAAATCGCCATCTGAGGTCTCTATCATGGAATTGATCTCATTAGCTGCAGAACTGCTGTATATTTCATCCCATAACAACTCACTGGTACTACTATATTTTCTAAGCATGGCTTTGGAATTATTTCCATTATCATTCCATGTACCCGTGATCACAAAATTATCATCCTGTGTCTGAATTACATCCCTTGCCCAATCGTTATTCTCTGTACCGCTATCTATTTTTTCCCAGTCAACGGTTCCAGAACCGTTTGTTTTTAAGAGATAAATGTCCGGATAACACCCGGGAAGTGTATCACACTCATAATACCCTACCGCAATGAAACCACCGTCTGAGGTCTCGCGTGCGCTGTATAAGGTGGTTGAATTATTATATGTCTGGTGCCATTCTACCTCACCGTCAGAATCTGTCTTGATCAAGAGACCCGTATAATTGGATGCACCGGCGATGATAAAGCCACCATCCGATACTTGGCGAACGCACCAACTCTCATCTCCTATATCCTCATATGTCTTTATCCATTTGGTGTTGAGCTCACCAGTATCATACTGACAGGTACCATCATCAAATGTGGCCGACTCATTATAATTGATTGCTGTGGGATCGGTACAGCCACATAGATTGTTGCCGCCCCAGATGTCGAGACAATCTTGTGTACAATCATTGGTAAGGTCATCATCACATATTCCGCAACTATCCAATACAGCAGTTCCTCCTGGAATACCCGCACAATCTATAGTGCAGTCATTAGACGGATCTTCATCGCATGATCCACAATCATCTAGCACAGCACTACCACCCCAAATTCCTGCACAATCCTGTGTACAATCATTGGCGGTATCATCATCACATACTCCGCAACTATCTAATACAGCAGTTCCTCCTAAGTCACCTGTACAATCTTCAATCTTTTCTTCGCAACTCCAAAAAAACAAACCACTAAACATTAGTAGTGATATATATCTACTCATATCCAAATCTACCCAACCTCCCAAAAACAAAAAACTCCTCGAATCATAAATTTTAGACCAATGCAATACATTCTATTGAAATGTGTAATTCCTTGAGCGGTAGGCCAACAACTGGTGTAGACCTGGCCGGTGGATTGTTTGGAAAGAATTTTGTATAAAGTTCATTTAATTTGGCAAAATTATTTGCATCACAAAGCCAAACTGTTGTTTTCACAACCTTGCTCATGCTGCTGCCGGACGCTTCAAGCAATAAAGATAGATTTTGAAATGCCTGGCGAGCTTGAGATTCAAAATCATCCCCTGCAAGTTTACCTGTGTTGTAATCAATGCCGGGCTGGCCTGCGACATAAAGAACTTCACCGGCCCGCACAACATGCGAATAAGGCGTATTTGGTGCTTTAACGCTTGAAATATCTGGAATTTCATGTATTATGTTCATATCAGACTCCTTATATAAACAATATTACGCCCCGACAGTCATAAACGTCTATAAGCAAAAACTACCGCTACTTGGCTGGGTATAATTACTTAGGCTACTGGCCATTCTAATTTGATTTAACTTAGTTTTAGCCACAAACTAGACCAAAATTAAATAAATGTAGTTTCTGAAAATTATTTATTGTTCATTTTAATATTGATTGAGGTGTAAACTAAGTGAATTAATAAATGTAAAGGATTTCAACATGAAAATTGCCAGATTATTACAATTATTTTTCTTTCTATCTATTATCATCATTTCATCATGTAGTGAAAAAGATGAAGAGCTTGTCAACATTTCCCTTATTTCATTCGAAGAAGCAACGTTCTCTGAAGACGAATTCATCATTTATCTAACAGAAGATCCAAATGGAAAAACATTTTCATTCGGTGCTGGTACATACAATTTTACGAATACAATTCCACTGGCAGATATTGAAAATCTAACTATTAAGGGAGCAGGAATTGATGAAACTTATTTTGATTTTAGTAATTCAGCTTCTACATCCGGCGAAGGGATTGCAGCCACATATTGTTCTAATCTTCTTTTCTGTGGATTTACCATTCAAAACACGAACGGCGGGAATGCTATAACAGCGAGGAATATAACAGGACTCAGAATTGATGGCGTAGGAACGGTATGGCCGGAAACCAGTCCGGATAATGGAGCCTATGGCATATATCCTGTAGAGAGCGATGATGTTATTGTGGAAAATTGTTACGCCCAGGCAGCTGTCGACGCAGGCATTTATTCTGGTCAAAACCAACGGGTTATTCTAAGAAATAACAGGATGACCCTGAATGTCTTCGGTATGGAAGCGGAAAATAATATAGATGTAGAAATATACGACAATGAATTTTACCTAAATACAACAGGTCTTTTAGTGTATGATCTTGCTGGTGTTGACAGAATTAAATCCGGTTCTAACTGTAAAGTGTATAACAATACATTTACAAATAACAATGAAACTAATTTTGCCGAATTAGGAAGTGGTCTGGCAGCAGATGTGCCTCCTGGTTTTGGGATATTATATTCTTCTACTAGTGCTTTAGAAATTACTGGTAATACATTCGTTGATAATGAATGTGGTGCTATTATTGGAGTTGCATATTTTTTGGTTGATTTCAACTTTGACCCTAATGAGGATCCATTATTTACCTTTTTGAATGAAGATATTTATATTCATGACAATTCTTATAGTAGTGGCGGCGGCATATACAATATACCTGGAATTTTAGATAGACCAGCTGGTCCACTTGTATGGTATACCTTTGCCTTAAATGGGAATGTTAGACCAGACATTTTTCTGGATCAACAGGACTATACTGCTGCTGGGGCTCCATATGCTGGCACAAGGGCTGTTATTGAAGAATCTTCTGATGTAATTTTACTTGAAGCCAATTTTGCACGGGCTGATGAAGATCCCCCTGTCGTTATTATTACCTCTACTTCCTTAGATGATTTTAGCGGTAATGGTACGACACACATCGAATTTGATTTAGTTGATACGCCATCAGATTGTGAATAATAGGCAGCATATTTTAGAATATGCGAATATATATAAATATTGTCGTTTTATTATCACTAATGCTACTGGGAAGCTCGTGTAATATTGAAGATGAAGATGCTCCAATAAATGAATATGGAAACATTGATTTAAATCAAGTACCGTATAATAAACTTTCAGATTATAGATTTTTTACAGGAGATATGAATGAATTAAACCCTTCCCAGGGTGTGTATTCATATGATCTTACTGCACCATTATTTTCCGATTATACTGTTAAAGAAAGATTTATTTATTTACCTGAAGGCACTAACATGGAATATCAAGGTGATTTTAATGTATTAAATTTTCCAATTGGTACAATCATCATAAAAAACTTTATTTATTACACGGATGTTAGAGATAAATCTCTTGGTAGAACAATTATAGAGACCAGGCTTCTTGTAAGAAAAGAAACAAAATGGAAACCATTTCTTTATAAGTGGAATGATGAACAAACTGAAGCAACCAGGTTAATAATAGGCGGCACAGCGACAGCTTCTACAATCCTTGTTAATGGTAATCTGAAAGAAATTACCAGATATGTTATACCGAGAGAGTTGGACTGTAGAACATGTCACAATCTGAATGAAGAGATGATTCCTATTGGGCCTAAACCAGCTAATCTGAATCGGCCTATGGATAATGATTTATCCATTAATCAAATGGATTATTTTGTGGAACAAGGGATCCTCAATGGATCTCCTGTGAGTATGAGTCAAATTCCTGATTATAGTGATTCTACACTTGGTCCTATAATAAGAGGAAAAGCTTACTTAGATGCTAATTGTGCATTTTGTCATCGACAAGGCGGTACAGCTAATGCGAATGGGTTATATATTAATTGGGATTTTGAAGGAGAAAAAATTCATACGGGAATTTTCAAGATACCTACAAATTATAGTGCTCCTCAATTACAATATGATATTGTTCCAGGGAACCCTGATGAATCCATCCTACTGTACAGAATGACACAGACTGAAGCTCCTGACGTCATGCCTCAAATTGGCCGTTCAATCAATCATAATGAAGGGATTGATATTATCAGGGAATATATTCATAACATTGAATAATTTGGATTTCTTGATCTTTTACTCAAAGGCCAGTCCGTTAGATAAACGTCTTAATTTTTTGCATTATATTTTCTCCACCTCGAGCCAAAGCATATTCTAATAACCAGTGGATACGTGAAGGACCGATTTTCTATCCTTGTGAATGGCGGGTAAAGAGTCTGTAATTATTATAATATGCTTTTAGAATCCAAGTACCGATTAGGTCTTGGGAATAAAGCATGGAAAATATCAATAAGGATAATAACAGCTTCATAAAACCAATATTACACTCAATTAGTACTAAAATGTCTATAAACAAAAACCCCACGAATGTGGGGCTTGATTAATTCTTTGTGTCCTTAGTAAAACCTTTTTACTAATTATACTTGGCAATTTCTGGATGTTTAAAGATAAGAAGGGATTTCCTCCTATCGTTGTTCCTATTATATTTTCCTGTTATGTTTCGTTATATGTTAATAAAAATATTGTTAATTACAATTTTTATAGGATGTCAATCTAATAAAAAACAATTCATATTGACTTCAGAAAATTGGGATGTGTGGAAAAGCTATATACAGCCCTTACCATCGGAATTAGCATGGACTCAAATACCTTGGGTAACAACATTTTCCGAGGGGATAAACTTAGCCAAGGCACAGGGAAAACCATTATTACTGTGGGTCATGAATGGGCACCCTTTAGGGTGTACCTGAAATAATGGTACAGCGGGCCGGCGGCTCGTTTGGTCAGATCCAAGACTTATTCAAATTGCTAAGGAGTTTATCCCTGCAACAGATGAAGTTTGGCGGCTTCAGGGTATTCAAGATGAAGATGCAAAAATATTTCAGGCTATGGCAAATAAAGGTCACTATCGAGCGGAAGGTGGCTCTAGGCAGGGAATTTATATATGTTCTCCGGCAGGTGAATTACTGAGTTCGATCAACTCACTAAATCCTGATGATGTTTTATTTGTTGTCCAACAAGGATTGGATAAATGGAATCATGATACGATTTCAAATCTCCCTATTGACCCAATTAATACTGTAACCCCATCTCATCGATGGGAGGATTCCTATCCTGAGAACGGCTTGGTTTTAACAGGTTATAAAATTGATTTAAAATCAGATCCACCCTCTAATGATAATCGCGGTGACAGGTGGAATATGGATCACGTTTGGTTTAATCAAGCAGAAATGAAAGAGTGGATCACGAACGATCTTATCGAAGGATCTGTCAATAAAGTTCCAGCTGTTATTTCTGAGCGACTAATTCGTTTCCATTTGGTCGATAATGTTCGTGGACAAACTTTACCTTTTGCCCCTGATGAGATTAAGGTGAATCAAATGATGACCGAGGTGGTTTACAAAAATGAATCTTCCCTCGAACTAGAAATTTTTGGAGAATCATTTTCTGTTGCAAAAGGCGAATGGTTGTTGGGTGAAAATGATTGGACACCAACCCATCTATTGGATCACAGCATAAGAACCAAATTGTTAGGAAAAGTAACATATAATTTTCAGACTGAAACGGTCACCGAATTTGAATTGGTTGCGATTGGAGAACGGTTTGGAAAAACTCAAAATAACGGTAGGATGTTTGGTTCCGATTCAAACCATATAGGATTTTATTATAAAATAGCTCAAGAAAATGCATCAGAAAAAATTGCACCGGCTTTTATTGATTTATATAATGCTGATTGGATTATCCATCCAATCAATAAAAAACGATTATAAGGGTTTACAGGGGATCACAGTTTTAAGTATTCCCTGCACTTTTGAGAATAAAATATCCTTGAAAGAGATTTTCATGAAATAAATACCCATCCCAGTAAAGCTACCTGTTTTGACCAACTAGATAATTAGAAAAGGGGGTAGGGGTATAATCTTATCCAAAAGCCGACCTAACAATGAGCATTAATTAAAACAATGTCCTTCTCATATTAAATTCCATATTCAAATCGACCCATCCTCCCACAAACAAAAACCCCCGGTAGACGAGGGATGAGTATATATGTAGACCATAATTAATGGTAAAATAACTCTAATCTTAGGAATAGAAATGATTAATATAAATATTGGTATAGCGGATAATTTTCAATCAGAAAAAGTTTTTACCAAAAAAACCATTAATCAATCATCTGCACCCATTCCATCCCAGTAAAGCTCCCCTCAGCAGCCGGAAAAATAAGATGATTTGCAGTGTACTGAATAGCATTTCTACTTGTTGCATCTAAGTCCCGATATACGCTTTCAGCTTCTGTTACCAGAGGTGCGGTATCTGTGCCCATGATCTTACAATAATTTTCGGGATAACCGATGTCTATTAGTAATTCGGTGAAACGCATCATATTCATATCTCCGGTAGGTATGTCATAAAACTGCATTCCACGCTTCTATATAAATAGCTGATTTTGTCCAGATATTTATTGGAAAAAAGGACGGATAGTTTTACTCTCAGTCCAAGCTGTTGTATGGACCTATATTGGACAATGGCAAGAAATACCATCTAGCTTCATATCATACTTATCAAATGTTTCACGGATTTCGATTGCACTCTTAAAGCCACCATTCTCATCTTCTAAGTGATAGTTTGATGGTTCTGCCCCAACTGCTCCAGCATTTTTTGCAAAATTAACAAATTCATCTAATGTTTTACCGCCATGCTGCGCACCTTCAATACTCGAATGAAATACAGTTTTAGCCATAATCTAGTTCTTTTTCCTTATTGATTAATGCCCTTCCAATCCGGATTATTTTTTGATCTTTCTACCAAAATCATAAGTAAATCGTTTGCCACGGGGTTATGGGATAATATAATAAGCAAATATCATATTTTCTATTTATGAGGTTGGTTTACTTTAAATGTAATTATATATAAAAAAACAAATTTTATAAACAAAATACCCCGGGTGAGAGTAGTTTATTTACATTTGAATTTTATATGCAGTCTATTAAGATCAAAATTTAATTTGACCTCGTTAGGAATCGCATGGAAAAAGACAACTGCCAGACAGAACTTGTCTGTTCTATATCTCCTTCATTACTTGCGTATGCACCAGAAATATATATTGGTTTTTGCAGGTTAATTGATATTCCACCTAAAGTTGAATTAAATAGATAGCCTATACTTGGAATTACCGTTAACGATTTACTATTAGGAGCGGGAAGATTATTCCAATAACCTTGCGACGCATGTACAAGAGATAAACCATAATCTATAGAACTTTCTCGCTGGTCAAAATTCATGAAACTAGTTGATAAAGATATGGTAGTCACCGTTGATGGTAAATATCCAAAATCACTTTCCGATATCGGTTTTTCAATAAAAATAAATCCACCAATAAATACGGGATTCACAATTCTTCTGTAAAAAATCTGGCTCTCAATAATCCCATTATAAGTCCCATTAGAGAGGCTAAAGTGTCTATGCTTTTTTTGCTCATTGCCATCAAGAAAAAAGGGGTCGGATGTAAGTACGCTTTTGGATGGAATAGTAACACCATAACCAGTATATACTCTAAATCCTTTTCCAGTATCAGTTTTTTTTATAAGGTGCCGTAAGATTAATCTCGAATCTCCCATTAGGCCACCTTGCGCATTGATATAATTGGTGAGTGATGTCTCATCTCGGTGATGGATCGATTCATTTTGTCCATACCAATGCATCTGGCGTATCCCCAATGTGGAATTAATGTATATATTTAATTTATCAGATAAACCGTAAACAAGCCCGGGACGAATAAAATAAGTACTCAGTATACCACTATGATCAAACGGTTCATTGCCCAATGCTTCATGCCACCAATCAATATAGGTTAAATTCCCCTTGATTAAATAATAAACTTTTCCTTTCTCCGCACTAAAACCTTTGTCTGCCTCACCGACCGGCAAGGATGGATTACTTCATAGTGCTCATTGCCCAAACAGTATTGAAAATATCAAAAAAAATGCGGTAAGTATATGCTTTATGCTCTTATACACTATTATTCAAATATAAAATTGATTTTTCATCGTTTTTCAGACGGAATTATTTTGTTATAAATACCAATACTGTTCAAATATATTTAATTAAATATCCAAATCCATCCATCCTCCCCACAAACAAACAACCCCGGGTGACCTGGGTTTGATGAGTAGAGATACAGAAATAATAATTAACTGTGTATTTCTCTGTTAATGCTATTTTATTAGCACCCCTGTAAGATGTAGTGAAATTATTTTTTATTGAATTTTAAAGGTCTGCCTTTTTCCTCATAGTCAAATTCCATTATAGAGTCACTTATTCTTTTAAAAAGTAATTTTGTTATCAGCATTTCTTTTATTTCATCTTCAGTAAATAGGGAAATTTTTTTACCCATTCTTTCTTCAAAAGATTTTCTATCCCCAATTAAATGGATTTCTGATCCGTTAATCTCCCAGTTTCCTGATGGAATGGGGTCTCCTGGACCCACCTTAACAAATGCAGAGTCTTTTGTAAAAACAAAAGAAAAATGATCTGCCATCTCAACCATACCTACTATCATGGAATACATTCGACTCTTTTTTAGCTTTGGATCATCCAAATTAATTTTTTGTCCGCCCATCTGTTTTTCTAAATGTATTAAATAAGATTCTTTATCTACATTCCATTCACCAATAAATGATTCTTTGGTTATTTGTGCATTCAACGTAGATAATGCTAGCATGAGAATGAGTTTGGAAGATGTTTGGTACATAATATCTCCGGTTTTAACTATCTAGGTTTCAATTTTACTGTGAAAAATAATAATACTGAAGTCAATATGTTAGAATTCAATTAGATAATTATCCCCAAACAGAAAACCCCACGAATGTGGGGTTTTTTGTTGTAGAAAGGGTAAATCTATTTTAGCAGTACCATCTTCTTCGTTTGCCTGAACTCACCTGCCTGTATCGTATATAAATATAATCCTGCTGATACTGGTGCCCCTTTATCATTGGTAGCATTCCATTGTACTGATTTATACCCTGCACTTTGCTGACTGCTTACCAGTGTGCTGACCTGCCGTCCCATCATATCGTAGATGGTAATGTTGACCATAGCATCTTTCGGTAGGTCATAGCGAAGAGTTGTTACTGGATTGAATGGATTGGGGTAATTCTGATGGATCATATAAGATGTTGGGAGTCCATCATTATCTACTCCTAACCATTCTAAGGTCACAGAAATGATATCTGAGTAATAACTATAGTAGGAACCAACCAAAGCAGCAACTCTATAATAATATTCTGTATCCCATTCAAGATCATTATCAGTAAAAAAGTTTTCTTGTGGAATATTTGTAACAAGATCAGTAGAGAATAAGGAATCAGTAGAACGCTCTACCGTATAATAAATTAAATTATCATCTGTAATAGGATCCCACGTTAAGGTAACTGAAGCATCTTCAATAGTGAATTGTAAACCTGTCGGTCCCGCTATAAAAAACTCGAAGGCTCCCATATCGGGCGCTGAACCAAAATAATCGGTGATATCTTCAATACCGTCCCCATCTAAATCTGCTGTTCCCGCATCAATACAGGGTGAACCCTGTTGTAACGAAAAGTCGCCATTATCCGGATCCGTAAAAAACGGGTCAGAATTAATATTTTCTTCACCTTCCCAGCCACCTTGTATATCACTATAGGTAATTGTGTTTGCTCCCCAATCAATAATTGACGTTGGAATATTGTCCCAAATAATTGAATTAGTTAGTGTGGCATTGCCGTTTTCTCCTAAAAATAACCCACCACCAAGACCTGCAGTATTCCCGCTAACTGTCAAACTTATTAATGCGGCATCGGTATTGATAATGCACATCCCTCCACCCCAATAGGCTGTATTATCAGTTACACTGATCTTTGTCAACGTCACTTCTGAATTATTAATTATTATTCCTCCACCGCATGACTCATCAACGATGCAATAGTTGCCTCTAACTGTTACATCCGTCACTGATGCAACCGATGTAAATATCATTAATCCGCCACCATATATTTCTGCAGTATTTTCATGAATAATAAGATTCGACAAAGATGGACCAGACACTCGCCAAATAGAAATTCCACCACCGGCTGCTGCAGAATTATCTGTGACGATCAAATTCTCGAAGACTGCGTTAACAGGACTCACTGGGCCATCATAAACATATGCAAGATCAGGATGTGTTACAAGAATACCGCCTCCACCAATACATCCGGCACTTTCAGCATTTCCACCTGTTATTGTAAAGTTTGCTACTTTAATATTTTCACATTCTTCTACTATTTTAATCACTCGGCTTTGCTTATCTAAATCAGCTTCCGCGTCTAAAATTGAAGTTTCGCGACTGACACCAATCAAATGAACATTATCCGGAAGAACAATTGGAAATTTTTCACCGGTTGTAGATGGTGAAAAAACACCCTCACCAACATAAATGGATGTCGTAATGGTTGAATCATCCCTAACAAGGCTTAAAGCATGCCCAATTGTTTTTAAAGGATCTGATTCTGTTCCGGGATTGTTATTATCTCCATCAACAGATACATAAAATGAATATCCTTCTATGCAATTACCGGATATTTCATTTTGAATATACTCTGCTTCATTTTCTTTTGATTTAAGTACAAAGTCATTAACACTGTTTGACTCACAATCAATATCATCAAAAATGCTGTAGCTTACATCGATGAATCCATCATACCCTCGGGAATAAAAATTCTTACCGTCTCCGCTGCCGTTATTTTCAAAATAGTTATTTTGAATATTTAGCTCTTCCGGTATGTCTCGGCTTGAATGACGGTTTCTTCTTGAATTGTTCCTGTCCTCATCAAATTC
>Ga0208766_1000446_pt1 | contig 22924 bp, 22 predicted proteins | sample ETN01SmetaG_3_FD_185792 | JGI IMG/M metagenome (GOLD analysis project Ga0208766, IMG submission 185792) | Marine microbial and viral communities from oxygen minimum zone, Eastern Pacific Ocean - ETNP2014F12-01SV263 (SPAdes) (version 2) | ecosystem: Environmental > Aquatic > Marine > Oceanic ... | reverse complement strand
TTAATATCTGCTCCGAGTTCAACTTCAGCTCTGACGGTTCCTAAACCTTCACTTGAGTTTGATTTTATTTTAAGGATTCCTTTGGTGTCTTGAATGGCCTCTTCAATCTTAATAACCACGCCCTCTTCAACTTCTTCAGGCGCTGCACCCAAATAAGGAACCCTAACATTCACATAGTTGATATCAAAATCGGGCACAGTTTGTTGACGTATATTCAAACCTGAATACAAACCTAAACCTATAATCCCAAACATTAAAATGTTTGCCGCCACATGATTCCGGGCAAACCAACCGATAATGCCTCCTGTTCCTAATTTATTCGTCATCTGAGTCATATTATCAGTTGTACTTATTGCTCCACTCTAACTAGCATCCCATTTATGCCATCTTCAATTGGAGTCATGCTGATTCGTTCGCCGTCACTTACTCCACTAATGACATAACCAAAATCCTTGTCTGCTCGCATTAACTTTATATCTCTATAAAAAATCCTATTTGACTCATCAATCACTATAACTTGACGATTATTAATAATTGCAGATCGTGGGATTCTGATGGAATTGTAGTTTTCATCAGGAAAAATTCTTGCTGAAACAAATGTTCCCATTGGCAAAGACAATCTATTGTCTGCGTTGCCAAGATTGTAAGGATCGTCAATTCTGGCTACCGCATATGTCATGCGTGTTCTCTCATCCACTACCCCTTCGCTTCTGACAATATACCCTTCTCTTTTTAATGATGAGCCAGTCTGATCAGTAGTGAATTCAACTCTGGGACCATTAACTTGAGTTACGGATGAAATATCCTTTGAAGTTGGTAAATCAGCAAAAGCAAGGTCCAGATTAGATAAAGGTAATCTTATTTCAGCAAAATCAGTAGCAAAAGTTATACCCAGTTTTGTTCCTAAATTAACGTACTGACCAAGATCGGCAGACTTACCGCGCACCATGCCAGCATATGGAAGTTGAATTTTGGTTTTATCCAGATTACGTTGAGCTTTTACCAATCCTGCTTCGGATGCAGCTAATGCTGTAACAATTGATAAATATTCAGATTCGGATAAATAGCCTTGTTTTCTAATTTTTTCGGCATCCTCATATTCATTTTGCCTCTGGTTGTTTAATGCCTTTGCTTGATCGAGAGCAACAATATAAGTTGTTGGATCTATTCGTATCAATGTTTCACCTTTCCTGAAAACACCACCCGCCAGAAATTGAGGAGAAATATCAACAATAGTACCGGAAACCTCAGCGCTCAAAATTGTTTCAATTAATGGTGTAACCATTCCTTGGCTTTCAATAGACATTTGAACTTCTTCTTTTTTCAAGACTAGTGAAGCTACCACAGGAGGTTTAGTAATAGATGCAATCTTATCTGGCTCAGACTTAAATTTCCCTAAAACAAAACTTACAGCAATTGATGCAAGTAAAATCAATATTATGAGTTTTGTATTTTTCTTTTTTATTTCCATATCTTTTTACGTTAAAAATTAGTCATTTGATTGTTCTTATGATCGCTAATTATCCAATAATGTTTGTTATATTGCAGCAATACTCTGTAGAGAATTGTGAGGTTTTGTGAAGATTAATATGATGGATAATTATTAAAGAATGCTACATTATTCTGATTTAATACGATTCCAAACTCCCTTCACTAATGGCATCATGCATAAACACAATAATTGCAATCCAAATACAAATAAAACAAATAAAACTTGCTTGAGATAAAGTTTCGCCATAAATCAGTGCAACTACAAACTGCATCGTAGGAGATAAAAACTGCATCATTCCAATTGTTGTTAATCTTAATCTTTTTGCGGCTAAAGCAAAAAAGAGCAGAGGAAAAACTGTAAATGGACCCGCCAGAATTAAAAAGAACGAGTCCAATATATGATCGTCGCCAAAGAACAATGTTCCATTATTTGCCAAAAAATAAAAATAACCGATCGCAAATGGAAGAATAAATATTGTTTCAATAAATAATCCTGGCATTGCCCCAACATCAGCATTTTTTCTAATTACCCCATAAGCCGTAAATGTTATAGCTAAAGAAACAGCAATCCATGGAAATTTCCCGGTACTCAAAGTTAGAATCAAAACTCCTATAGTCGCAATGAATATAGCGATTAGCTGAAGAGCCCTTAAGCGTTCATTTAATAAAGTTACACCAACCAAAACATACAACAGAGGATTTATGTAATACCCCAAACTGGCTTGTAAAATCTCATTGGTTTGCACAGCAACAATATATAAATACCAATTAGTACTAATCAACAATGCAGAAAAAAATAGGTATTTAAGTACATTTGGGTTAAAAGCGGTTCGCTTAACTTCATGCCATTGTTTTCGTATCAGAATAATAATAAAACCAAATGGTACAGACCATAAAACTCGATGTGCAAACACCTCCAAGGAAGGGACGGTATCTACAATTTTAAAATAAATAGGCAAAACACCCCAAAAAGAATATGCCGCCAATGCAGCCAATAATCCCGTTTTTGTATGGTCTCGTTTATTTTTTTTCATATTGAAATTCATCAGAAAAGCAATCTAAGCAAAAGATCATAACAATTATTAATTTGCATGGATTATCCTGATCTAAATATATTGAATGTCAACCTATTAATTTAAAAAAATATTCAAATAAGTAAATTTGCACAAAACAGTAAAATGCGTTACATTTACTTTTATTTGTATAGTATTTTGCGTTATGAAAACAGCGACTCTAAATCTTCGTATCTCGCCTTCGATTAAAGAAGGTGTCAAAAAAGCTGCCAACAAAGAACATCGCAGTATTGCCAACATGATTGAAATGCTTATAAGACGTCATTGCAATGACATCGGAATACCAATTAAAGAAATCCCGCAAACAATCAGGGAGAAATCAAATGGATGAAAAAATGCTTAGAGCCATGGTTTCAGCAGGGGCCATTAAAAAAATCAAAATAATTGGACACGGCTCTCGTTTCCATGTTGAAGCAAACACGCCTAATGGTGCTATTACTGCAGAAACATATAAAGGTAATGTCAAGTCATGGGTTTCACTTGATGCGGCAGCAAAATGGGTAAGATCAATCGGAATTGGTTCAGCTCACATTAACTTAACTCATTGGCAACCCAATCAAAGAGATATGGCCATTTAGATTAAAATAAACCTTTTAACAAAAATCTTTGTTAATTGTTAACATGCAACTATGTCATTTATAAATCATAAGCAAATCCTAGATTTTCAACGTGATGGCGCTATCATGATTCCTGGCCTATTTTCGAATTGGGTTGAACCCATAAGAAAAGGTATTAATTTTAATATTAACAACCCAAGTCAGTATGCAGCAGAAAACACCAAGAAAGGTGAAAATGGAAGATTTTTTGATGACTATTGTAATTGGCAACGTATTCCTGAGTTTAAGGAAATTATCAAAAACTCTAAAGCAAGTAACGTGGCGGCGGAATTAATGGGCTCAAAAAAGGTGCAGTTCTTTCATGATCATGTCTTGTATAAATCTGCTGGCTCAGAAACCGCTACCCCATGGCATCAAGATGCCCCCTATTACTTCACACAAGGTGATATGACAGTAAGTTTTTGGATACCCGTTGATCCAATAACATCCTCTTCATTGAGAGTTATAGCAGGTTCGCATAAATGGAAAAGAACAGTTTTACCAACTAAATGGTTAACTGGTGATGACTTCTATGATAAAGAATCGAACTACATTCCGGTCCCAGATCCAGACAAAGAAACCGATAGATATGAAATACTAGAATGGAACATGCAACCCGGTGATGCAGTTGCCTTTCATTTTAATGTCGTTCATGGCGCAAGAGGCAATAGAACAAAATCAAAAAGAAGGGTTCTTTCATTGAGGTATGTGGGCGATGATGTTAGATATACAGATAGGCCAGGAAGGACATCCCCGCCTTTTCCAGGTCACAATATGACTCCAGGACAAAAATTAAGGAAAGACTGGTTCCCATATTTATGAAATATCCGCTTAATTCAACAGTTGATGATAAACATCTATTGTTTTCTCAATGGTAACTTCGCTCGTAAAAGCTTTTTCAATTCGTCTTATTGCATTTTTCCCAAGTAAATTCCTGTATGAATCACTTTCATACAATTTTTCAATTGCGTTAGCAATGGCTTGACTGTCTTTTGCAGGCACAACGATACCACTTACCTCATGCTCTACCAGTTCTGGACTTCCACCGGAATTTGTTACAATGGGAGGCACACCTGATGACATTGCTTCAATTATTGACCTTGGAAGACCTTCACGCTTGTATGAAGGCAAACAAACTGCATCACAGGCTGCGCTGATTGCAGGTGCGTTTTCGCAGAAACCAGGCATAATGATCTTTTGTTTATTCTTGCTTAATTTGACCGCCGAATTAATTCCCCTTCCTTTCATTCTACCCACCAACAAAAGATACAATGGGATTTCCTTTGGAACAAGATCGAGTGCACCGATCAAATATTCCAGGCCTTTTCTTGGTCTTGAATTGGCAACACAGCCAACAACAAATGCATTTTTTGGAATACCTAAGCTCTCAATATCTGCGGGATCATTTTGATACCACTCAATTCGATGACCCTTGTAAATGGTAACCGGACGATCATTCGGCATAACCAGAAAACGAGGCTTCATAGCTAAAAAATGATCTCTAATGGCATTACAGACACAGATTATTCGATCAATTCTTGGATTTAAATAACGCATCCAAGATATGGGATCCAGGAAACTCACATTGCCTACAATCCCTCTGTATGCAACTAACTTTATATTTCTAAATCCCATTAAAGCAAAAATGGTATTACTTAACCCATTGCTTGTATACGTATGCACAATGTCTATATGGTTTTTTAACAATATTTCCTTTAACTTCTTGATTGTTGGGAAATGAATTGTTCGCAAAAAAAGTAAATTTAAAGTATTGATACCTTCTTCTTTTAACTTTGCTTCATATTTCCAGCCTTTTTTACAAATAACTGTTATACGGATATTTTGTTTATGTATTCCTATAAATGTTTCGACAGTCGGCCTATCTGGAGTTTCTGTTATGGCTAATATATGCATGACAATATAATTCTCACTTTCCATCCCAAGCATTTCTTGTCGCTGAAGCCTTTAAAATTTCACGATTTTCTTGAGTAGATGTAGGTTCTGAAGTTCCAAAAATTGCTCTAACCCAGTGACCATCCGTGGGATTTGGAAGTAGTATGAATTTTTCACCAAAATCATTCTTATCTTTTTCCATTAACTCATAACGAACCTCAACATCTTTAACGTAGTAATCCCTCTTAAAGTCATTTAAATTATCGCCGAGCATTAAAATCAATTCATGTGAATGACTGACAGATTTTTTTGTTGGCATTTTATTGGAAGTATCCCTGTACACAGTCAAATGCATTTTATCTGCATAAGGAAAACCTAAATGTCGTAATTGGTTTAACGCATACTCATAAGTTCTATCTCCTTGGTTACGATTGGTTACGTAAAAGACCTCCACATTCTTTGTGTAACAATAATCAAGAAATTCTTTTGCGCCAGGAACGGAGGTAATTAGGTTCCTAGGTATCCATTTATCCCAAATGGCATCATCAAAAAAATCTTTGTTTTGATTTATCAAATAACCCCAATAGCTAGTCGCGTGCATTATAGTGTTATCCAAATCGGTGATAATCGCTAAAGGTTTTTCTGAGTGTTTATCTTTACTAAGTGCTTGCTTAACTTTTGAACGCGCGAGATTAAATGCTTGATAACAAAGCGCGCCAAACTCTGCGGCCGTTTCCTGCCAAGCCATTGCCCAGAGTAATGTATTTTGATTGCTTGAGTCTTGGTCAGATAACTCTTTAACGGATTCTTTAGTTTGACCAAATGCAGGAAGTAAAAGACTGCCTCCAGCTAATGAGTGCAATAATTTCCTGCGATCAAATCTTTCTGTACCATTTTTATGCATTTTTTATTCTCATTCAATTTAGTAACACATAATCATATAATATTTTCATAATCAACGTGGTAACAATAAACAATACATAAGAAGGAATTATGCGGAACTTTAATCATATATACATTTCAATATTGTTACTGATGACTATATCAAACTGTGGTAGCAATAATAATGATAAAACCACCCTTGTTACCCAAACACTTCCTGCAAAACAATGGCAAGAAAATATCTTCTTACCAGAAAGTAATTTCAAGAATAAATGCCTCAACCCAAGATCAGGAGTTAACCAGGTCAATAGTAATAATTTCCCAGATATACAAGGCACAACTTTAGATGAAAATAATTACCTCAGATCATATAGCAACAATACCTACCTTTGGTATGACGAGATTGTTGATAGAGATCCATTTTTATACAGCACCCAAAATTACTTTGACCTGCTTAAAGCGACTCATGACCACTTTCATTTTACCTACCCTACAGATGATTGGTTTCAATTGTCACAATCTGGAGTTTCCGTCGGTTATGGTGCCACTTGGGCGATAATATCGACTGAACAAAACAGAATCTTCGTTGCTTACACAGAGCCTAATTCACCAGCCACAAGCACCTCGGCCAATTTAGAAAGAGGAGATGAAGTAATAGAAATTGACGGGATTGATACCAATACAAGTGATAATAGCGCAGTAAGTGAAGCTCTGTATCCAAGTGAATCAGGTCTGTCTCATTCCTTTAAAATAAAAAAGAGAGATTCAGGAGAAATTGAAGAAATAACAATGACTTCAGGGGATATCACCTCAACTCCAATTCAGGATACCAAAGTTATTAATACTGAAACAGGTAAAGTAGGATACTTTGTTTTTAATGATCATATTGCTACTGCTGAAGAAGGTCTTTTTGATGCCATCACACAATTAAAATCAAGCGATATTGATGATTTAATATTGGATTTGCGTTATAACTCTGGTGGATATTTGGCGATTGCAAATCAATTAACTTATATGATTGCAGGTCCTATTGCTGCGGCAGGAATGTCTTTTGAGACTATGCAGTTTAATGATAAACATCCGGCCACTAACCCTATTACAAATGAAGCTATCAGCCCTATACCTTTTTACACCACAACAATAGGGCTATCTTCTCTAGAAAATAATACGCAACTCCCTTCTTTAGATCTTACAACTGGTAGCCTTGGGAAAAATAGAGTCTACATTATCACTGGTAATGATACCTGCTCAGCAAGTGAATCAATTATTAATAGTTTAATCGGAATAGATGTAGAGGTTATTCAGATAGGATCTATAACTTGTGGAAAACCTTATGGTTTTTATCCAACTGATAACTGCGGTACTACATACTTTACCGTTCAGTTTAAAGGCGTAAATGCCAAAGGTTTTGGTGATTATTCAGATGGATTTTCACCAAAGAACACTGCCAACAATACTAATATGCCAGCCGGATGTGTCATCGATGATGATTTGAATCACTTATTGGGTGATATTAATGAAAAACGACTTGCCGCTGCCCTCACCTTTCGGTCAACAAATGCATGCCCAAATAACAGCCTTGCTCGTTCTGGATTAAGTCAGTACCCTAGATACTCTAGAACGAATCAGAAAATAACAACCAATAAAAGCATATGGTTAAGCAATAAATTTATTAGGGACACAAAATATGAAAATAATTTGCCGTAAGCTATTTTTGTGTTACTTTCTTTCAGGTTGTTTCTTATTACCACAAAGAAATTATATTCCTGCTTTGTTGGATGAAATGACACCTGAAATTAAAATAGAAATTGAACAAATTATAACCTCGGCATCGAATGGTACAAAAACAATCATATCCGAAAACGCTTTCAAAAATGAAAACCTCCTGATAATAGAAAGGAATAGACCTTCAGGTTCAAAATTCAATCTTGGACGTATTCTCAGTTGGCCTGACCGCTATGAATTAATTATCAGCGATAACGGACAATGCTTTATTAGGCATAGCAAAACTAAGCTCCAATGGTTTTTATTTAAAGCCAAATGCAAGCCTTTGTAAGAAATGTTTAGATATTTTCTATTAATATCTATGCTCTTTGCAGTAAAGGACACCCTTGCCGAAAGTCGATCAGCAAACTTTAACACAAAAGATAAATCACTCTTATCCATGATGGTATTCCCCAATATAAAAGGCAACGCAATGGTAATTATTAATTGCTCAGGATTGATTAAGAAAAATAAGAAAATGAAATCTTTTCTTTGCTATAAAAATCAACCTGGCGATGAAATTTATATACAAAAAATATATAAAGCAAATAAAAAAGCTAGGTATATCCCGGCGACCCTAAATAACAAAAACGTTGACGTTTTTGTTCAATTCAGAATACTTTTCAAAAAAACTAACGATGAGACTAAAATACAAATTATACGCAACCCAGGTTACCAAGAGAATATAATGGCTTATGGAGATAACTATATAGGTGCACAAAGAGTTACAGGGAATGAAAATTGGCAAAAATACTGCCCAAAATACAACCGATATCGTCTATTATCTAAAGCTCACGTAAACAAAAATGGTATCGCGAGCAATGCGAATATAGCCTCTTTGAATGGCATTACCATTAATGATAAATGCAAAAATACAATTATTTCTACATTGAATAGTAGTCAATACTTACCCGCAAAATCTAATAAAAAGAATGTGCCATCAACCTACATTGAGCTTTTTGGTAATTAATGCAAATATAACTTTATGAATAACAATCAATCCAAGAATTATCTGCTTAGGGCTGTTGGTGCAATCGGTATAGCATTGGTAGCACTCAATTCCACAATTGGTTCAGGAATTTTTACGTTACCATCAATAGTTATTGAGCAAGCAGGCAGTACAAGTCCTTGGTTGTTTCTTATTGTCGGAATCTCGATCATAACTATTGTCTTAACCTTTGGGCAATTGGCAAGTTATTTCAAAGATTCAGGTGGGCCTGTTCTTTATACCACTGTTGCTTTTGGGCCTCTTGTGGGTTTCAGTACAGGTTGGATCTTATACATAAGTCGCACCACAGCTTTTGCCGCTAACTCAAATGCTCTTGCACTTTATCTTGGATCACTAATACCTTGGTTTGGCTATGGTGCTGGTCGCGTTGTTCTTATTACAAGTATATGCAGCATATTAACTTGGGTTAATTACACTGGAATAAAAGATGGCATTAAAATGCTTGTATTTTTTACGATTATCAAACTTACGCCAATTGTTATCCTAATTCTTATTGGCCTTCAATATGTTCCAATCGATTTTATATCTCAAGCCGCATTCCCACCTACAGAGGGTTTAGGACCTACTGTATTAATTGTTATTTATGCTTTCGTTGGTTTTGAAGGAGCTACATTCATATCTGGAGAATCAAAAAACCCTCAATCATCGATGCCTAATGCGATTGCAAGAACAAGTTTATTTGTTTGTATATTTTATTTTTTAATCATGATGGTATATGTCTCGGTTGTTCCAGAGACATCCAAAGGCACAGGTGCGTTAGTTGCTCTAGGTGAAGTACTTCTCGGTCAAAACGGAATGATGATAATGACCTTAGCTGCCATATTCTCTATTGGTGGTAATCTAGGTGCTATTATGCTGGCAGTGCCAAGATTAACTTTAGCATTATCAGAGCAGGACCTTCTGCCAAAATGGTTTGGCAAAATTCATAAAAACTACGCAACTCCTGGAAACTCCATATTATTTCTAGGTTTATTAAGCCTTATCTTTGCTTTATCGGGCTCTTTTGTTTACTTGGTTATTGCTAGCTCATTGACACGCCTACTAGCTTATATGTTCAGTATCTGCTCATTACCATTTATTCAGAAAAAAGCCAGTCAAGAAACCAAAGAAAATGCATATAAACTGATTGGAGGTTACACCATTCCACTCATTGCACTTGCGATATGCCTTTGGATAACCGCTCAATCAAATATTGATGCCTGGATATTAACAATCGGCTTATTATTATTTGGGTTAATGTTATATGGATTGGCTCGCAGAGCTCTAAAAAAACCTGTTTAAGATACTACCCAAAAACTTCATTCAAAAATAACCGCATTGAATCCCAAGATCGAATATCCGAGGCTTCATCATAAAGCATGCCATTATCTGCATCATTCATCCCTGTTTTAGTAAAAGCATGCATGGCGTTCCCAAATGCATGCAACTGCCAATCCGCTGACATTGCATTCATTTCTTCTGCAAAACTAACAACATCAGATGGAGGAACCATCGGGTCTTTCCATCCATGTAATACAAGTACTTTAGCGGTAATCTTATTGCCTGAGGTATTGCCTGGTGCGGATAAATTTCCATGCAAACTGACAACACCGCGAATATCTGCTTCACAACGTGCTATATCCAATGACATTAAACCGCCAAAACAATATCCAATTGAAGCTAACTTTGATGTATCCACTTCAGGCTGATCTTTTAAAGTAGTCAATGCTAGATTTGCTCTTCTCTGTAATAACTCACGATTATCTAGAAATGGCTTCATTAAAGCGGCATTTTCATTATTGTTAGAACCGGAAATACCTTTACCATAGACATCCAAAGCAAAGCCCACGTAACCCAGTTCGGCCAATAGTTCAGCTTTTCTACACTCAAATGAAGATCTGCCAGCCCAAGCATGCCCAATCAATATCCCTGGTTTCGGTGAATTTATCCCGTCGTCCCATGCCATATATCCTTCTAGTACTTCCCCTTCATCCATATACTCAATGTATTTAGTTTGTATAGACAATTTTCACTCCAATATTTAAATTATTTATTGTATAAAATTACTAAAAGAAGAACATTTTTTCAAAGAAATAATAATACAAATACACAATTTCGTTAACAACAAACTCGATTAATTTCTTTCTTGTAAGGATCAACAATATTATCTGCCATATAAAAAAGAACAGGAATGATTATTGCCCACCCAAATGCCAAACCAATCATGGCTGCTTCAAAATTCATAAACTCTATAGCTCCGAGTTTATAACCGCCAAAATATGTTAATGGTCCACCAAAAAAACCAAAAATTACAGATAAAATCTTATAACCTCTGAGCCATGACATGGATAATCTTAATGTTGTAGCAAATGATGCCCACATTGCTAAGATCCAGTATGTAGTAAGATTTTGATGAATGTGCCCAGATGGATAGTAAATCCAATCGAGAAAAACAAATATACTATCAAAAGCTCCGCCTAAAAAAGCAATCAATACAATTAAAATACTTTCTTCTCTGGGCTTAACTGATCGAAACAAATGCACAGAAACAGTAAACCCAATAATTAATACACCTATCCATGGAACTCCTTCTGCAGCAGTCAATACGGCTGAAAACCAACCGATCTGAAAACAAACAAAATTTATAATATTATTCATTCTGAGCTTTCCTGGCAGCACTCTCGTATGTCTCAATTATGATATTTCTTTGTGCATTACTTCCACCAAAAACAACTGCTTGATCCAGAATTTTGGAAAAGTGTTTTGCTGATTGATTGTATTCTTTATCATAGAATTTCATAAACCCCTTAGAAAGCCTCATACAAAGATCGTCATTATCGTTAAGTGCAAATTCATTTATATAGTCAGCTCTTTGTTGGTTATTTAAAATCACTGACATCATTGACCGATGCATATCTACGAATTTAAATCCAATTTCTGGATATTGTTTCTTAGTGTAGTTATAAATTTCCGCCAACCAAGCATCAGGAACTTTTATGTCATTAATAATGCAATACCAGAGTAATGAAGCGTTATCAGCAAGATATTCAAGTGGTGTCGTGGTATCAAATTCCAATAGAAAATCAGAATAAATATTAATGATTTCATCAAATTTACCCAACTTAATTGCCAATAAAGCATCATGCCATCTTAGATGATGCTCCATATTTGATGTTTTTTTCGGCGAAGATAGGCATTCGTTGATAAATGAACGACCTTGAATGTATGATCCAGATTCATAATGAACGTGTGCAATAGTGTGTGCACAGTTCCCGTTTTCTTGCAAACCCCAAGCCTCTTCTCCAAGTAAGCAGGCATTATCTATGTTTCCATTTTCAGCGTATATGAAAGATTTTGTTGTCATAAACCACCAATCATTTGAAGGAAACAGTGGGTCAAGTTCATTAATTATTTTTAAATTTCTCTCTCGCCAATCCAGAGTCCCTGAAAACGCAAGTAACCCAAAAGGACCGAGTACTTGAGAAAGAACAATAATATCTCTTGGGAATTCTTGGATGTGAGAAAGGGCTAAATTTAAACTTTGTGAATCACCGCTCAATATTAATTGCATTACATTAACAATGCCTTGCTCTCTTTTTGTTGCGTTATCTCTAAATTTAACTGCCAATTCAAGATAGTATGTTGATTCTTTGGGTTTACCATTGATAGCAAACTGCCTTGCTAAAAGCAAAAGCGCCAAAACAAATTGCGGATCACATTTTATCGCTTTCAGGAAACTCGAAATACCTGAGTGATCAAGACTTAGATATTCATTCAAGCCAACAATAAAATGATTAAAAGATGCTTCGTCATCAGTTGTTACATCATAATCATAAGGATCTTTGTACAATTTTCTACTTCTCTTCTTTTGGCTGTATTTATGCCATTAATGGATATTCACTATATAAACTCTTCTCTCATTTTTCGGTATTTTTCCATTTGATCTTTAACGGCTATCAATTCTGGCTGATTTATGAGTGATGGTTTACCGGATTGTTTTGAAATAAGATATAAAGAACATAACCATTCCAGAAGAATCGAACGTGATAATGCTTTCTCAAGATCTTCAGCAACGGTCACAGCACCGTGATTTTGCATTAATACTGCATTTTTTCCACAAATATTTTCTACTACCACTGATGCCAATGCAGGCGAGCCAAAAGTCTTGTATGGTGCCACAGGAATTGCTCCACCTAAATCAACTATTTGATAGTGAATAGCTGGTAATTCATTGGCGATACTGGAAACAGCGGTAGCATATAAAGAGTGTGTATGGACAATTGCTTTTATACTTTCGTCATTTTCGTATATCGAATAATGCAAATCAACTTCAGAAGATGGTAATAAGTTACCTTCAACCACTTCTTTGTCTTGATTCATAACCAAAATATCTGTTGGTGTCAGATTATTATAGGTTGTTGCACTTGGGGTAATAATTACATATTTTCCAACTTTAATGCTGACGTTTCCAGATGTATTAATAATAAGTCCTGCTTTCTGCAAACGAATAACTGCACCAATAATTATTTCACGCTCAAGCTTAAATTTCATAATTTAATCCTGATTTAGAATTATCATTGCATCGAGCGCTGTCTTTATAGCGGATTTTATCCCAATATCACATGCTTTCGAATCCGGTATAACATTTCCATCTGATATATTTTCGACAAAACCATCGATACTGAATATGCATCCAGTTTTAATTTTATTTAAAGCTCCGAGCATGAGCACAGCAGATGCTTCCATCTCAAATGCTAAAACATTAGATTCTTTCGCCAAAGTTATGTCGTCTGATAAAGCTGGGCTACTAAAAGCATCTGAAGTATGTACGATTCCGGCATGAATAGCAGCTGATTGTTTTTTTGAGGCATCTATAAGAGCATTTACAATCTCTATGTTTGCAACAGCAGGATAACTCAAAGGCAAGAATTTTGATGTCAGACCCTCATCTCTTACTGCAGCAGTGCCGATAACATTATGCCCTGGTTTAACTCCCTCATTGCATGATCCCGCCGTACCAACACGGATCACATGTTTACATCCAAGTTTAGCAAGATCTTGCATAACCATGGTTGCGCTTGGGCAACCGATACCTGTAGAAATTACTGATATTGGAATATCATTATAAAATCCTGTATAGGAGTGGAATTCTCTTTGAGCCATTACCAACCGAGAATCTGTCAACCAATTTGAAGCAATTTTACTTGCTCTTGCTGGATCTCCGGGCACCAGAACATTGGGCGCTATTTCCCCGGGGATACATCTTAAAGCTCGATACTTAGATCGAATCTCATCATTTGGGTCTGGTAAATCAGATGCATTTGGCCATGCTTTTGTCATCAATATCTCCTAATGTCAAGAAAATCATATCAAGCTATCGTCAATAAATGAACTGGTATCCTGATAAGTATGAATTTGATTTGCCTTGAATATCCCTCTATCGGTAATTATGGCATTAACTAAATGAGGCGGCGTGATATCAAAAGCCGGATATAATCCTTTTACTCCAGATGGAGCAATAATTTTTCCATCATAGGATACCAAGTCATCCCCAGAACGTTTTTCTATGATTACATCGTCAGCATTCAAACTTTCAATATCAGGGCCAGATTGTCTTAGAACATAATAAGGCAAATTATTAACATCAGCCGCAAGAGCGTATTGATATGTTCCAATCTTATTTACAATTGAACCATCCATGCACACTCTATCAGCAGCAGTAATAAATGAATCTACTGATCCCTCCTGCATTAATGCTCCACCCATTCCATCAGTAATAATATGTGTCTCAAAACCAAGTTCCGAGGAACATAATGAGGTTAACTTTGTTCCTTGCATATAAGGTCTTGTTTCGCTGCACAAAAAACTTAGATTCATACTTTCTTTTTTAGCTTCTACTAAGAGATATGCGTAAGATCGATCTGGGAAACAGTGGGTTAAAATTGTGTCGCCACTCCCAATCAAAGAGATAGCATACTGCGCAGTCTTTCTGGCTTGCTTAGCCAAATCAGAGGCAACCTTATCTGTTATAGATAGAATCTCATTTAAAGGAGAACGATTTTCCTTTATCGCCTCTTCTGATTTCTTAAGACAAAGCGCTATTACTCTTGAAAGTGCAAGACCTGTAGGTCTGGTTAATAATAGACGCTTTGCTGCTTTGTTGATATTTTCTATTGATGTATTATTTTTTTGTGCAGTTAAAGCTAAGCCATAACCCGCTGCGATTGAAATCGAAAATGCGCCTTGAATAGCCATAGATTCAATCGCGTCAGCCACATCTTCTGTTGTCTTGCACATAATGTATTCTTCGGATAGCGGTAATTGCCTCCTATCAAGAATCTGCACAATACCATCATGCCAAATTGCCATTCCCTGTTTTTTAAGTAGTAAAGGTAACTCTGATTCTTTATAAAAACCATCTAAGCCAATCTCTTCGTTTAAAGAATGCATAAATCAGTAATTGTTCTTATATTTATATTTTAGATTTCTTCTTGTTTTAATAGTTTTATTGAATCTCTTCCCATTAAAATCAAAAAGAAAGTAATTAGAATATTCATTAGTGAGTACGAAAAGAAAATTTGCCAAAGATTCTCATGCAAACTATTAAAACTTGGCAGCAAATAAAATATCAGCGCATAACATAACGAATAAATAAGGAATACTTTGTATGTGACAGATTCGTTTTGCAGCAACGTGCCAGTTAATGTAGCAAAATATATAGTACTGATTGCAAAAGTCACTGTATCAAATCTTGTTTGATCTGAAATTGTCAACAAGATAAATGCAGAAACAAGAATTAACATAATTAATTGAAAAAAAACAAAGCACTTCATATCCGTGGTTATTACTGGGTTATATTTTTCGTCAAAACCATATGTTTTATCTTTATATTGGATATCATTTGGCCTCCAATTTGTCTTTGAATACCAAATTCTAATTTTATCTCCGAGATTTCTAGTTTCGAGTGAATCTTTAAGCATTTGATAAAAGACTTGGAAATTAGCCCAAATAGGGTTCCAGCTCCTCAACGCTGAGACCGTTCCATAAATTGGAGCAATTGTTTCAACTTCCGCTTTGTAGGTTCCAAATATTCTATCCCATATAATAAATACGCCGCCATAATTCGCATCTATGTACTCTTTATTCTTAGCGTGATGTATTCTGTGATTCATAGGAGTTACGAATATTTTTTCTATCCAACCTAGATGACCGATATGCCTAGTATGTACCCAGAATTGATAAACCAAATTTACGCCAGCTACCGAAACAAAAACTTCACCAGGAACGCCTATTATTATCATTGGTGCAAAGAATATCCATTTCCATAAAAAACCTGTACTTGTCTGTCTTAGAGCTGTCGCTAAATTAAAATCTTCGCCGTGATGATGTACAACATGAGTTGCCCATAAAACTCTTATTTCGTGGTGTAATCGATGCATCCAATAATAAAAAAAATCATACATAACGAACGCAATAACCCAAGTTACAGCTTTATTACTTGCCATTAAATTTATACTGAACTTGTCAGCAAAATAAACAAAAATAAACCCTTGAAAACCTAAATTAAGGAGAGTTGGAAAACGACTGATAATACCGATTGAGATACTCGTAAAAGCATCATTCATTCGATAAGTATTTTTCTTTTTGAATGTGCCATAAAAATACTCACAAATAATCAGCAAGAAAAATACAGGTATCGCCAAAATAATAATTTGAGATGAATCCATCAAGATCTTCCTTATTAAATTATTATCACTTCATTCTGGTCAGTTCTGATTTATGCCTCATTCTTTCGTACCCTTTAATACAGCAAATCATTAAAAGAGATCAAGATTCATAACCTTGCACCAAGCTGAGATAAAATCAGCAACAAATTTTCCTTTAGCGTCATCACTGGCATAAACTTCTGATAGAGCTCTTAATTGAGAATTAGAACCAAACACTAGATCAACACTAGTTGCCGTCCTAACTTTCTTGCCAGATATACGATCGAATGCCTCGTATAAATTACCGGTTTCACTGGGTTTCCACTCTACAGACATATCAAGTAATACCGAGAAAAATTCATTTGATAATTCATCTGTATTTTCGGAGAAAACACCATATTCATTGGTACTGATTCCTATTGATCTCATTCCACCAACTAGAACAGTCATTTCTGGAGCATTAAGTCCGAGTAATTGAGCTTTATCTATCATCATTTCTTCGGAACTTATATTGTAAGCAGCATTTTGATAATTCCGAAATGCATCAGCGATTGGTTCGAGTACTGCAAATGATTCGACATCAGTTTGATCTTGCGATGCATCACCTCTGCCTGGAGTAAATGGAACGATTTCACCTGAAGCTTTCTCTATTCCAACATTTCCCGCCAGAACAATCATATCTGCAACCGAAGCGTCCATCTCATTTGCTATTCCTTCTAGTACTTGCAAAACTTTCTTAAGCTGTTCAGGTTTATTTGCCTCCCAATCCTTTTGCGGAGCAAGTCTTATTCGAGCACCATTTGCACCGCCTCGCATATCTGAACCTCTATATGTGGAAGCACTGGCCCATGCTGTTTCAATCATCTCTTGAATAGTTAAATCACTTTGCTTTATCATTTCCTTGGCAGTATCAACGTCATAATCTGAGCTGCCTTCAGGTATAGGGTCTTGCCAAATGAACTCCTCATCAGGTACCTCTGGACCCAAGTACCTTGATTTAGGGCCCATATCTCTGTGAATCAATTTAAACCATGCGCGCGCAAATGCATCAGCTAGCTCTTCAGGATTCTCATGAAAGCGTTTTGAAATCTTTCTGTATATTGGGTCTTCGCGAAGTGCCATATCCCCAGTTGTCATCATGGTAGGAACTTTCACCGATGCATCCTCGGCATCTGGAGCTTTATCCTCTTCCTGCTGGTCAATTGCATGCCACACATATGCTCCAGCAGGCGTTTCTACAGTTTCCCACTCATATTTAAATAGTAAATCAAAATAACCGTTATCCCATTGAATAGGATTGGCAGTCCAAGCACCTTCGAAACCACTCGTTATTGTATCGCTACCTTTTCCTGAAGCGTATGAACTTGCCCAACCTAATCCCATTTTTTCAATTGACGCACCTTCTGGTTCAGCGCCAACACTGGTATCAGGACCTGCTCCATGACCTTTACCAAACGTATGGCCACCTGCAATTAGCGCTACAGTTTCCTCATCATCCATTGCCATACGACTAAATGTTTCTCGGATATCCGCAGCGCTTGCAAGTGGATCAGGATTTCCATCAGGTCCTTGTGGATTAACATAAATCAGGCCCATTTGGACAGCACCAAGTGGTTTTGCGAGATCACGTATGCCGCTATATCGATCATTGGTGAGCCATTCTTTTTCTCCACCCCAATCAATATCTTCCTCAGGCGCCCATATATCCGGGCGGCCGCCTCCAAAACCAAGGGTTTTTCCGCCCATTGATTCAATGGCGACATTACCAACAAGAATCAATAAGTCAGCCCAGCTAATTTTATTGCCATACTTTTTTTTAATCGGCCATAGCAATCGTCGAGCTTTGTCTAAATTACCATTATCGGGCCAACTGTTTAAAGGCGCGAAACGTTGATTACCCGTATTTCCACCTCCACGACCATCCATTATTCTGTATGTACCAGCGGCATGCCAAGTCATACGAATATAAAGACCGCCATAATGGCCATAATCAGCTGGCCACCATTCTTGAGAGTCTGTCATTAAATTATTTAGATCTTTCTTTAAAGCATCATAGTCAAGAGATTTAAACTCTTCTCTGTAATCAAAATCTTCCCCCATAGGATCTGATTTACGATCATGCTGATGAAGAATATTTAAATTTAATTGGTTGGGCCACCAATCTCGATTAGACGTACCTGAATTACTATTACTGGTTAACGATCCATGCATTATCGGGCATTTGCTCTCATTATCTTTAGACATATTTTACCTCTCAAGCCATATATAATTTATGCACATAATATTAGATTTTAATGCTGATTACTGTACATATTTTTTCGATTATATTAAACAAATAAATAAAGAATCTTGATGTATGCCACTAAAGAACTTCTGTGCCCCGAAGAGGATTCGAACCTCTGGCCTCAAGATTAGGAATCTTGCGCTCTATCCGACTGAGCTACCGGGGCAAAAAAAATTATATATCTATAATATCCAACATGCATAAGAATAATTAGCAATAAAGACTAAAAGATAAATTCCCTATGAATAAACCGTACATTTAAACTAATATAAAAAAACTCCTAGACATCTTAAGGCAAAGCAATGAAAAAAATAATAAGAAACGCAGAATCGAATGATATAGAGACAATAGCAAAATACAATATTGCCATGGCATTGGAAACAGAAAACAAAAGCTTAGATAAAGACACAATAACCTCAGGTGTTACCTCTGTTGTAATGGACAATTCAAAAGGATTATATTGGGTTATAGAGATTGATGGTGTGCTAGCCGGGCAGCTTATGGTGACCTATGAATGGAGTGACTGGCGCAATGGGATGATATGGTGGATACAAAGTGTCTTTGTGCCTGAGAATTATAGAAGACAAGGAGTTTATAAAACTCTTTATAGAAACTTGGTTGATTTAGCAAAAGCCGATAACCAGTGTTGCGGTATAAGACTCTATGTTGAAAAAAGAAATACTCGAGCCCAAGATACTTATCTAAATTTAGGGATGATTAATGCTGGCTACGAAATAATGGAGATTATTACAAAGTAACTCTTAGAAAGATTTGATTATTTGATGGCCCTAATTTTTTCATCCGGATCATAAGGGCTTCCATACCTAAGTCTTATTGTTTTTGTTTTACCAAACCAAGGTATCGAAACAATATAGATATTGTCGTATTCATTATCTGCGATGTCAGGTACTTTTTTACTTGCACCTAATTCGGCCATTAAATCCGGAAGCGTGTCACTGTGACCAACCACTAAAATAATCTTACCTTTATATGTATCTAAGATTTCTTCTAAGACTTTTGCATAATCATTTTTTTCATATTTATGAATATCTAAGTTTAAAGTTCTTGCTAACGGTTCAACTGTCTCAATATTCCTTTTAAAAGATGTTGAATATATCGCATCAATACCAGCCACAACATCGGCATCCTTCAGTTGTCTTGAAAGCTCAAAAACACGCCTCTTCCCTGCTTCAGTTAAACCTGGATCATTATCAATGGATATATCTTTTTCAGCATGCCTTACAAAGATGATTGTAGTAGTAGCTTGTGATTCAAAGAACCATGCCAATCCTATTGCCATGGCTACATATATAACTGCTATCTGAATGCGTCTTCTTCGACGTTTCCTTTTTCTACTTTCCTGTGACTCATTATTTTGCATACATTAAACAAAAGGTTAAGAAGACCTTTCCTTTTTTATAAAACTTACTCTCGTTGCTTTATCTGAATTATTTATCAATTTCGTGATACTCACCTTCAAATGCTTGAGAACTCTTGTTGCTTTGATCAGTTTTGCCAAGGTTAGATTCATTGTACTTCATGATTTTTCTTTTAATCCACCAAAATCTTACAGCCATTAATATTGATATAAGAACCAAAAATCCACCAACCAGAATAAAAGCAATAACACCAAAAAATAACATAAGGCCAAGTGTTAAGATTCCACTAAGTGCCATAAAAAATTTAGCAATTGGACTTTGATTATGAAATTGATTAGATAGTTTAAGCATAATTTATTTTAAATTAATCCTCATAAGGACACTAGATAAAAATCTAATTACCGTTGCGAATAATTTTGTCGTATCCTAAAGGCAGTTAAATAAATCTGGGGCATATCTTAATGCATTCAACAAAAAGAATAAATCACATAGTTGTATTTTCGTTAATCACCATATTACTTAGCACTTTACTCATAAGTGCACAGTCAAAATCAAATGAAAACAATGGAATTTTTTTCTCTTCTGACCTTGAATGGAGATTAGTTGGACCATACCGAGGTGGCAGAGTTACTACCGTAACGGGCGTCACTAATAACCCTATGACTTATTATATGGGTGCAACCGGTGGCGGAGTTTGGAAAACACACAATGCTGGCGCTACCTGGGAGAATATATCCGATGGGTTTATTGAAGTAGGAACAATTGGTGCAATAGCCGTCTCAGAATCGGATCATAATGTTATATATGTCGGTACCGGAGAATCTCCAATTAGAGGTGTAACAACAAGTGAGGGTAATGGTGCCTATAAAACTACAGATGGTGGAAAAACTTGGTCACACATTGGCCTAAAAAATGCCGGCCAAATCTCCAGAATAAAGATTGATCCAACTAACCCAGATATCGCCTATATAGCTGTTCAAGGAAAAATGTGGCGACCTTCTGAAGAAAGAGGTATATACAAAACAATTGATGGAGGTCAATCCTGGATTCACAGCCTAAAAATTAACCAGAATACAGGTGCGTCTGATTTAAGAATTGATCCAACTAACCCTAGAATCCTATATGCTGCCATGTGGCATCATGGGAGAAAACCTTGGTATATAAAATCTGGTGGAATTGGTGGGGGCATCTACAAATCATCTGATTCGGGCAAAACATGGAAAAAGCTTACTAAAGGGTTACCCAAGCTGATAGGCAAAATTGGTATCGATATATCAGCTAGTAATCCTAAAAGAATTTACGCAATCGTGGAAGCAGAACCAAAAAAAGGTGGGCTTTATCGAAGTGATGATGCCGGTGAAACTTGGAAATTAATAAACAATCATCGTGTTCTTCATTCGAGAGCTTGGTATTACAATCACATTACGGCTGACCCTCAAGATGAAAATACCGTTTGGGTATTGAACGTCCCTTTAATGAAATCAATTGATGGTGGAATAAACTGGGAAAAAATTACTACCCCTCATGGTGACCATCATGATCACTGGATTAATCCCAATAATAACCGAAATATGATCAATGGAAATGACGGTGGTGCAACCATTACCTTTGACGCAGGTAAAACTTGGTCGAGTATAATGAATCAACCTACAGCGCAATTCTATCGTGTCATTACTGATAACCAGTTCCCATATAGAATGTATGCTGGTCAGCAAGACAACTCTACTGTATCCATAGCCAGCCAATCATTCCAAGGTGGGATCGGAGTTGATGATTATCATGCTGTGGGTGGCGGTGAAAGTGCGCACATAGCTTTTGATCCTGACAACCCAAAACTTATTTATGCCACGACTATCAATGGAACCCTTACCGAATTTGATAGTGATACAAAAATTACACGATCTATCATACCTTACCCCGAACTAGTTTATGGCAAAGACTCAAAAGATCTCAAATACAGGGCCAATTGGAATCCTCCTGTAGAGCTATCCCCTCATGACAAAAAGACAATTTATTATGGAACACAAATATTACTAAGAAGCACTGATCGAGGTATTACTTGGGCTGAAATAAGCCCTGATTTAACTCGAAACCAAGAAGATCGACAAGGAAGAAACGGCGGTCCGCTCACCCCCGAAAATGTTGGAGCAGAATTTTACAATACAATCTATTACATTGTTGAATCTAAGCTGAAACAGAATACTATATGGGTCGGTAGTGATGACGGCTTAATTCACCTTACAAAAAACGGCGGAAAAGACTGGGAAAATATCTCACCAAAACACCACGATGAAGCCATGATCAATAGTATCGAACTGAGTCCACATAAAGAAGGTCGAGCCTATGCTGCTGTCACAGGCTACAAACTCAACGACACCAGACCTTATATATACAAAACTGATAATTATGGTAAAGCTTGGTATCGTATTGATAAAAATTTACCTAATGATGAATACGTGAGAGTTGTTCGTGAAGATCCCAAAAAAGAAGGCTTGCTTTACGCTGGAACAGAGAATGGAATCTACTTCTCTTCTAACAATGGACAAGATTGGCATTCACTTCAAATGAATCTTCCGAATGTACCAGTCACTGATTTAAGAATTAGACAAAATAACCTCATAGTAGCAACACAAGGAAGAGCATTCTGGGTCTTGGATAATTTGTTTGTTATCAGGCAATTCCAAGATGACATAAAAGAGAAAGGGATTCATCTTTTTCAACCAGATCCAACATCATTATTGCCTAACTCAAGAAGAGCAGGAAATTTCGAGGGAAAAAACCCCAACCGTGAAGTTCCACTTTATTATTACCTGAAAGACAATCAAGGTAACCACGAACTCACAATTGAGATATATGACTCATCAGGGG